>JAEEGH010010159.1_pt1 | contig 21695 bp, 15 predicted proteins | sample 9134181 | NCBI WGS metagenome assembly JAEEGH01 (sample SAMN16246544, study PRJNA631951) | gut metagenome | biome: gut microbiome; feature: rumen; material: DP-attached | host: Bos | place: Iran: Karaj | collected 2018-10
GTACACTTTCTGATGAATTCTTCATCACTCTCGACAACATCCCAGGATGGCAGATTGTCAGTCTGTTTTTCGATTAACTTGGTTTGACAGCGCATTGAATATGGTATAATTGCATTAAGGTTTAATGAGAAAATGAGCATAAGGCTTTATCATGGCTCAAAATCTGGACTCGTCGGGCCTATTGCCCCGACGAGCCGAGACGTCTGTGATTTTGGACACCGAGAGGCGATGGGATGAACCTTGACGTCTTCCAAATGCAGCAGTGCGAAATGCAGGCCGCGCTCTTTGAGAGCCTGGACAGGCGCGAAGTCGACGCAAAGGTCTTCATCCGCGCCTTCATGAACTCAAAGGCGGCTGCGGGACTGGATTCCACATTCGACCACATGCAGTGGGCGGGGATCGAATACATCTACCAGGAAGTCGTCGAGGAGTTCCAGCTAAAACCAGACCCCAATCCACCGCGCTACAATGTCGAGGCCCTTTGGTACGGTGGCTACATAACGCGCTACTGGCACTACCTCACAGGCGAGACCATGAGGCAGATCTACACCCAGTGCGACGAGAATCTGCTTCTCCAATGCTACGGCTTCCACTCGGAGGCGAACGAAATGGCCGTCGCGGACATCAAGGCCATAGCGAAAGCACCGTGATTGCGCCCTTCAACCCCTTCAACTCCTTCAACCCCCAACAAAACCATGCACTGCATCATCACATCATCGTCGGTCAGGCAGTTCCCGACCGACCAATTGCCGGAAAAGGCACTGACATCACTTGACGCCGCACGCGGCGAGAGGCTCAGCTTCCAGCTCGCCTACCGCACGGAGAAGAGCGACACGTACGACGTCTTCCGCGTACGCGCCTCGTTTGACGCCCCGAAAGGATGGGAGGGGCGCGTCCGCCGCGTCGGCCTCGTCCCCGTCCCAAACCAGAACATTCCCTTCGAGCACGATCCCATCGACAACGATGGCTGGGGCAAGATCCCCGGCATGGTGCCGGACCCGCTCTTCGACGAGGACGGCGATGTTGTGCGCCCCTGCCAGAAGCAGGCCTTCTGGCTTTCCTTCCGCGTTCCTGAAAAGACGAAACCGGGCGATTACGTGCTGTCCGTCAGCCTCCAGATGCTCGACCGCAAAGGGGAGAAGTCCGTCGGCCGCCCGCTTGTTCGCAAGCTGACTGTCCACGTCCACAACGTGGTCCTCAAGCCCCGCCACGACTTCTGCGTGGCGCACTGGTTCTACTGCGACTGCCTTTCCGCCTGGTACGGCACCAAGGGCTTTGACGAGCGCTTCTGGGAGCTTCTGCCAGCATACTTCCGCGACATGGTGGAACACGCGGAGGACTCCATCTACGTCCCGGCATTCACGCCGTCGCTCGACAAGGACAAGATCCCCTCGCAACTCCTCAAGGTGAAGTCGCTTGGCAAGGGCCGCTACCGCTTCGACTGGTCCGACGTGAAACGCTACATCGACATCGCCAGGGAGTGCGGGCTCACGCGGTTCGAGTGGTGCCACCTCGCGTCGCAGGGCGGCGCCAAACACGCGATACGCGTTTACGAGGGACAGGGCGAGGGCGAGAAACTCCTCTGGCCCGACGGCACACCGTCGACCGCGCCCGTCTTCGCCAACTTCCTCCGCGCCTATCTGCCCGAATTGAAGAAGTTCCTGGACGAAAACGGCATCTTCGACTCCTCCTTCTTCCACATTTCGGACGAGCCTCATGGCGACGAGGCCCGGGCGAACTACCGCGCCGTAAGGGCGATGATCCTTGAAGCCGCGCCGTGGTTCACCGCGACGGACGCCCTTTCGGAACTGGCCTTCGCAAAGGAGGGACTCGTCGAGATGCCGGACGTCATCCTCATGAAGGCGCTCGACTTCATCCGCGAGGGCATACCGTGTAGCTGCTACTACTGTGGCGGACCGCGGGCGAAGTATCTGAACCATCTGATAGACACGGCGCTGCCGAAGATCGCCATGCACGGCTTCGTCTTCTACCGCTGGCCATTCACGGGCTTCCTCCACTGGGGCTACAACTACTGGAACGTCTTCGGCACACGCAAGCTCAGCGACCCGTTCTCGAACTTGAACGGACGCGACGGCGACGGGCTGGTGCCCGACGCCGCGCATGGCGACATGTTCGTAGTCTACCCCGGCGAAAAAGGCCCGATAGACTCAATCCGCTGGGAGATCTTCGCCGAGGCGATGCAGGACTACGCGCTCCTCCAGACGCTTGGAATCCCGCGCGACGCCTCCTTCATGAAGGCCGTCAAATCCTTCGAAGACTTCCCCAAGACCGTCGAATGGCGCCGCCGTATTCGCGCGCGACTCCTGCGGGCTGGACGGCGTTGATTCCTTAGGGAGGACCCCCTGCGTTGCGACGGCGCCCCGCCGTCGAGTCAACCATAAATGCAGGGCTGCACGTATCCAGCAATCAGTATCCAGCCTACCGCGCCAAACGAAGACCGAGGCGACAGTCGCGCCAGTCGGGGGAGTAGGTGTGGCAACGGGAACCCACTCTGTAGCCGGGGTAATCAATGTAAGAGCCACCGCAGACGACGATTCGGCCTTCACTTTCGACGCTCTCCGTGGATAACCACTCCCACACATTTCCAAGCATGTCATAGAGTCCAAACGCGTTAGGAGTCTTCCGCCCTATGGGATGGGTTTGGCGTCGAAAGTTAATCGCACTGTTGCCAATATCCCACGCCACCTCGCCAAGTGTTCTCCATGTGATTTCCGTGCCGTCGGCAAGCCTGCAATAGTCTCCAGTCGCCCCAGCGCGGCAGGCGTACTCCCACTCGTCGGCGGTCGGAAAACGATAGGTAAAGCCCGCTTCCCGCACCTCTGGCAGTTCGTTAAGGCTATCAAGGAACTTCTGGCAGTCAATCCAGGAAACTCTCTCCACGGGCCGGTCACCACCTTTGAAATATGACGGATTGTCCCCCATCACAGCCTCCCACAGATCCTGCGTCACCTCATATCTGCATATGGAAAAGTTCTTGCCAGGAATCTCCACCATGTTCGCGGCTAACTTTTGTACTTCTTCTTTTGCCGCCCGTTTAGCCGCCTCCCGTTTGGCCGCCGCCACTTTCTCCACCTTGGACGCCGCCCTAAGTTCAATCTCTGTTAACAATCGGTCACATGCAAGGCGAAATCCCTGAAAGCTATGGACACCCCCTGAAAACTGGCGGACGAAGTGGGAGCTGAATATGTAGTACCATTCGCTCTGTTCGCTTCCGCCAACCGCAATGCAATTGCTGGCGTAGTCGCACCAGCTGCCGCCAAAGTCAAGCCACGTCCCCTTTTGGTCTTCCTTGGCACACTCTGCCCATTCCCTGACATTTCCCAGCATATCGTAAAGCCCGAATGCATTAGGCTTTTTCTGCCCGACAGGATGCGTTTTCCCATTGCTGTTGTTTCGAAACCAAGCCACGTCGCCAAGCGTCTTTCCCGAAACAACCATCCCGTCCGCCAACATGCAGTACTTCCCCCTTGCTCCCGCGCGGCAGGCGTACTCCCACTCGCCAGACGTCGGCAGACGGTAGATACGACCCGAATCTTTCACCTCTTGCATGGCGTTTATCTTCTCCAAGAACTGTTCCACATCTGTCCGCGACACATTCTCCACGGGCCGGTCATCCCCTCTGAAATATGAGGGATTATCTCCCATGACGGCCTCCCAAAGGGCCTGCGTCACGGGAAATCTGCAGATGGAACAGCTTCTCCCCGGAATTGGCACCAGGTCCGAGGAAAGCTTTGCCAATTCCGCCGCTCTTTTGGCGACTTCCCGTCGTGTCGCAGCCTCTCGCTCCTCCTGAGTCGTACAAACCAATCGCAAGCCAATGAGGTCTCGATTACGGCATTCGGCATATGCTTTTGTAGCGTTGAGGCTTGCACCGCACACGAACCTAGTCAACTCGGCGGTGTGGACCTGGGGCTTGTCCTTTTCGTAGCCGGCGGATGTCGAAGTCCACTCCCAAACATTGCCGAGCATGTCGTAGAGTCCAAAGGCGTTTGGCTTCTTTTTGCCGACTGGATGTGTCGCGCCGTTGCAATTTGGCAAGCTCCACGCCACCTTGCGAACAGTCTCCGAAGTTATTTCAGTCCCGTCGGCAAGCCGGAAACAGGAACCGGTTGCACCCGCACGACACGCGACCTCCCATTCGTCAACGCTCGGCAAACGAAATACCAGACCCACTTCCTTTGTTTCGGGAAACTCATTAATTTTCCCGATAAATGCCTGGCAATCATTCCATGACACATTCTCCACAGGTCGGTCCGGCCCCTTGAAGTTTGATGGGTTTTCACCCATCACGGATTCCCAGAGCTCCTGAGTCACCAGGTACTTGCAGATCGAGTACTGTTTGCCGGGAATCGGCACCATGTTCGCCGCGAGCTTGGCGATTATGTCAGTTCTGTTCTTTTCCATGTGTCTTACTCCTAACTTCTGTTTGTGCGAGAACTCTTCTCCAGCCTTTCATACTCATCGGTGAGTCTGCACCACTCGTCGAAGGTCCTCTTGAACGCCTCCAGTCTTCTGCGTTCAGCGGGTGGACAGCGAACGGGGGCTGCCGCACGGAGGATTGTCGGCACTGTGTCGCAAGCCAGTCTGAATCCCCAGCTGCCGTTTCGATAATCCGCATTCGGGGCGGGGTTCAGTGACAGGGTTTTGAACCTGGTGTCCATTTTACCGGCATTTGAATCATGGTCATATCCGCGGGACTGAATGCCGTCGCCCGCCTCAGTCGGGGAAACCCATTCCCAGACATTGCCGAGCATATCGTAAAGGCCAAAGGCGTTGGGCTTCTTCAAACCCACGGGATGCGACTCGCCACCGCTGTTGGCATCGTACCAGGCAACCTCGCCGAGCGTCTCCTCGGTTATTTCAGTGCCGTCCGCCAGCTTGCAGAAGGGACCGTAGCCCCAGGCTTGGCAGGCGTACAGCCACTCAAGGTCAGTAGGCATGCGGTAGGTGACGCCTGCGCTCTTCACTTCCGGCAGCGCGTTCAACCTTTCAAGAAAAGACCGGCAGTCATTCCACGAGACATTTTCCACGGGAAGGCCAAGCCCTTTTGAGAGAGAGGGATTGTCGTCCATCACGGCCTGCCACAGGGCCTGTGTGACCTGATATTTGCAAATCGAATATTTCTTGCCCGGGATAGGGACCATGTCGGCAAGCAGTTTCGCCACAGGCCCTTCCGGGTTCCTCGCCCTTCCATCGGTTGCCGTATCTGATTCCAGAAACTCCGCCTCTCTCCCAGACACCCTTTCATTGTCACCCGGGCATACCCCCCCAAGGTCATCCAAAAATGAGGCCTCGTCCATGAACAACCATTTGATAGGCAGGGCGCTGACAAAGCTCCAGTCATCCCACTGGTCGTAAAAATACCTGAATTCAATCTTATTATCGACGACCTTCATTTCCCCTGCAATCCACCAAGAGTCTTCTCTAGGTTTTTTGACATTGGAAAAATCACGAGGATTGTGATGACCAATAGCATCGCTTACTTCATGGACTCGGTCATAAATCGGTCTGGACAACTCATCCAACCGGGAGCGAATTTCGTCCCGCATTTTATTCAGCACCGACTTCGACAAATCGCACCTGTCGGCCAGATTCGGCCATTCGGCGAGAATGCAGGCCCATCCCTCGCCAGTGATCGCGTCGAGATTCACCTTGTCTGCGTACTGCGGATTGTGGATGAGAAAGGCTGGAAGCGCCTCGTCGTCGAACTTCTCCCAAGGACCCGAGTATGGCTTCTTCCCATCTGGACCTTCAATCCAAACCTCAGGGAAACCCTCGCCATCCAAGAATGATTGCTCATTACCCAATGGTGTGGTGGCGTCCTCCACGTTTTTTAACGCCATTGGACGGCCCTCGTATTCGATCCTTTCGGGAAGCAGGATAGTGCGTTGCCTTCCAAAGGCGTTCGTGAATGTCGCGAATGGCATCACCATCCTGGACGGATCGAATGGGTGGTCAATGACAAAAGGCTCCTCCATCGCCCAAATGCAAGAGGATGTCTCGCGCTCGACCCACATCATTGGTTCTGGCGATGGCGGGAACGGCGCCCCGTCGTCACGGAAGGCAAGCCCCGAGGAGTCCTTCTCCTCGGGATTGATCCAGATGCAAAGCTCCTTCTCTGTCCCTGGAACTGGTTCGCCTCTCCCGTCAGCCTCTGCGAAACAGACCCACAGCTCCTGTGGCGATGAGAGAAGTGGGACGGGGCCAAATCCCTCGTCAAATTCGCAAGGTTCTTCAAAGGCGCTGAAAACCAGAGGGGACTTGGGGTCGGCCTTGCCACGGTGGAGGAAGATCGCCTGCCTCGGCGTGGAATGCAATGGCTTCCCTTTTCCTAGAACCACCCCCAATAGCTCCTCCTGAGATCCTACTATCGATTGGTGGGATTCCTTCTTTTCCGACACATCGGACGGTACGCGTTCTTTTGTTCTGGCCGCCCCAATGGCCATTCGCGTGACCACGTATCTGGTGTCAGTTGGGGTGTCGTCCTTCGTCTTTTCCTTGTCGCTCATAATCTATTTCCTTCATCAGCTTCGTGCCTGTGCAAATATTATAACAAACTTGCGCAAATTTGTCAACAGTTTTTTCACCTAAATTATTCAAAACTCAACCCCTCGTTTTCTTGATGTCGATAGCCCAGATAAAGGTTGAACTGTTGCCTCAATAAAGGGCTTCGACGAAAGCGATGGCAAAAGATTTTGAAGTCGACTCGTCCTCAATTTCAACCGAATAGACAACCGCTGAACGGAAATCCGGGTTGAGGAACGCTTCAGCCTTGTCAGATGACACATGTGCGGCCAGCGAATAAGTGGCAAACGCCGCAGCGACTTGCTCGGCGCGTTTCTTGGACGAACGTCTGGACAAAATGTTGCCAGTGTCCAGCGGGACAACCCCGCAGCCGACATGGTGGAGAAAACCAGCGTTGTCGTATATTTCCAGCGGACCAGGCAACTCCGTGAATTCGACTTCCTTGGAATGTAAAAGGGCTGCTAACAGACCTGGGTTAATTGTTGGCTTGCGCAAGGAACCGACCGCATTTGTTATGGCTTCATTAATCGCGACGACGTCATTGACGTTGCTTATGCTGGAGAGGGTCGAAACCGCATTGTCGGGTATTTTACCAAAGGATCCCAGCCCCATCCCATTCAAAGCGTGCAATCCCAAAGAGGCGCGCGTCACGGACGACGTATATGTGGAACCGGCAACGTCAACCACGACATGGCAATCACCATCGTAGCGGTTGGTGGCAAGAGCGGGAACAAACTCCCTAAGATACGATCCCATGTCCAGTGGCCGGAAGTACTTGACGCAAACATTGGTTGGAAGGCTTTCCTTCATCACCTTTGCGCGAAGCTCGGCTCCTATTCTTTCAAAAAAAGTCATTTCGTTTCCGGCGTTTTCGTCCACGGTGACCACGTCCGCCTTTGGTGAGTGGAACTGTTTTTTGACAACATCGAACACTTCCGCGCGAGATGAGGAAATAGCCTCTGATACTGACCATTCCTGGCGGTTTGACGTCCATTCCACCGCTACGGCCGCCGACTCGTTTTTGCCGTCTGCCGACTTGGTAAAGACACAATCCAAGAGGCGGCATCCGCCGACTGGCATCCCCTTCCCTTCTCCCAGTTCGACCGCTGCCGCAATTTTCCGTTTGGCTTCCGAAAGCGCTCGTTGAAGTGCTTCATTCCTGGCGTTCATCTGGCCGTTCAAAGACACCTCCGTCACAGTGGAGGTAGCCTGTGCCAATGCGACAAGCCGTGCAGGCTCCCCTTCGCATGGATTCATTCCACAGAATTGCGCGGCAACCATGCGGGTAATGCCCAATGACCGAAGATCGGTGTCACTGGGTAAAGCCAGCACCGTTGTGGAGGCAGCGAATAAAACCGCTGTCCAAACTGTCAAATGTCGTTTTCCCCGTGAGAACTTCATGGTCCCCCCTTCAAACTTTGGATTTCGGCTTGGCAAATGATGCCAGCTGAGGGTGTCGCATTATTGTGCAACGCTCCAGGTCGCAAGGATTTCGCCGGAGGCGATTACGCCGCCGGAGGCTTCGGCGAATGTGTCGCCTGACGCCTCTATCGTCACCTTCTTCGGGGATACGTCGTTGCGGAGGCCTGAAACCACAATCACCTTTGCGATGCCATGGCCGAAGGTGCAGTCACGGACAACGAAGGAGCCGACCTGGTCGTCCGTTGGCTGCCGACGGAGGTCGTGGATGTCGATGAGCGCCGCGCCTTTGGCGTTTGTCGTCGAGAGATTGCAGCGCTCGAAGACAATCTTGCCGACAGTGTAGACCGGAATGCGGAGGTAGGAGTCGCCGGAGATTTCGAAGGTGCACTCCCTGTATTCGATGTGCGCGGGCTTCGACCACCAGCCGCCCGACGCCCCGCCGCCGATGAACTTGCAGCGCGTGAAGCGGATGTTGGCTTCGGAGAGCATCGAGAAGTTGCAGTTCGCGAAGACGCAGTCCTCGAAGGTCTGGATCGCGCCTTTGAAGTTGTGGAATGTCGTGTCCTTGAAGACGCACTTCGTGTAGGTGTTCGTCTCGTAGAAGTTGTCGAACTTGCTTCCGAAAACCTGCATGCCGAACCAGTTGCCGTTGGGGATGAAGGCCGCCGTGCAGTTGGTGATGACGCATCCCGAGGCGTTTGCGATGCGGGCCGTGCGGTTCGCGACGCGGCAGCCGACGAGGCGGCCGGAAGGGCCGAGGTCGAGTTTGAAACCATTCGTGGAGGACATGTCAAGGCCGGAGACCACGAAGTCCCAGCCGGGATGCGTCTTGGAGCGGCCGCAGGAGATTGCGAGCGATTTGGAGTAACGGTTGTTCTCGAAGCGCCCGTAGCCGCTGCGGAGGCGGGAGTCACACGAGTAGGTGGCGGAGGTGACGTCGTTGTCGCGGACGCAGGGCGAGTGGGTGCGGCCCCAGAAGTGGATGGCGCAGCGGTTCTTCTCGAGGATGAAGTTGTGGCCGGCGCAGGTGAGGATGGAGTTGTTGACCGGGTTGTCGTGGAACCAGTTGCGCAGGAAGTAGACGTCCTGCATCTGGTCCCAGCCGTCCTCGGCGTCGTAGGCGCACTTGGCGAGGGACTCGCCGGAGTACATGAACTCGTTGCCCTCGAAGAGCATGTTCTTCATCGCCGAGGCCGCGTAGCCGACGGCGCGGCAGCGCTCGAATACGCAGTTTTTCACGGCGCAGTTCTGCGGGACGCGGAAGAGCGACATGCCGAGGCCGCATTTGTTGGCTTCGTCGAGGGACCCCGCCTCTATGGAGTAGCGGATGAACGCGGCCTTTTCCGGAATCGGCACGCCGCGGTACTGGAAGAGCGTCTCGGAGAAGAGGAAGTTCTTGTTGGCGTCGTACCAGCAGGCGACCATCTGCCACGAACGCGTGGCACGTCCCTGGTAGCCGAGGTACTTCGAGACCTGAAGGTACTTGTGCTGCTTGGGCTTCGTCACGTCAATGAAGCCGGTCGTGAAGCGGGCGGAGTCGGTTTCATCAAGCGTGCCGTCGGCCGGTCGGAGGCCGCCGGGAACGTATTTGCCGACGCCTTGCGCGAAGTGGTGCAGCCCGCCGCGGGCGTCCTTGCCGATTCCGTTGCCACCGCCATAGCCGGTGATGTTGCGGATGCGGACGTTCTCGACGGTGCAGTCGCGGGCGGCGGCGTTGAAGGTGAAGCCCATGGGCCACTCGGAGTGGTTCGGGGAGTGGGCGTAGTCGTGTTCGTAGTAGTCGCCTTCGAGCGTGCCGTTTACGAGATGCGCGTCGATGACGCTGCTTATTTTCACGATGACGCCGCTGCATCCGGTGAATGCGTTCTCCTTGATCGTGGAGCCGTTAAGATCGAGCGTGAAGTAGTCTGGCAGGCTGATGCGGCGGAATGCGCTCACGCGGTAGGTGCCGGGAAGGAGAACGAGCTTGCGGAAGCCGGCGGCGGCCTTGTCGTTGATTAGTTTTTGCAGGCCCTCGGCCGTCGCTATGGCCGCTTGCTCGACGGTGTTGGTGTCGTAGCCCGGATCAAAGATGATGCGCGCCTTCTCGAAGGAGCGGAAGAGGACACGCCCCTTCTGCGCGGGGATGAGAATCGTGTAGCCGGGAACTGAACCAGGCTTCGGCAATGTGCCGGAGGCGACCTTTGCGTCAAAGGCGTCTTTTACGGCCTTCATTACCTCGGCGTCCTTCGGCTTTTCGGGAAGCTCGCCGATTTCGACGATGACCTCGCGGCCGAATCCGCCGTGGTTGCTGATGCCGTATTCGATGAGATCCGCGGGCTTGACGGTGTAGACCTTGTCGGCCGGAACGACGGCGTCTTTCGGATCGATGACGCGGAACTCGTGCCAGACGCGATGCGACTCTCTCCCTTTTTCATCCTTCGCCCAGACGCCGACGGTGTAGTCTCCCTTCGGCAGACGGCCAAGGTTGAAGGTGCCGTCACCCGACTTGACGCCCTTCTGGACGAGCCGCTTCGGAGTGTTGCTCACGGCATAGTACTCGAGGAAGACGTCGAAGCGGAAGGAGTCGTCGAGGAAGCGGATCTTGGAGGAGTCCCAGTCCGTGACGAAGTAGCCTATGGAAGCCTCTTCGGTCGTCATCACCTTCGGGTTGACGTAGTAGGTCGAGATGTACGGGAACTTCAGCGCCTCAGGCGTCTGGTACCCGCCCTGCTCGGCGGCCTGACGCCGTAGGTTCGACGGGTCCGTGAACTCGCCGGGCACAACCGCCTGCGCATGCGCCGAGGCGGCGGCAAGCATTGCAAGTGATGACAACAAAGCAATTCTCTTCATGGTGCGTTCCTTCCTGATTGTTGCTACAATTGTAGCAAAATGGCCCGTCCCTTTTCAAGATTTCGATGGGGCGTGATGCTTTACGGGCATGTCTCGTAAAACATCACGCCCCATTTCTGCTATAATGATTGACAAGGAGAAAAACAATGTCTCAGACACCGCTCGCCACAATCAGCCTTGACATAGACAAGACACTCGGCCGCATCAAGCCGATGCACGCCGTGGGACAGCCCCCGACAATAGGCTGGAACGACTATTCGATGTTCCACTTCCTCAAGGAGGCGCACATCCCGTATTCGCGTCTCCATGACACGGGCGGCGCCTTCGGCAAGAACCTCTACGTCGACATCCCCAACCTCTTCCGCGACTTCGACGCCGACGAAAACGACCCGGCCAGCTACGACTTCGCCTTCACGGACCTCCTGCTCGCGGCGTTGGTGAAGAACGGGGTGGAACCCTTCTTCCGCCTCGGAGTCACAATTGAGAACAAGACCGAGATACGCAAATACCGCATTTTCCCGCCGAAGGACTTCGCCAAATGGGCGCGAATCTGCGAGCATGTCGTGGCCCACTACAACGAAGGCTGGGCAAACGGCTTCCACTTCGGAATCACGTACTGGGAAATCTGGAACGAGGCCGATGACCGGGCCAATCCTGAGGAATCCTTTATGTGGTGCGGCACCTTCTCGGAGTACTGCCGCCTCTACGAGATCACTGCGAAGCATCTGAAGGCCAAGTTCCCGTCAATCAAGGTCGGCGGCCCGGCCTCCTGCGGCTTTTCCGCCGCCGAGCCCGGCAAACCCATCCAAGTCGCCCATGACTTGTCCGGGGAGGACTGGCGCTGCAAGTACGGCCCCCATTTCATCAAATGCGCGCACCAGTTCCTCGACCATGTCCGCGACACAGCAAGCCCGATGGACTTCTTCTCGTTCCACACCTACACAGACGTCGAGACACTCTTCCAGCAGGTCGAATGCATTGCGCTGGAAATGGAACGGCGCGGCTTGAAGGGGGTTGAGCTGATTCTCGACGAATGGCTTCCCAAGCCAGGCCTCAACCGCATTTTCAAGGCTCCGCAAAACTCTGAAGTCGCAGCTGTCATCGTCCGCGGGCAGCACTCAGCCCTCGACATGCTGATGCTCTATGACGCCAGGTGCGCCGCGCGCAATCCCTACGCGCCGCTCTTCGACCCGATGACGGCCCGCCCCGCCGGAGCCTACTGGGCGCTCTTCTACTTCGGCGAACTGTACCGTCGCGGGCAGGAGGTCTTCTCCTCGGTCGGCGGAAAGGCCGGCGCGCTTTGCGCCGCTGCGGCGACCGACGGCAAAGACTGCGCGCTCATGCTCGTCAACCCTGGCGACGAACCCCGCGCCCTCTCCTTCGAGACGAACGGCGCCGTCTTCCGCTTCGGCGCCGTTACGGACGAGGATCGGACAAACGACCTCATGACCGACTGTCCCGCCTCCATCGGGCCCCACGCCTTCATGCTACTGGTCTTCGACCGGCAGAGGTAGGGCGACCTCCACCTTTTGGACTTTTCGACATTCAAGACCTTTCAGACTATAAGGACCGACCATGAAATGCTCATTGCGCGACTCTCTTGAATGGCTTTACCCCGATTCCAAAATTGACGGGGAGCCGATCACGTCATTGGAATGCGACGCCCCGGCAGGGGGAGTGGCGGATGTCAACATCCTTGTCACGGACATGGTGCATGACAAGCCTCTCCGCTTCTCCTCGGACGCGCCGGACGGCGAGTTCTTCCGTCTGATAGACGTGCCCGTCGAATGCAACACGGGACCGGAAGCCTTCACGGAGCGCGAAGGCAAACCACGCAACGAGTTTGTCACGCGCCGCGCGCCTTTCCGCGTCTTCGACGCAATGGAGCCTCTAAATGGCGGCAGCCTGACACCAACAGACTCTGAGGCATTTACTGGCCTTGGGCTGGCACCTGATGCAGCTGTCGCGCTCCGTTTCCGCCTGAGACTTGGCTACGACGCGCCGTCGGGCGATCGCAACATCTCCATTCGCGTTTCACAGGGTGGCGAAGAGGCGCTTCTGTCGTTCCACGTGCGTGTCTACGCCGTCGGACTGCCGCATGTGGGGCGAGACAGCTTCCCCTACACCAACTGGATCGCTTTCGCCGCGATCGCGGATCGCCACGGAATTGAACAGTGGAGCGAGGCGTACTTCGACATGCTCGGTCGCTATGCGCGCCTAATGGCGTACGGACGCCAGAACATGTTCCTATTGCCGTTGTGCACCTTTTTTGAGGCCAGGGACGGCAAGCCGGTGATCATTCCGGGGCGTCTGGAACGTCTGGTCCGGATCTTCACGGACGCCGGCCTCCACTACATCGAGGGCGGCCACTTCGGCGCCCGAACAACCGGGGAGTGGGCTTGCCCGACTTTCTCGACCTCCGTGGTGAAGGAGATGGCAACCTCCCCGGCCGGTGGCGAAATCATCGCGTCGATTGGGCGTCAGCTCATGGAAGCCATCCGGAGAAACGGATGGGAAAACCGCTGGGTGCAGCACGTCGCGGACGAGCCGATTCCGGCGAACGCCGTCGACTATCGCATTTTCACGGGCATGGTGCGCCGCTACATGCCTGGAGTGCCAATAATTGACGCAACGCAAGATCCCGACATGGTGGGGGCTGTCGACGCCTGGTGCCCGCTTGTAAACCAATACGAGTCCGCAAAGGAGAAGTTCGACGCCGCCATGGCGCGCGGCGACAAGGTCTGGTACTACACCTGCTGCTGCCCTGGGGGAAGGTTCATGAACAGGCTGCTCGACAACGAACTGCTGCGTCCGCTATACCTCGGCTGGGGAGGCGCCCTCTACAAACTGGACGGTTTCCTGCACTGGGGGCTGAACTATTATCCGAAGGAAAAGAATCCCTTCAGGCAGAATGTCGTCCCGAACTGGGGCGGAGGCACGAACCAGCTTCCGGCAGGCGACACCCACATTGTCTATCCTGGGCGCGACGGCCCATGGCCAAGCGCGCGTCTTGAGGCGATGCGACAGGGATTCGAAGACCGCGAAATGCTCGATCGGCTTCACGCAAAAGCCCTGGAGCGCGCCGAGCCTCTAATTCGCACAATCGTCCGCGGATTCGCGGACTACACCACCGATGTGGCGCTTTATCGACGCACGCGACGCGAACTGCTCAGTTTGTGCTTGTCTTAACCCCTCTTTTTTAGATACAATTTTTATGTGGCCTTTTGGCCATTGTTTACTACCTTAATAGAGGATTTTGCGTTGAAAAGAATCTGGTTGTTTGTCCTGATGGCGACTCTGGCCCTGTGTCTGCCATCGTATCCGGCGCACGGCCAGCTGCCTGCGGCGGTGGCGAACTATGGCCGCGAGTTCGCAAAGGACGTCGCAGGTTTCCGCGCCGAGTACATCGCCGCGACAAATGGAATACCTTTGAAATACAAGCGGGATCTTGAGGCGCTGCAGGCGAAATTCCAGAAAGCCGGCGACCTTGACGGGCTTCTGGCCGTGAAGAAGGAGATCGACCGATATCAAAAAGCCATGGCCGGGGAGCTCGACCCGTTTGAGACGGTGCCGGAGATGACCGCCAATGTAATAGTAACCTCTCCCCAGGAGCTGCGCAAGCTTCAGGAGCAGTATGTCGCGAGTTTCACCGAGGCCGCAACCACGCTCAAGACCAACATCTCCGAACGCGGCGAGAAATATCGCGCCCAAATAAAGTCAATGCAGACGGCGCTGACAAGAGCCGGCAAAATTGACGAGGCCATTGCAGTCCGCAACGAAAGCGACCGCGTCGCGAAGATATTGGACTCCGGCGACATTTCAGAGCTACTTGGTCCGGCAAACCTCCCGCCCTCCGCCGAATCGCAACCGCAGGTCTCACAGCCAACGCCACGGCGCGACCCCGGGAATAAGCCGCAGCCCTCGGCTACAAAGTGGACCCTGCGGGCCACTGAGCGTTTCTCGCGGGATCTGCCAAGATACTTCGCCCCCGACGTACCTGATGAGCTGACCGCCAACTACAATTCCGCCAAGGCGATAGGAAGTCTATCGGGGCGATGCACAATCGCCGCCGCCCAGGTCGGCGACGTCCTTTGTTCGTGGAACGGACGCGCCTTCATCTGGGACGTGGCAAGCGTAGATGACTTGGCCACCGACATCCGCGTCAAGTCACGGACCATTTCGACCGGCGCGAACAACGGACCTCATCTGGAACTTGCCGTTCTAGCGAACGGTGTGCGAGTCAAGTCAATATCCGTTCCGGTCTGCAAGGCCGATGACCTTGTGCGAATCGTGCGGGACAAGTCAAACGGCAACCGGTTTCTCCTTTTCTGGCCAACAGGTTCTGAGCGTGCCGTCTTCGAAGTCCCAGCCGGCGCGAAGCTCAGAGTCCTGATCGGAGCCGTCCTCCACAACCCCGGCGAGACCTGCGACCTTTCGTTCCAACTGGTTCCGCCAGGCGCAAAATAAAAGCAATGCCGCCGCGACGAGAATGGGCATCCGCCCTTGATGCGGCGGCAGAAGGGAAACCCACGTGACACCTGACTACGAGGAAACCGCCGTGCGTTTCCGCCAGTTGTGCGAAGGACTGGCAGAAATGCGAGGCTATCTTTGACGTCGAAACGCGACGTCAGAAGCTGCAGCAGCTAGAGGCCGCCGCCGCCGAGCCGGATTTCTGGCTCGACCAGGCCCGCGCAAAGAAGATAATCGACCAGACGACGGCGGAGCGCGCCTTCGTCAAGCCATTCGACCAGCTTTCCCAGATTGTGGAAGACGCCAAGGTCATGCAGGAGATGGCCGAACTCGAGGATGACCCCGCGCAGCGCGAAGCCGCCGAAGGAGAGTTCTCCGACATTGTCTCCGAGGGCGAGAAGGTCGCGGCCTCCCTGCACAGGCAGTCGCTGCTTAGCGGCCGCATGGACGCCTGCAACGCCTTCCTGACGCTCCATCCCGGCGCCGGCGGCACGGAGGCCTGCGACTGGGCCGACATGCTGTTCCGCATGTACCAGCGCTATTGCGAGAAGAGCGGATACGAATGCGAGGTCATGGACCTTCTCCCAGGCGACGAAGCCGGAATCAAGAGCGTCACCTTCCGCGTCGCCGGCCCGTACGCCTACGGCCGCATGAAGGCCGAGCGCGGCGTCCACCGTCTCGTGCGCATCAGCCCCTTCGACGCCAACAAGCGACGCCACACCTCCTTCGCCGCGCTTGACGTCATCGCCGAGCTGGACGACGACATCGACGTCGAGGTCAAAGAGGAGGACCTCCGCGTCGACACCTACCGCAGCGGCGGCGCCGGCGGCCAGCACATCAACAAGACCGACTCGGCCATACGCCTCACGCACATTCCGACGGGCATCGTCGTGGCCTGCCAGTCGGAACGCTCGCAGCACAAGAACCGCGCGCGGGCCATGAGCATGCTCAAGGCCAAGCTCTACGAGTACGAGCAGGACAAGAAGCGCAAAGACCTCGAACGCTTCTACGGCGCGAAGGGCGAAATCGCCTGGGGAAGCCAGATCCGCTCCTACGTCCTCCAGCCATACACGCTTGTGAAGGACGTGCGGACCGGCGAGCAGACATCCAACGTAAGCGCCGTCCTCGATGGCGACATCGGCAATTTCATCGACGCATATCTTCAGGCCCTCGCGCGCGGGACGCTCAAGTCCGGCGGCGCGGCGACAGAAGATGACGAAGGGGAAGACGAATGAGCACTGTAAGCATGACGGGCTTTGGGCGTGGCGAGGCCTCCGACGGCCAAATAACCGCGGTCGCCGAGTTGAGCACCGTGAACCGCAAGCAGTTCGACTGCCATCTTTCGCTCCCGAAGGAACTCTCGGCACTTGAGTCGCGCATAGAGACGCTCCTTCACCAGTTCATCCGTCGCGGACAAATCAAGGGAACCGTCACCATCGCCTTTGCCAAGTCGACAGGCGGGCTTACGGTGAACCTGGACCTCGCCCAGGCGCAGGTCGCCGCCATACGCGAAGCCGCCCAAAAGCTCGGCCTCCGCGATGACCTCGCGGCTCGCGACCTCTTCCAGCTGCCCGACGTCCTCGTCTTCAACGCGCCTGAAGCCGACTCCGAGGTTCTCTGGCCCGTCGTATCCAAGGCCGTCGAAGCCGCCGCAAGGCAGCTTGTCGCCATGCGCGTCCGCGAGGGCAAGACGCTGGCGAAGGACGTGGCGGCCCGTCTCGCGCACCTCCGCAAGCTCCGCACCGAACTTGTGAAGCGCGCGAAACTGTCGCCAATCGAATACCGCGACAAGCTCGCCGAGCGCCTGAAGAAGCTCGCCGGCGGTGTCCAGGCCGACCCCGAAATCCTAGCGCGGGAACTGGTCCTCTTCGCCGACCGCACCGACGTCACCGAGGAGCTGACCCGGCTCGGCAGCCATTTGGAGCAGGCCACGCGCATCATGAAGGGCGACGAACCTTGCGGACGCCAGCTTGACTTCCTCTGCCAGGAGCTTCTGCGCGAGATCAACACGACCGGCTCCAAGTGCTCCGACGCCGAAATCGCCCGCACCGTAGTCGAGTTCAAGTCCATCCTCGAAATCATCCGCGAACAGGTCCAGAATTTCGAGTAGGCGTCTAATCGTCATCTTCGCAATATATTCGCGCGTGCTCCTATTTCGGCCCCGTCACGCGGGATTCTCGGGCTAAGTATTTGAAGAAAAAGGAATCTTCATACTCACCGAAAAAGTTGTTTCTGGCCTTATGACCAAGAATATCCAGTTCTTTGGCAACAATGCGAACCTCTGGATCCTTGCCATGCTCAATGGTGGTTTTGATGGATCGGGCGATCTCATGAAAAGGCGTAACCGCACCCAACGCCAAAAACACAACCAGTGCAAACGCATGCTTTAAATCTTTGGCTTCATGGTATTCGTCCAAAGCGCCGATGGTCAACACGAAAAGAACCACCAAGGCCGGAATAGACGCCCGCATGCAAAAATCCATGAAACTACCCAGAGAAATGGCGGGCACCACAAACAGTATGGCGAGGGAAAGCCAATAGAGGGGATCGTGCCTCTTCCTAGAGTAGATGGCCATGTAATAAACGAGGAACTCTAGCAGTACCGTAAGAAGGTAAAATGCTACATGTCCAGTCATGTCCGTCATGTGGAAACCGCCTCTACTGGCGGCATTTGTTTTTAGGAACAGATATGACACCGCTGCGACAAGAAGTCCGCAGATGGCATTTTGAAAGGTGAACGCCTCATGCAGAATCGAAAGAGCATTCCTCTTAAACGTTTTTCCCGTGTCATAAACCTCGGCCATCCGTCTTATCCCGATGTAGGCGACTATGGGGATAAGTCCGATGGACGGCAGGGTGCAGCTCAAAAAGCCGAAGGAGTATATCCAGATGATTGAGCGGTTATCCTTTTGAAGAAGGAGAAGAAGCGTGATTAACCATGCCGGTATGGCCTGATTGAACACCCAGAACAGTTGTGTTGACATGGATGACATCTGAAAACCCGGTGCCCAGTGTTCAATATGGTCGACAGCGAACAACAGATGCACCGGGGAATTATGAAGAAAGCAGTCTCGAATTAAATACCCTACAACGTCAAGACCACTGAAGAATATGAAAGCCATAACTAACCACGGGGAAATCTTTTTCATCAGCCCTTCCAAGAGAATCATCACAAGGAATACGCCCAAGACGCACCAGCAGAAAAGGAAGAAATACGCGGCGTCCATGCCCCAGGCCTTACCTAAACAAGCGGCAGGTAGCCAAAGCGCGAAGTAGTAAACCAACGCAATGGGTTTCTGGAAATACGGTTTCCCGTCCTGAATGATCACTGGCCAGTCATTTTCCACAAGTTTTTCAAATATCGCGTTTCGGAACATGTGATCTTCGTTCTGGAAGGCGTATTTTCCGATGCCTGAAAGGTAGACCCACACCACCGATAGGAGCAACAGCAATAACAACTGCGGAATATGGCCTCGCGTGAATGGCGACACTTCCATTTTGGGAGCGCTTTTGAGCGCAAAGAAAAGACCAAAGGCAAAAACAAGTTCCATGCCCAGCGCCAGAGGGACTCTCAGCCATCCGGAAAAGAAACAAAACATGGGCACGGAAAGATACAGGTAGGCAAACTGGATGGGCAAGTTGGTGGTTCCAGCCTGTTTTGAGAAGTTCTTTCCAGGTTCCGGCCCCTCAATAGCCGAGAAGTTATCCGCCGTTTTCTGCGCGACAAACATAAACGCCTTCTCCGAAATTACAATTCTATTATCGCCAAATCGGGACACGAAATCAACGGTTTACAATATTACGCGCCCGGCAGGCGATACGGCTGGGTCCAGGCCGAGGCGAACTTCGGATGCATAGGCGCGGTGTTGCCGGCCGCGTAGTAGGGTGCCTGTTCGTCGCTCACGACGCGGGCGCGGACCACATCTAGCGGCTGAACGCGCACTTCGGTCGCGCCGTCTGTGTCTCGGATCTCCGCCCACGGGCACGAGGCCCGGTAGATGTCGAAATTCCGGCGGCTGACTTGGTACGCCATGTCCGTGTCGCCGTCCGCGACCTGCCGCCAAAAGTCGGTCTCATGCCCCAGCCTGTTGTGGTTGGTGATTGCGCAGAAATCATATCCCGCTTCGCGGTAGCGGGCAAGCGCCTGTTCGGGGAAGGCCCGTCCGTCGGACGTGTAGGTGTGGCAGTGGAGATTCCCCTTGTACCAGCGCAGCCTGGGCGTTGCGGAAACAGCTGTCATCGTGTTCATGGTTTAATGTCCAATCCTTCAATCAGAACGACAGCCTCCCAGTCGCAGCGCGACGCCTTCTCTCCGACATCCAGACGGACTTCGGCCGGGGACGCGACCACCGCTGTCGAAGCGGCAGCCAATGCGCAGACAGTCAGTATCAGTTTCGATGAATTCATTCCAAAACCTTTTCTGCTTTGCGGAACGTTAGTGGAGCATCGGATGAATCGGAGTTTCCCCAATTTCTGCGCTCCTCTGCCTATCTGCGCCTCTGCGTTTAAGAAAAACCCGCATGTGCGCGGAGAAATTCGACCTGCAGGTCCTTCACCATGGCATAGGCCGCTTCGTTCGGATGGATTTTGTCGGCCTCCGTGAGACCTTCGGCATTGTCCGCCGTGATTCCGCTCCGGTGGTAAAGGTCGAGACAGGGTACGCCCAGACGCGCGCATGTCGCGATCTGCCCCTCGGCAAATCGGCCGAGGAGCGCGTTCTTCGGGGGATCGAGCGGCACCGGCATCGAGGCGAAGAGCACGACGGCCGAATCCGGTGATTCCGCCCGTATTGTCTTCACGCATCTTTCGATGGCCGCATTCTGTTCCTCGACCGTGTGCCCGTAGATGTCATTGGTGCTCGCCCAGAGGATAAACGCGCGGAACCGATTGCCGCTCGCGAGCGCCCGGCGAATCTGGTTCGGGACGTCATTGTGCGCTTCGGCCCCGTTGAGGAATCCCATTCCGCCCATGCCGAAATCCACGACTTCCACGCCGAACGCCTGCGACCAGGCTTTCTTCGCAACCTGAGAAGAGGGATTGCAACTGAACGATCCCCCGAATACTGCGACCTTCTGTTTGTTCATGTTTGCCTCCGGATTATTCTACACGGCCTGCGCCAGTCCTTCAAGTATCCTGACCCCTTCGGCGGGAATGCGGCCGAGCGGATCGGGACCGATGTTGAGCATGTAGTTCGAGCCGATTGCGGCGCACTTCGCCTTGATGTCGAGAATCTCATCCACGCTCTTCCACTTCACGTCCGAGGGTCGCCAGCCCCACGAGTCGTTCATCGTGCCGACCGTCTCGTAGAGCGTTCCCGCGTCGGTCTTGTCGGCGATGCAGTTGTCGCCGGGCGTCTCGTAGTCGCCGATGCCGTAGCCGAGCCGTCCGTTGATCAGACATCCAGGCTGGTATTTCCTGACCATCGCCTCAAGCTCGAGACACTGCCCGCGCAAGATTGTGCAGGGCACGTCGAACCAGACGAGGCAGAGGTCGCCGTACTGCGTGAGGATTTCCTTCACCTGCGGCTTGCACTTGCTTTCAAAATAGCGCGCGAAGTCGTAGTCGCGGTCCGCCGGCCAGTCCCAGATGTTGCGGACGTCCTTGTCGCCCCAGAGTCGGCGTCCCTCCTCGTTCTTGAGTCCGCCGCCGTCCGGCTCGCTCCAGTCGAGGTCCTGCGAATAGTAGAGACCGAGCCTGAGGCCCGCGTCGCGGCACGCCTCGGCCAGCTCGCCGACGACGTCGCGACCGAACGGCGTCGCGTCGACGACGTTGTACTTCGAGACCTTGGAACGGTACATGGCGAAGCCGTCGTGGTGCTTCGCCGTGATGACGAAATACTTCATCCCCGCGTCGCGCGCCCGCTTCATCCAGTCCTTCGGGTCGAAGAGGATCGGGTTGAAGGCCTTCGCCAGTGCCGCGTATTCGGCGAGGGGGATCTGCTCGCTCATCATGATGTGTTCGGCGTAGGGGTGGCGGCACGGACGGCCGTTCCACTCGCCGCCGAGGAGCGTGTAGAGGCCCCAGTGCGCCATCATGCCGAACTGGGCATCCTTGAACCACTTCTTCGTCGCCGCGAGAGCGTCCGTCGGTTTTAAATCATTACTTGTTTTCATGGAATAAAGTTAAGCACAATATGGCTTTCCCGTCAATGAAATGGTCGAAAATTCAAGCAAGAATAATTTGAAACTTCCGGCACTCACGAATGATATTGTTTCAGCGTCGGCGAAGCCGGAGCGGTATTCTCAACGCAGAGAAGCAGAGGTGCAGAGAGGCAGAGAGCTTAGCCGTGTAGAACGTGTAGAGCGTGTAGAGATCACAGCGCTAACGCGCGAAGCTGGAGGCGGCGGCCTGCGGCGCTAAGCACGGAGTTGACGGAGAAGAGGAGACGCGGAGCTTTTTCCAAGCCTGCGAGATTCCGTCAAAGT
>JAEEGH010010165.1_pt1 | contig 21693 bp, 20 predicted proteins | sample 9134181 | NCBI WGS metagenome assembly JAEEGH01 (sample SAMN16246544, study PRJNA631951) | gut metagenome | biome: gut microbiome; feature: rumen; material: DP-attached | host: Bos | place: Iran: Karaj | collected 2018-10
TGATCACCTCTTGTCATTTGTATACTTTGAAATATGTAACCCGTTTTTTGTCTACTCTTAATTATGCAAATCTTGTAATTTCCATCATCTTTTTCATGATTCATTCATCAATTTTCATAATAACTTTTCTTACATTATCTTCCATTTTTTCTATTCTAACATCAATTGAATTTTTAGGAATTGCATCTTTAATTACATCACTCCACTCTATAATACATATTCCTTTATCAAAATATTCTTCCCCACCAATTTCATAAAACTCTTCTTCGCTAGAAAGTCTATAGACATCAAAATGAAAAATTGGTCGGTCGCCATTATATTCGTTTACCAGTGTAAAAGTAGGGCTTGATATTTCATCAATATTAAAAAACTTGCAAAATCCCCGTACAAATACAGTTTTCCCAGCTCCTAACTCTCCATTTAAGCAAATAACCTTATTACCTTTAATCTTACTAGCTAGATAATATGCAACTTGTAGTGTTTCTTCTTCACTTTTGGTTATAACTTCTATCCTATCTCCCATTTAACTTACTTTCCTTCCCTATTTAGTATTCTCTAATACTATTTTCCCAGCGTTTTGTGCTGCAATAGCTCCGTCTGCACAAGCTGTAACAATTTGTCTTAAAACTGTATTTCTAACATCTCCAACTGCAAAAATGCCGTGAACACTAGTTTCCATATTATTATCTGTAATAATATATCCATAGTTATCTATATTTACCAAATCTTTTACTAAATCGCTATTAGGGGTTGTCCCAACAGCTACAAAAACTCCTTGAACTTCTATATCTCGCTCATTTCCATCTGTATTTATTACTTTAATTCCTTCTACTTCAAATTTTCCTAAAATATCTTTAGGCGTAGAATTAACTACAAGTTCGATATTAGGAGTCTTTTTAACTTGCTCTTGCAAAATCATTTCTGCTCTAAATTCACTTCTTCTATGAATTATATATACCTTCCTACAAATATTAGCTAAAAACAAAGCATCTTCAAAAGCTGTATTACCCCCACCAACGACTGCAACATCGGCCCCCTTATAGAAATTTCCATCACAAGTAGCACAATATGAAACCCCGCTACCACGTAGTTTTTTCTCACTTTCTAACCCAAGTGTTCTAGGGCTAGCACCTAGTGCCAAAATAACAGTATATGCAGAGTATTCACCATTTGAAGTAGTAATACTAAATAAACTACCTTCTTTTCTTATTTCTTTAACTTCTTCATTTATATATTCAGCATTAAACTTTTTAGCTTGTTCATTTAATATAACTGCTAAATCAAAGCCACTTATTTTATCTATTCCTGGGAAGTTTTCAATCTCATTAGTATAGCCCATTTGCCCACCAATAGTAGACTTTTCAAAAACAACTGTTTTTAATCCAGCACGTGCAGCATAAATTGCAGCTGTCATTCCTCCTGGGCCTGAGCCTATAATTGCGATATCAATAATTTTGTCCATAAGTATTCTCCTTCCGATTTATTTTACTATCTCTAAAGCCTTACTACAAATATTATCTGCAGTAAGTCCAAACTTATTTAGTAGTTCTGAAGCCTTACCAGATCTTCCGAAGCTATCGTTAACTCCTACTTTTAATACCTTAGTAGGGCAATATTCCGTAACAATTTCGGAAACTGCTCCGCCAAGTCCTCCAATTATACTATGTTCTTCTGCAGTAACAATTCCTTTAGTTTCTTTCGCTGCTTTAATAATAATATCCTTATCTATAGGTTTAATAGTATGAATATCTATAACTCGAGCCTCTATTCCTTTTTCTTTTAACATTTCAGCTGCACGAACAGCTTCTATTACTAACATCCCAGTTGCAATAATCGTAACATCATTTCCTTCTTTTAAAACATTCCCTTTTCCAAACTCAAATTTGGCATTAGAATCGTAAACATCCTCTGCCTTGCTTCTTCCTAGCCTTATATATACTGGTCCGTCTATTTTTGCTGCTTCTTCCACTGCCCACTTGGTTTCAGCTTCATCGCAAGGGCAAAGAACGGTCATATTCGGCATTACTCTCATTAGTGCAATATCTTCTATCGCTTGGTGTGTTGCTCCGTCCTCTCCAACAGTAACTCCTGCGTGAGTCGCAGCAATTTTTACATTTAGATGAGGATATGCAACTGAATTTCTTACTTGATCATATGCACGACCCGTTGCAAAAACTGCGAAAGTACTTGCAAATGGTATCTTACCACAAGTAGCAAGGCCCGCAGCAGTCCCTATCATATCTGCTTCAGCAATCCCCATGTCAAAAAATCTATCTGGACAAGCTTTCTTAAAAACTCCCGTCTTTGTAGCACTAGCTAAATCAGCATCTAAAACAACAATTTTATCGTTAATCTTGCCTAACTCCGCAATCGCATTTCCATAAGCTTCACGAGTAGCTATCATAAAATTTCCTCCTTTATTTTAAGCATTCTAAAGCAATTTTATATTCATCATCGTTCGGTGCTTTTCCGTGCCACCCTGCCTGATTTTCCATAAAACTTATGCCCTTACCTTTAGTTGTGTGAGCAACAATTATAGTAGGTTTATCTAAACTCTCCTTTGCCTTCTTAACTGCATCAGCAATTTCCTCAAAATTATGACCATCAATCTCTAAGGTATTCCACCCAAAAGCTTCAAATTTCTCTTTTATAGGTGTAACATTCATAACATCCTTAACCGCTCCATCAATCTGAAGGCCATTAAAATCAACAAAGGCAATAACATTATTAAGCTTGTAATGAGCTGCACTCATAGCTGCTTCCCAAACTTGTCCTTCTTCTATTTCTCCATCTCCTAAAACCACATAAACGTAGTACTTTTTGTTATCTAGTTTACCAGCTAATGCCATACCATTCGCAACAGACAAACCCTGACCTAAAGAACCTGTAGTCATATCTACTCCAGGCACTTTTTTCATATCAGGATGTCCTTGCAAATAACTATCTATTTTTCTAAAAGTCTTTAAATCCTCTACCGGAAAATACCCACGATTTGCTAAAACAGAGTATATCGCGGGAGAAGCATGCCCCTTTGAAAGTATTAATCTATCCCGATTCTCCATTTTAGGATTCTTAGGGTCAATATTCATCTCATTAAAATATAAATCCGTCAAAATATCTGTACAAGAAAGAGCCCCGCCTGGATGACCAGATTGTGCAGAATAAACAGCCTCAAGTATTCCACGACGTACGTTTTTTGCAATATTTTCTAGCTCACTAACAGAATAACTCATACTATTCCTCCCTATTTATTTTTTAACGCAAGCTTAATAATCTCTTCAACTTGCATATCTTCCTTAAACACTGAATTAACCATACTAACTGCATCTTTATTAGAATAACCTAGTACCTGTAATGCTGCAATTGCCTCTTCAGCATTACTATTATTTGAAAATTGTACATTAGGTACGTCTACGTTATCGCTAATATCTTCTTTCTTCATCTTATCTTTAAGCTCAATTATCATTCTTTGAGCAGTTTTCTTACCAATACCTGAAATCTTAGTAAGACGATTTACATCATCCGTAATAACGGCTAAGCTAAACTCTGCCGGCGCAATATCTGATAAAACTCCAACTGCAAGTTTAGGGCCAATTCCGCTAACAGATATAAGTTGCTCAAAAAGCCTTTTTTCCTCGTTTGAAAAAAAGCCAAATAATGAAATATTATCTTCTCTAACCGCCATATATGTATATAGCTTAACCTCATTATCTATATCTGGCAAAAGTCTATAAGTTGAAAATGGAATTTGGAGACTATAACCCACTCCTCCAACATCAACAACTGCATTCTCATTATTTTTAAACGCTAAATTTCCTTTCAAATAAGCAAACATACTAGCCTCCTTCAATATTTAATAACCACTCGCTCATTGTATCATATTTACAAAATCAACTCAAGAATTCTTTTCTTTAAGTTTTTTTGCAATTTCCGCTGTTATACCTTTAATCTCCAAAAGCTCTTCAATACTTGCTTTTTTTATTGCCTCAATACTACCAAAACGTTTCAAAAGTTCTCTTTTTCTAACTTCTCCTATTCCAGCAATTTCATCCAATTCCGACTTTGAAAGACCTTTGCTCCTTAAATTCTTATGATAAGTTATAGCAAATCTATGCACTTCTTCCTGAATTTCATAGATAAATTTAAAAATCTCTGGATACTTAGCAAGAGGTATATTCTTGCCATTAACCAATAATGCTTTAGTTTGGTGTTTAGAATTTTTAACCATACCAACAACCGGAACACTATATCCCGCATCATCTAAAGCCCTCTCTATAGCCGAAACTTGTCCTGCTCCTCCATCTGCTAAAATCAAATCTGGTAAAATCGAAAAGGCTCCATCTTCGGTTTTTACATTGTTAAGCCTTCTATATACTACTTCATAGGTACATTTCAAGTCATCTTGCCCATCAGTAAACTTTATTTTAAATCGCCTATAAAATGACTTTTTAGGCTTATTATTAACAAACGTCACCATACCGCCCACAATATCTGAGTTTCCTATATTAGAAATATCATAAGCCTCTATCTTTTCTATTCTGTCTAACCCTATAAGCCTAGCTAATAAGAAAGATGGATTAATAGTTTTATCTTCGGACTTAAAGGTTTCATGAGCATTCTTTTCCGCCATCTCTAAAAGCCTATTTTTTTCTCCTCTTTGAGGGACATTAATAGTAACCTTACTTCCTTTTAAACTCGTAAGCCAAGTCTCAAGTAATTCTTTATCTTCCAAATTATTTCTTATTAGAATACTCCTAGGTATATAAAATCTCTTAATATAAAACTGCTTTATAAATGTCTCAGATATTTCGCTCTCTGTCGCTCCCTCAACGTTTTTAAAGGCATATTTCTCACGCCCTAAAAGTTTGCCACCTCTAACCGTAAATATTTCAACATTTGCAGTACTTCCAATTAAATTTATTCCTATAACATCAATCTCATCATTGCTTAAAGTATTCATTTTCTGCTTTTCAGATACTTTTTTAATAGCTACTATTTTATCTCTAAGTTCTGCAGCTTGTTCATATTGCATATTTTCAGAAGCTAAGTTCATTTTCTCAGTAAGCTTCTTTATAATATTATCATAGTGCCCATCCAAGAAACTACAAACTTGATCTATCATATCTCTATATTCCTTAACACTAATATCTCCTCTACAAGGAGCCAAACATTTCTTTATATGATAATTTAAACATGGTCTGTTTTCTGAAGATATCTCTTTAAACTCCTTATTACATACTTTAAGTGGGAACAATTCCTTTATAAAATCTAACGTTTCGCGAACTGCATAAACATCTGTATATGGTCCATAATATTTTGAACCATCTTCAACAAAGCTACGCGTTATAAATACACGTGGAAAAGTTTCATTTAAAGTTACCTTTATATAAGGATAGGTTTTATCATCTTTTAGCATAACATTGTATGGCGGTCTATGCTTTTTTATTAAATTGCATTCCAAAACAAGCGCTTCAACTTCATTATCCACGATAATGTACTCAAACCGCTTTATTTTAGAAACCATCTTTTCAATTCTAGGAGATTTTGAGTTTTTTTGAAAATATTGGCTAACTCTATTCTTCAAATTAATAGCTTTCCCAACATATAAAATTTCATCATTTGCCCCATGCATAATATACACGCCAGGCTCTTTGGGAAGCTTTTTTAGTTCACTTTTTATATCAAACATAATAATCACAATAATAATATTAACACATTTTTTAAAAAAATTTTATATTTTTTTGAAAAAACTATTAAGTTATTTATTCATTAAACCGATATACATATAGGATAAGTATTTTTGTAGCTTCAAGGAGGAGGTGCCTTAATATGACAGTAACTTCACCAAGCCTTTACGCAAGTGCACTTAGTTCATTAAAATCAAGTGACCTTGGTATGGGAAAATCAATGGAAAAGCTCTCAAGTGGCCTTAAGATAAATAGTGCCGCTGATGATGCTTCAGGGCTTGCAATAAGTGATAAGATGGGCGCACAAATTACAAGCTTAAAACAAGCAAGTGCAAACGCAAAAGATGCTGTTTCTTTCTTAGAAACCGCTGACGGATATCTATCCCAATCAACAGATATCGTTCAAAAAATGCGTGATCTTGTAATTAAAGCCCAAAATACTGGTGTTTTAACCGAAGAAGAAAATAGCAAAATACGTGATGAATTATCTTCATTAAAATCAGAACTAAATCGACTTGCAAATACCGCCGAATTTAATACTAAAAAAATGCTCGATGGCTCTTTAGCCGAAGAAGGTGCAGTATTCAAAGTAGGCTCAAGTTCTAGTAATAATGATAACATAACTATATATCTTAATGATATGACTACTAAGGGACTCGCTAGTAACGGGAAAGATGATTTATCAATAGATATTTCTAGCGAAGAAGCGATGAATGAAACCCTACAAGGTTTAGACAATGCTCTTCAAAAAATATCAGATCAAAGAGCTTATATAGGTGCTACTGAAAATCGTCTTCAATATACCTTAAACAATTTAGCTACTACTACTGAGAATTTAACAGCAGCTCAATCTAGAATAAAAGATGTTGACATGGCGCAAGAAATTGTAAACTTTACAAAATTCTCTATGCTTAACCAAGTTTCAGTTTCTATGCTATCTCAAGCGAATTCTCAAGCGAGAAATGTATTATCTTTACTTGGTGGATTATAAAAATATATACTAAAAAAGCCTTCGAAAGAAGGCTTTTTTGATGTGTCAAGGGTACGTGGCTTTTAACACACTTTTATCTATAAAAGAAATTGCCCCGACTAGGTCTTTTTTTCTCTATTTCACTACTATTTTTTTGATAATCATATTCTACTCCAATCGTTCTAAATACTAGGTCTCCAGTTTCACCTACACCTACTTCAGAGTAAGTTGTCTGCTGACCATGTACACATCCTGAACTAGGTAAGTTTATAAATTGCCCGTCCACTCTAGGCTGAATTACTTCACTTATTCCTTCTGTTAAATGTTCATGACCATACACCACATAATCAATCTCATCATTTGCCTCTCTTGTACCACCATGTTTAAATATTTCTTTATCATCCACAAAATCCTCTGTTTGTGGGAAATGTACAAGTTCTATTAGTTTCCCATTAACTTTTATTCTTTTTGTCATAAGCATACTTTCCATATATCTTCTATTTTCAGGGGATATTTCATTTATATCCATTTCTACTTCTTGTGGATCTGGAGAACCGTTACTCTGATTACCCATTAAAACATATAATTCATGGTTACCTAACAAACATTTTATTCTTAAACCTGCTTGTTCCTTTTTTCGTACAAAATCTAGACACTCATTAGATTGAGCGCCAAATCCTATTATATCTCCAAGTATAAATATATCCGTTTTACCCTTTTTCTCTAAATTTTCTACCAAACTCTTTAATGCTTCAAAGTTTCCATGTATGTCATTTATAAATGCAATTTTACTGCCATCCTCAAATTCTGGGATTTCTTCTCTTTCTTTTCTTAAACTTTCTATTCTATCCCTAAATTCTTTTATATCTTCTACTATATTATATCTTCTTGAAGCCAATATTCCTCTAGCAACATCCCTTTTATCTTCTGATAGTGTATTTATATAATCTTCAAATATTGCATTATATTCTTTAGGAGGTATACTTTTTATTCTTCTAGCCGTTTCTTCCAGTTTTCCCCAGTCTCTATCTGTAAATATTCCCTTCTCTATGTGTTGTTCAAACATTTTTCTGTATAAATTATTTCCATACTTTCTATCAAAACGATAATAAGTCATACCCGTATATAAATTGCCCTTCTCTGATACAAGATCCTCTGTTGAAGTAAATCCTTCTCTTTCAAATCTATATACTGTGCCATCTGAGTTTATAGAAAAACTATCATTTGAAGGCAAATAACTTGCTATTAAATGGTCCATTAAAAATTCCGTTAATAACCCTTCATACGTTTTTTTCGCAAATTCTCCAGAATCTCTAGTATATCCTTCTAAATTTGCCTTACTTTGAGGTGCTTCAACTAAAAGCTCTCCATTAATCTCAATTGTCCTTAATCGACTTTCCTCTTGACCGGTATATACTATATCCTGCAGTTTTTGAATTGCTTTGGTTAAGCTTGGCGTTTCAGATTTACTATATATTTTTCCATCATATACATATTTTGCATTTCCTTCAACAATTACACTATTTTCATCTATTAACAAATCTCTTAAACTATCAAATACACCTAATCCTGTTTCGCTTTTTTCTTCCTTAACTGTATTTTGTTTTTCTTCTTCTGAAATAGTGTAGTTAACCACTCTTTCATTTACTTTTTGTGTTTTTACCAAAGAAATTATAAAACTATCGGCCTCTTCTAAAATAGCTTGTTTTTCATCTTCCGGCATACCTTCATATATTCTGCTTTTTATAGATTCTCTTATCAATTCTTGCAATTTTTTAGCATATTCTTCTTCATTCCTTATTTGTGCTGCATCGGAAGGATCTCGCATAACTATACAAGTTGGCAAAAGCCCATGTGTAAAGAGTATAGTTTCTCCATGTTGACTATTATCAGCAAAAGAATCTCTTATTGGTTCTAACTGAAAAAGTCTACTAACTTCTTTAATATCAAAATCATTATACCCTATACTACCATTACTACTCATATTTGTAGGAGAAGAACCTATAAATGCTCCTGTTGGCAACTTTGTAAAACCAATCCTAATTCCAAATCTACCGCCATAATAAAAAGCTAGATGTTCATCACTATTAGGAGATACACATATATTCGTATTTCTTCTTAACGATTCTGCTACGAAGTTTTCAGGAGACCTTTCTGTCGCGTGCATATAAATTAAGTATTCTCTATTACTTAAATCCACTACCGGCACAGTATCTTTATCTATATCTTTAGGTAACATTTTACTTATGTCTGTTAATTCAGATTCTGCATTGTGCTCATATAACGTTCTTATTTTTTCTTTTATACCACGTAATTGTAATCTAAGCTCTAATATTTTTTCAGAGTCCATAGATTGTATTTTTTCAACAATATCTCTTAATTTCTCTAAATCTTCGCAATTATTTATTTGCTCAATTACTTCAAACATAATTTCAAATAATTTTGCTTCCTGAATTAAGGCAGTATCTCCTTTTTTCTCAGCCCTTTCTCTTATTCTAATTGCCTTTGAAACGCTCATATACCTTCTTAGTATATCTCCTACTTCATAATTACCATATCCCATTAAATACTTAAATATACTATCTTGTATATTAGGAGCAGAATGAGTTTCTAGGGCTGTTTCCATTTTATTTTCGAACATATTTGAAATTTCTTCAAAATTTAAGTCTTTTATCTCTTCAACTTCTCCAGCTAGTAATATCTTTATATTATTTTTGTCTTCTATGGATAACTCCTTGCTTTTTAATTCATTACAAAAACTTTCATTCTGAGTATATAGTCTTGCTAACTTTACTAAATATTCAAACCTTTTTACTCCATCTGCTGGAATGATAGTTGTTATAAATGTATAAAATTCTAAAAATTCTTTACATTTGCCATTTCCTACTATGTCTATAATATTAGAAAAATTTATATTGTTTGAAGAATATTTAATAAATTCTGTATATGAATCTATACCACCTATATGCTTTATAAATTCTATATCAAAAGTCTTCACCATTTTATCAGGGTCAATATTTTTCATAACATCCAGCAGACTACTAATACTACCTAGTTTTCCTTCTAATACTGCGTTAAACTTTTCTTCACCTAGTAATACTTTTAAAGCAGTTATTTTTTCAGCTATATCCACTTTATTTGCTTGTATTTTTGCATATAATATAGCCTCAACCATTTCATCTTTCTGTGTCAAATCAATAGTACTACTTATTTCAAACATTTTATCATTATCTTTAGCAAAATAATATAAAATAACTCCTTTTACGTCAATTCCATATTCTTTATTACTCCTCAAATAATCGATAGCATATTGATAATCTGTTAACTCTTTTAACATACTTTCTATTACATCTTTTGAGGATAGTTTATGTATATATTTTTTTATTGCATCGTTTCTTTCTCCGGGATTAATCTTAGCAATCATATCTAATAGTAGCTTCCCCAGAATAGCTCCGTTTAAATTTATTTCTTCATTGTCTATATATTGTTCTATATACTCTGCACTGCATAAACTTACTAATTCTTCTATATAATGTGAATCTGGAAATTTACTTGTAAAGGATTTTACTAATTTATCAATCTTAGCATCTTTTCGGTTTCCAATTGCCCATATTATCCTATAAATACTATCTTCAGATAAATTAAATTGTGGATCATCCATATATTGTTCTATATACTCTGCACTGCATAAACTTACTAAGTCTTCTATATGATGTGAATCTGGAAATTTACTCGTAAAGGATTTTACTAATTTATCAATCTCAGCATCTTTTCGGTTTCCAACTCCCCATATCATCATATAAATACTATCTTCAGATAAATCAAATTGTGGATTATCCATATATTTAATTATATACTCTGTACTACACAAATTTATTAATAATCTTATATTACTAGAATTAGGAAATTTATCTATAAATATTGTGGCTAGTTTATCAATTTCAAATGCCTCTTTTCTCCTTGATGCCTCGGTAATTATATTATATATCAAATCTTCGGACAAATTAAGCTTCTCATTTTCCATACACTCAATTATGTATTCTGTACTACACAAACCTATCAAGCCTGTAAAATAGGTGTTTGCTGAATATTTAGGAAACTTATCCATAAACGTCTTAACTAATTTTTCTATTTCATTTTCCTGTTTTTTGCAACTAACTTTATTTATAATATTGTGAAGCTCATATAGATTATCATCAATCTGATTGTCTTTTATATATTCAATTATATATTCTACACTACATAGTCCTAATAACTCTTCTATTGACCGAACATTAGGGAATCTATCTATATAAATCTTTACTAATTCCTCAACTTCGTTTGCTTGTTGCTTTTGGGATATTTCTAAAATCATACGATAAGTATCGTTCGCCGACATATTAAGGCGTTCATTTTTCATACACTCAACTATATATTCTACACTGCATAGTCCTAATAACTCTTCTATTGACCAAGCATTAGGAAATCTATCTATATAAATCTTTACTAATTCCTCAACCTCGTTTGCTTGTTGCTTTTGGGATATTTTTAAAATCATACGATGAGTATCGTTCTCCGACATATTCAGGCGTTCATTTTTCATACACTCAGCTATATAACTAAAACTACATAAACTTACTAATTCTTCTACATTATTATATTCGGGAAATTTAGCTATAAATAGCTCAACTAATTTTTCAACTTCATTTTGCGGTCTATTCTTCGCCGCTTTTTCAATTAACCAGCAGACACCATCGTCCCTCAATTTAGAATTTTCATCTTTTATATATGCTTCTATATATTCCGTACTACACAAACTTATTATCTCAGTTTTATAAGAATTACTTAATGTACTTATTACACTATCTGCTATTTGGCCTCTATCTTCAGTTGGTGTGTATCTTAATACTTGTTTGCACTCCTCTTGATAAGAGAACCCATCAGTACGTTTTTCTAAATATTTTAACTTATTTTTTTTATTTTCAAGCAATACAGATACTGGTATACTCCCATAATCTTTTTTCTTACCAGCTGTTTTGCTAATTTTTTTCAATTGTTTTAATAAAGAATCTGGTATTGGTCTGTCTTTATAAATAATTTCATAAAAATCTACAGCTTCTCTTAATGAAGAAAATTTTGATGGTTCTACTGTTTCAAGCTGACTCCAATATTCTTTTATACTTGGTACTTCTTCAAAATGCATATAAAGGTTTTCAACCATTCCTACAACTTTTATACACTCCTCTAAAGAACGTATTGGTGCTGTTTTAATATACTCTATAATTGCATCTTTTACATCTGGTGGCATATCATAATAACTACCAAATATTTCTTCGATTTTCATACAGTCCTCTAATGAAGTTATTTCTACTGTTTCAACATATTCTTTTATTCTTTCTTCTATATCATCTGGCATAACACTGCCAAGCATTTTTTTTATTTTTACGCAATCCTCTAATGAAGTTATCTCTATGTCTTTTATATATCCTTTTACTTTCCCTCTTATTTTAAAGGTAGTATATCCAAATAGCTTTTGGCTTATAGAGCATATTCTCTCACAATATTCTAATGAACCAACATCTAATCTATTCTTTATATTCTCTAATAAGCCTGCCATATTTTTCACCTCTTATCTTTTGTTTTTCCCTCTAAAAAAGTTAATTATTTTTTGGAATATATTTGTCTTTGAACTCTTTTGTGGAAGTTTTTTATTGTAAAATAAATTTTCATAACTTCCTTCATATTTTTCTTTATTTCTCTCTATCTTTTCTAATAGTAAATCTTTTTCCTCGTCACTCGCCCAATACTTTAAATTTATCCAAGCCAAAATATTTTTTGTATTTTGATTAATATCTTGCTCTGTTAATGGTTTGTTCCAATTTATCTTTGGCTCATAATTTTTATCTCGTTCATTTATTATTTTGTCAATTATTTTCGGCGATATCTTCATTACCTTCTCTTTGTTTATATTTTTTAATATTTCATATAACTCTGAATATACAACTCCAATATCCTCTTTCATTTATATCCCCTCTTTTTCGGAAAAGAATTCTTCTATTCCCTCTATATTACTAGCTTCTCCGCTAAGTTTTTCCGCATTTTCTTGATTTTTATTTCTAGTTCGTCCTTTTTCTATCGAATATTTAAGTTCATTTTTATCTTTGATATTTGAGCTATCAACAATCTCATTTAGTCTATCTTTTAAATTATCTGATCTATTTCCACCAGCAATTTCAACTAATGTATTTACTGATTCTATTGATTCTTTATTAATCAAACTTTCTCTTCTACCATCATCTCTTGTCATAACGCTTCCTCCTAACTATACAGAGTGTATCGGCAAAAAATATTTATTTTTTATATAAAAAAAGAACTCAAGCTGAGTCCTTTTCACTTCTTATCTTTATATCGAAGGAATTACATCCATTAACTTAGTTGCTAAGCCAAAATATATAATAACCGTACACATATCAACAATTGTAGTAATAATCGGAGATGCCATCATAGCAGGATCTAAATGACAAGCCTTTGCCAAAATAGGAAGGGTTGCACCCAATACTTTTGCAATAGTTACTGTGCACATCAAAGTAAGCCCTACAACTATCATTAATTGTGAAACTAACGGGCTACTATTATACATTAATTTTATTCTTATCATATTAACTAGAACTAATGCTAATCCTACTAATAAGGCTATTCCTACTTCTTTTAATATTACTTTTGCCACATCTCCCACTCTAATTTCATCTAACGCAAGACCACGAATTATCATTGTTGAACTTTGTGCACCACAGTTACCGCCTGTATCCATAAGCATAGGTAAAAATGCTACTAAAAGAGGAACCGCAGCAAATGCAGTTTGATAATTTGTAATAATTGTTCCAGTTATAGCCGCAGATAAAGTAAGTATTAATAGCCATAAAACCCTGTTTTTTGCCTGTTTCCAAACAGGAGTTTTAAAGTAGGTATCATCACTCGTTTGCATAGCAGCCATTTTGGTAAAGTCCTCGGTATTCTCATCTTGGATTACGTCCACCGCGTCATCGACAGTTATAATACCAACTAATCTAGTTTCTTTATCTACTACTGGCATAGCTATAAAGTCGTATTTTTCGAACTTTTTAGCAACAACTTCTTTGTCTTCTAAAGTCGTTGCATAAATAATATTCGTAGTCATTATTTTATCTAAAGTTGTTGTTTTATCTGCTAAAAGTAAATCTTTTACTGTTACAATTCCCAACAACTTACGATTTTTACTCGTAACATAACAAGTATAGATAGTTTCTTTATCTACACCTACTTGTTTTATTCTATTAAACGCATCTTCAACCGTCATATCCTTCTTCAAATCGACATACTCGATAGTCATAATACTACCAGCACTGTCTTTTGGATATTTTAACAATTCGTTTATTGAATTTCTAGTTTCAGGGTCTGCTTGTTGCAAAATTCTATTAACAACAATTGCAGGCATCTCTTCTACTATATCTACAACATCATCTAAATATAATTCGTCAATTATAGCTCTAAGTTCTTTATCATTAAACACAGATATAAGCATTTCCTGGTTGTCGCTATCCATCTCTACAAAAGTCTCAGCAGCTAGGTCTTTAGAAAGTAACCTAAACATAAGAAGCATATCTTCTTTATCTAGCTCCTCTATCATCGTGGCCACATCCATAGGGCTTACATCATTTAATAAAAGTCGTAACTCAGCAAATTTTCTCTTCTTTAAAAGTTCTAATGCTTTTTCCTTCATATTTATCCAATTCCCTTCTAAAGGCATACTTAACCTTATTTTTTTGATTAAACATAAAGTCCAAAACACCGAAGTATATAATTAATTTCCAGAATGAGTACACAAAAAAAGATTTATATTTTCTAAATTTTTGTCCCCATTCCTCTTACTTCGGGGGACAGGTTTCAAACCATTTGTACTCATTCTTTCTCACCTCACTTAAAATATTACATGTAAAATAATAGTCTTTTTTACTTTTGTTGTCAATAATATTATTTTACATATTTTGATAATTTGTATGTATTATTTTAAAATATATCAAAACATTATCTTCTTTTATTTTAACATATTTTTACAAAAAATGATAGGGGGTAATTTAAAAAAGACTACATAATATAATATTCAAATTAATAATTTATGTTAAGGCTATTTCTTGACAAGTTACCTCAAAAAAAAATATAATTCCTTTGTAAATATTACAAAGGAGGAGTAAAAATGGCAAATAACAACAATAGCAAAATAGGAGGCATTCCTGCCGCACTACTTGCAATTATTATCGGTATTGGTTTACTGTGGTTCAATGAAGGAAATAATGTAAAGAATATTAAAGCAATTGCAGAAGCTAGGAAAAATGTAATTCAAGTTTCTTCTCAAACTATAGATAGTGCTAATGAGGGTGCTTTAATTGCCACATCTGGGAAATTAAATGTTTTATCTGATGAACTTCAAGATGACATTTTTGGTGTAACCCAAAAAACTGCAAAACTTGTAAGAGATGTTGAAATGTATCAATGGGAAGAAGATTCAGATACAGATTCTGATGGAGATACTACATATACCTATTCTAAAGTTTGGTCTAACAGTATAATAGATTCAAATGATTTTCATAGCTCTGGACATGTAAATCCTCAAGTTATGCCTTATGAAAGCAGGACCTTACTTGCTACAGGGGTTGATGTTGGTGCCTTTAGTCTAACCCTAGACCAAATTGGACGATTAGATACTCCTGAAGTTTATAGCAATTTATCTAATGAAATAGCAGAAAATTTCAAATTAAAAATAGAACAAAATTATTTTACTACAGCAAATAGTTTGGCTACTCCTGAAATAGGAGATATACGAATTAGTTTTAAGTACAATAATGATTCGGAAGTAAGTTTACTTGGTAAACAATATGAAAATAAAATTGTAGATTACGTTGCACAAAGTGGTAAAACATTTAATGTAATTACAAGTGGAATAAAAACCGGCGAAGCTATGATAAATGATATTGAAGCAAGTAATAATATACTTAAATGGGTATTAAGAGCTATAGGAATACTTCTAATAATTATGGGAATTGCAGGCATACTTAGCCCAATATCAAGACTCACATCTAGAATACCTATTCTTGGAAATGTTGTTGGTGCGGCTATTGGGGGAATTTCATTCTTGCTAGGTCTCGCAATAGGACTTTTAGTAATAGCTATTGCATGGATACGATTTAGGCCGCTTCTTGGAATCGGATTACTCGTTCTTGTAGTTTTATTAATAGTAGGTGTGTTTAAATTAAGAGGAAATAAAACACCAAAAGAAACTACTACGGAAGTTAATTCAGATACTAATAGTTTTTAGGAAAGAAAAAGGGCTGGAGTATTTAACTCCAGCCCAACTTTTTTATTATTGTTCTATATTCATCGAAACCTGAATCTTATTTCCACCTGGCTGATTAAATGATTCAATTAATTCTTTACTAGCATTCATAAAATTTGCCATTGCTACGTTATATAATTCTTCTTCGCCACCGTCAATTATCCAGCCAGTTTCAGTTTTATGCAATGTAACATCTATAGTTTGTTCAATCATTTTTTCCTCAATATTAGGCAATATATTATTTATTGCCTCAACATACAATTGTTCATTTTCTTCTTCAGTTAACTCTTTACCACCAGTAATTGCATTTGTTAAGGTTCCTTTTATTACTTCATAAATAACGTCTTTCATTAATACTCCACCATCTACATATTTGCAAAAAACTTTTACTGTTGCAGTTTCTTCCTTAATTTCCGAATCAAAAATCGTATACTCAATCTTTGGTGCACACTCTCTCAAATAGTCCATAAAATTTTTTGCACCTTCATCAGTATTATTTGCCATTTTAGAATGTTGTTCTTGATATTCTTCAGAAGCAATAAGAGTCTTCATAGTTTCAAAATCAAATTTTTTTGCAGAATCTAAATATAACCTCACCGTTTTTTCAGGTTTTGGGAAACTACTACAAGCAGATAATGCAAAAATAACTAATAATAGCGCCACTAATCTTATATTTTTTTTCATTAGTCTCTCTCCTTTTAATCTCAATTATTCATAAATATCATAACAAAATATATTATTGCTGTAAATACTAACTTTTTAGTAAATTTATATTATCTCCCTAATAAAATTTTTCAATCTAAAACCATAAAAAAGGGCTGGAGTATTTAAACTCCAGCCCATTTTTTTAATCAATTACCAATGCCTGACATACTACCCAATCATAGTCTGTGTCTACAGCTATCGATACTCCGCCGCAAAGCCTTGCCCCGTATTTCAATAACTCATTCACTCGTTTTTCAACAGATTTTATGGCTTCTTCTTGGTCGATGCTTTTAGCCCTGATTATCATATATTTCATTTGTATCTCCTTACTCCACTATCATTTCGAGCTTTATAATATGCTCATCATCATGTACGAACACAGCATAAAAAATTCGTTTTTACCATAACTATCTCCCTTCTTAATTGTAAAGGATATGAAAACTTTCAATTACCAAATGGTATTATATCACCGTTTACATAAAAAAGCAAATCACAATCCTTTACAAGTTTCAATTACTATTTCTTTTAATAATTCCTTATTATCGATATCCTCAACTAAAAACATAGGCTTTGCACCTTCATAAGGGTGCTGTTCACTCATATTATACTTTTTATTTGTATCAACTATTTTGACAAGTAATCTATTATCATATATTCCGCCAAATAAGATATTATTATAATATAATAAAAACTCTCCCATCATTGCTTTGCAAGTTATATTATCTAATAAATTTAATTGTTCTAATATAAACTCTTTATATTCTTTTGACGTTGCCATGGCAAGCCTCCCCTAGATATTACTATTTATACTAAAGTACCATCTAAAATCATTATTATAAAAAACAATTGTCCCAATAAAATGTATCATAATACCCCAAAAATTTCCACAATATCACATCTTTTTTACTTTTCACCAACAACCGCATATATAAATGTTGTTATTTTTTCTCCATGCACTATTTTGAAACCATTTCTTTTCATATCCTTTTCCATCATTTTTAAATAAGAAATATTACAATCACCTGTTGTGGCAAAACATCTATATAAAAATCCATCTAATTTCGCGCCAATAAACCCAAACGGTCCTGTGCCTGTATCCGAAATAATATATAATCCACCTTTTTTTAAAACTCGGAATGCCTCTTGAAGTGGTTTATCTGTTTCTGGATAATGATGAAAACTTTGTGAACATGTAACAATATCGAATGTGTCATCTTCAAAAGGCAACATATCCGACCTACCTTCTAAAAATTTTGCATTATTTATATTTTTGCTATTCGCATAATTTACCATTTCTGAGGATAAATCAAGCCCAATATATTCAGCTTCATGCTCTTTAGAAAGCATATCAATTAAATATCCTGTGCCACAACCAATATCCAATAGACTTTCGTATTCTTTATTTTTTAAATAATCATAAATATACTTACAACTTATCTTTCCATATTTAGAATATAAAATAGTATTTGTTTTATCATAATCTTTTGCTTGATTATCAAACCATCTTCTTGAAAGTTCAACAAAATCTTTTTTCAAAACAATTCTCCTTCCTATTTATTTTTTGCCAATTAAAATAGCAGAATCTCTAAGTGACAAAAACTTTGCTTCATTTTTCTTGAAAAATTTATCTTCTGTTTTTATTAATTCAACATTTTCATAACCTTTTGTTTTTAAATTTTCTATAAAACTTTGCATATCCCCATATTTACCTCTTGAAAAAATATCATGTATAGCAAAAGCACCACCTTTTTTCAATACTCTAAATGCCTCTAGTAATATTTTTTGCCTATCTTTTGAAGGAATATTATGAATACAATAATTACTTATAATTGTATCAAAGGTTCCATCTTCAAAAGGAAGTTCTGTTGCATCACCTTGCATAAATTCTATATTATTAACTCCCTCTAACGTGGCATTTGATTCACAAAGCAACTTATTATATGATGCATACTCTTTACCCCAGCGATCAAGTCCAACTATATGAGCTTTCGCATTCTTTTTAGCAACTGCTATTGCTAATGCGCCAGAGCCACAACCTATATCTAGTATTCTATCGCCATCACTAGCTTCTATAAATTTACTTACGCCTTCTATAATCTCTTTTGATAATTTTCTTTTCCCGTTATAATCAAATGCATTATATAAAATTTGCATATATGAGCTAAAAAGCGCCAATATTATACCTAATACTAAGGCAACAACCCATACGCTCATATTATATATCTTAAATACAATAAATAAACTTATTGTTATGCAAGTCCCAAGCCACAATGAAGCGCACATGCCTTTTGGAACCCAATTTTTATAATCCGGCTTCATATAAATTCTCCTTTTTATATTTTTCATTTTACTATTTTTTTGCAATTATAGTAATCCATGGTTTATCCTCATGATGATATGACTTAATATCTGAAAAACCCACGTTCTTTAGTGCTTGCTCTATTTCATCAATCGTATAACATTTCATACCAGTAATAATGCTCTCAAATTTTAAACTTGCTTCATCAGTACCATCAGATTCATTAACTATTAAGAATAATCCGCCTGGTTTTAAAACATTTTTTACTTGAGAAAAACATTTTTCTAATCCAGGCCAAAAGTATATTGTTTCAAAGGCAGTTGCAAGATCATATTTATTGCTATGATATTTTAGATTAGATACATCTCCTTGTTCTACAATACAGCGTCCATTTTTAATTTCATTAGTATTATATTTAATTGCTTTTTCTACTGATACATGAGAATAATCAATAGCTGTAACTACAGACTCAGAATATTTTTTTAAAAGTTCATTAGCATTTCTTCCTCCACCACATCCAATTTCAAGTATTTCTTTTGGTTCAATATTTTGTAGATATGACATGCCCCAATCAGCCATTTTCGCATGTCCACCATTCATTCCATTAACCATCATTTTACCAAGAACTCCTTCTGGTTTTCTAGTTTGATTTACAAATTTCTTAAATAATCCCATTTTATCATCCTTTCTAGTGTGAAATTTATTTTATATTTAATTATATCACAAAAAGTGAAATATGTTTCATTTTTGTGATAATTTTTATACTTTATATTTTTATAAGATGAGCAGATTTTTATTTTTGGCAAAAATAAAACACACAAGCGGCTGTTTTAAGCCTTCTGTGTGCTTTGCTTTTGCAAATATTCAATTCTTTTTAATATCTCCAACAATATTTTTTTATCACAAGCTTCAGCTAACATACCATCGCAGAATCTATCTCCTCTTACATAAAAAGTCATAATAGTTAAAACTTCTTCTAAATCAGCTTCTCTTATTATGTCTAATTTATTTTCACTATGATATTTTTCTTTAATTTTATCATAATTAGCTAGATAATTTTTATCTAAAACATCTAATCTATATAACAATTTAATAAATTCCACTACTTTATCACTGTATGAACAATACGGCAATACAGTTCTATCTTTTACAATCATTTCATATTTTTTCTCATCAGATTCAAAATACGGTATATACAATAAGAGCTCATTATAATTCATAATTTTACCTCAACTCTCTTAATCAAGATACATACAGGCTTGCAATATAAGCCATTTCCCCGTTCTCTTACTATCTTGCCTTGTAATTGCCCTTTTTACCTGCACAGAATATTACATGCAAAAAAGCTTTAGTTTGTAATAGTTTTAATATTTTGTACTTAACTTAATTGCTAATTCTAATGCTAATATTGTCACTTCTTTCTTTTTATCTATATTTGAAAGTCCCGACAAACTTCTTTCATCCCATTCTACACTATCGAGATTATCTCCAGCATAATAAAATGTAAAATAATCTATATTTAAATATTTACATACAGCAGCAATAGAAGCACCTTCCATCTCTACTGTTTTTACACCTAATTCTTGATATTTTTTAATCTTATTTTTCGTTTCTCTATAAAAAGCATCAGTAGTCCATGTAGGCGCCTTTATATAATCAAAATCATATTTATTTAAAATTTCAATAAATTCATCTACATATTTTGTATTCATTTCGATAGTATCTGATTCTTCTACATAATGATAACTCGTACCTTCCTCGCGATATGCTAGTGTTGGGATAATTATAGAGCAATCTTTTATACTAGAATCAAGCACTCCACAGTTCCCAAATATTATAAACTTTTCAACACCTTTGGCATGCAATTCTTCCATATCTGCACATATCCAAGGTCCACTTACTCCTGCCATAAATAATGTTAAATGTACCCCTTTATAATTAATAATATAGATACTTCTCTCTAAATTAGCACCTGAAATATATCCAACCTCTTTAGTACTAAACTTTTCAATTATATCTTTGTATAAATGACTTGAGAAAACACCTACAGCTACTTTGGGCAATCTAATATTGGGATCTTGACCATCTCTAAATTTAATTCCATGTGGTCTTATAAACGGCTCACTATCATCATATCTTATCATTCAATCACTTCCTATCGTGCATTATATCACTTTAGCATAGTATTTTCAATGTAAATATATTCACCTTTACACCGCTACATAGCATTCAGACTATCCTCCTGTTGCATACGACTTGCATCTTTTGGGCAAAATTAAACACGCAAGTGGCTTGTTATAGCAATTTGTGTGCTTTTTTAAACTTGGAGCGGAAGGGCGACTTGATGCCTCATACGATGTATGTTCAAACTATTTTCAATATATGTTTGTGCTATTTGACATCATTCAAGACTATTCAAAGTGCGTTCTACTTTCGTGGTGTTGCATACTTTATGCAACATTTCTACAGATAATCATTATTATGAGAAGTTTGAAGATGGTGCTGTAAATGATATTACTGATGAGATTCCTTTTGATATACCTGATAGTTGGAAATGGGTAAGATTAAAGTATATTTCATTAATAACCGCTGGAGGAACACCTGATAGATCTAAAAAAGAATATTGGGATGGTCCAATCCCATGGGTAATAATTGGAGATATGGTATCTAAATACCTGACTAA
>JAEEGH010010167.1_pt1 | contig 21691 bp, 12 predicted proteins | sample 9134181 | NCBI WGS metagenome assembly JAEEGH01 (sample SAMN16246544, study PRJNA631951) | gut metagenome | biome: gut microbiome; feature: rumen; material: DP-attached | host: Bos | place: Iran: Karaj | collected 2018-10
ACCCTTCATCCTGTCAAGTTTCTCTGCCCACTCCTTCAAGCGCTCGTCACTCTCGAAGTCCACGTTCTGCTCGCGACTCATCATCTCAAAGTTGGTGGCAGGCAGAGGAATACAAGTGAGGCGAGTTGCCAAACCGCTTCCAAAGTTCTGCTCGTTCACCTTCTTCTTCAATGCGATAGGCGTGCCTGTGTAGATGAAGTTCCACGTCACATAGAAGTCCTGAAGGATGCTGTCATTATTCGAATACGCCTGACCATCCTCTTCGTTGTGGAACGCTTTCAATTCCAGTGATTGCTTGTCAATCCAAGACCCACCCTTTTGGACAGTCACCGTGTTATCCAACTCAGTATCAAACGTCAGCTGGTGCAGCTGCATCAGTTGGCCGTCGATTTCCTCCACACTGTTCACCATATCCTGAATAAACTGCGCATTAGAAGTTCGAGCCGGATGCACGCGAACGATGACCTTTGGCTTCTTGGGCTTCTCCTTATTGGCACCCTTGGTGCGCATCTGCTCACGATAGGCATTGATGGCATCCTTGCCCACCTTGTCAGCAGCGACGATAGGCGCAGCGAGCAACTTAAAGAGCCTGGTCGCGAACGACTTTCCTGATGCAGGGTCGCCAATGATCAAGGTCGAGTTATTGAGCCTGCGCAGTTCCTCTGGACGATGATAGAAGCGATAGGTGCAGCGCGTCATGAGCGTCATCAGCAAACCTCCGCCAACGAACATCGCCGCAGCATATTGGTTCTTTTTCAGCCCCTTCGTAATGTCTTTCAACAGCGGGAAATCCTTGCTCAAATCCTCAATCTGTGCGCCCCAGTCCCAGAGCCAGCGGTTGATGTCTTCGTCGCCAACCACTACCGCCGTCTGCGTTTGCGCCTTCGTAATCTCCTGATACGACTTGCCTGTGGCCTTCTGGATCGCCTCGAGCATCGCCTTTGAAGGCAAAGAACTGGCATACTTCTTCTCTTTCTGCGCCACGCAGTCAGCGGCTGAAGAAACTGTCTGCCCCACATTCTCATCCCTCTCGTCGATGATCTCCTTGACCCACGGCTGCGCCTCCACGATGTGCTGCACTGCGGCCTTATCGCCGTCGAGCATGAGGAGCAAGTCTGTGGCCAGCTTAAGACTCTCGTTGTGACGGTTGCTGTCTGCTGCACAGGGCAGCTTGTCAGCATACCTGGCATCAATAATAGACTGTACATCATAGCCACGCCATTTTAAACCCTCCACTCGCGAACCATCCACTCCGCTGACATCGCCAGACCCTTGTACAGCAGCCTGAGCGGCCAGAACAGTACCCTGAGGATGACGTACAACAGCAGGAACATCGCCAGCATCAAATTGAAAATGAATCGGCTGAGTTTTCTTTTGACGGTACTCATCCGTAAACCGCTTGTCAAATCCTTCATCATAATAATTGAATAGTAAATCCTCGTTAATGTAAAGTATATCCTCCTCCTTAGGAGCAAAAGAGTTTCTGGTGGCATCAATACAGCTCTGGTCAGCCTTGTAGCCCAATGCCTGCGCAAAGACGATCTGGTTATCTGCCAAATTGCCATCCTTGATGTTCGCTGTGAACACGATGCGAATACCCTTCTTCGAGGAAGTGATATGGACAAGTGCTGTGCGAGCCATCAGTTCCTGATTGGCTTTCAAGGCCTCAAACACCTCCAACGGATTATCCACATGGTCAATGTCCAGCATCACCAAACCATTCAGATGACAGTCAGCCAACCTGCGATGACAAAAAGGATTGCCATTGGCCGTAGGCGTTGCATCAAACTCATAGCAGCTGAACATAAACGCCGTCAAGTTGTCCTTCAACTCCTGAGCAAAGGCCAGCAGACGCTCTTCATCGCTCTTTTCAAAGAACTTCTGGCGAGCCGAATCCTTTTTCAAGTTACGCTTCTTAGCCAGAAACTTCCCATAGTCCTCATTCTTCAGCCATTTGTTGATGACCTCAGAATCATGTCGCTCCACAGCCTCCAGGATCTCCCTTCGGCTATCAATCTTCCAGGCAGTAGACGTGCTTCTCACGCTCTCCCAGAACTTCTCTCGGCTGCACGTGACAGCCTGAGAGAAGTGAGTGTTTTCCTGATAACAGAATCCTTGCATACTAATTCCTTTTTTAGTTTTCTTTTTTGAAACGAATCCCCCTAATTGACTATGTTTGTTTTGAAACGAATCACCCTAATTGACCATAATTTTGTCCACTAATTTGAATAATTAATATTATGGAAATTATGGGTTATTATGGTAATTCGTTTCCTTATAACTATAGCTTATTTGAGTAATTCATTTCCTTTAACTACACTCTGTCTAAGATCTCCTCTATCTCCAGCGCCTGCATGGCGGTGTTCAACTCGCGATGCATCACCACGTTTACCAGTCGGCGGCCAAGGTCCTTCCTGACACTGTTATAGAACTTGTAACGCTTGGGCGATTCCCTCAGCCAACCGTTCTCCAACTGGCAGACCACACGTTCGTGCCTGTCGCGAGGCTTGCGGTTGTACACGTTGAACACAATGCGGCAGGTGTCCTTGTCGCGGTGGAGCGACCCCTCCACATACTTGCCCTCTGCGAGGGCGACCAGAATCTCTTCCGGAATCTCAATATACTTCTTTACTTTCATAACTTTGTTGGAATTAATGAGCATCGGAAAGCGGGGTTTTAGTTGAGCTCATTTGTCCGGACACGTTTCCTCGCTCATCCTCCGACTCGGTTATGTCTTTTTCTTTGAAACTGATTTCCGTAATATCTCGTAATTGTCCGTAATAGTATTATGGTCAATTATGATTAATTATGGCCATTCGTTTCCTTTTTCTTCCCATACCTGTGAATCATATATTTCATATGACCCGCAAACATCAGCTCAGGCATATTCTCCTTCAGAAGCTTACATATGATCTTATAGTGTTGGTTTGCCACAGCACTCTTGAAGGTCATCTTCGTGCCTGTCATCACATACACCACCAGCGCATACGCCATGGCGGCGCGATCCAGAGGGTGATAGTATTCAAGCATCTTCTCAACTTGCTCTCGACTATCCTGCGTCAACCAGAGTTCCAACAGCTTCACCATCATCTTTGTGGCCAGAGTGGTTTCCCAAGATCCGATGGATTCCTCACCGTCAGTCTTCTCAATCCAGGGAGCCAGGCAATGCAGCACATTGCTCACTTCATCATTAACTGTATTCATAATCTAATCGTTTTTATTTTATCAAATGGTCTCTATTTCGTCAAACATGTGCGTTGTATGACGCATCACCTGCTTCTTCACGCTTTCACTTACCTCCAGGCACTTCCAGAGGGGAATGTGAACATGATTCTGGATATAGAAGAAGAACCCACTCAGCTTGGCGATAATGTCCTTAACGTCTTTGAACTCATTGGTATTCTCAGCAAATCTGCCACCAACTTTCAAGTCCAAAAGATATGAAATGCGCTGTGTCTCCTCGTTCTTACATTCTGATATCATGACTGTCAATCTCTGCAGTTCGCAACCGTAGCTGATGCCCCACTTCCGCATCATCTCCATTCGCTGAATCATCCTTTCATAGGGGTGATTACCATTCATGAATATCTGCATCAGCATCTCAACCACCTGTTCAGAATCTGCAGTCTTACCTTCTTCACAGAGAAGATAATAACCTCTTGGATCATTCATAATGTCGGAACTTTCCAAGAAGTTCTCAACAGGACAGCCAGGTGTCATGATGGTCAAACGCGGCTTGCCCTCTGCGTCAAGACCATCAAACTCACAGGCATAAAAATCATACCCATACGAATCATACAAAAATACTTTCTTTGCCATAACTTTAATTTTTTAATTGTTATACATTACTTGTTTTATCAGTGGTCTGGGTGTTGATTGAGACCCGTTCCTGACTGATTCCGCTGGCAAAATTAGGCACAAAAAAATCGCCCACAAAAACTGCAGGCGATTATGAAACTAAAAATGAAAGTTATGAAACTATTTCTGAAACTCTATATTTCCTTATCAGATTCTTTTTTCGAATTCATCTCTTTGACAGCCGTTCTGAACTGGTCTGCCAGTATCAGCACCTTGTCCTTCACGCCGTTATCCTTCCACGTCCTCACAGGCAGCTTCAGGTAGCTGTTGTGATAGAAGGCGCTGGCCAATGTCCCAGCAGGACAAAGATAGTCCAGCTGCTCTGGTTCCGGGCAGTCACCCATCTCCCTCTCAAACTGGCTCATGTTGTCAGGATAGTTAAACTCGTCCCTGCCTACGCAGAACAATACGGCATACGAACTGCTACCCCTAAAAAAATGCTGTATCCTTGGAACTATCTGATAGAGCATCTCCTTGGTCAGGGTGATCTTCGGCTTTGCGCTTTCATTGTTATCAGCAATGCCGTTGTAATGATACACAGGAGCATGATACTCATGATAGTTATAGGTTTTGTTCACTGCTGGTTTGCGGATAAGTTCCGTTAATACTGTTGTTGCCATCTCTTTAAAGGCTTCGAGCAGATGTACGACCTCCTCGAAGCCCATTTGACTGCCTGGCAGTCCGCTTTCGTTCTGTTCCATCATAATTCTTTTTGTTAATTGTTTGTTGATTAATTTATTTTTGAACCCCAATTTGTGGGATTCGGCTGCAAAGTTAAATGAGAAAAAGGCAATTTCGGAAAGAACATTCTTAAAAGATGTGTATTTCTGAAACGATTAAAAAATAATCCAACATCTTTATAGTATATTATAGATTCGGAAGCCAATCTGCCCTCCACACCTATTATATTATTATGTCTAGAAAACGAAATGATTTCTTCGTCGTCATCATGCACTCTTACATTGTAGCCTTGAATTAAGAAATAAGATGAATGCCATCTTTTACGATGTGCCCATTTAGTGAAGATGCAGGACCATTGAGGCCCTGCATCTTTTACACCCATTCTTTCATGTACACAACGTTCCTGGCACCCTGTGTACACAAAACCGCATCTAACGGTTATATGCAATCTCAGTGCCCTCCAAGATAGGGAGCCTCTTCATCAGTATGCTGTCATTCTTTCTAGATCTTCTACATCTTCTTCATCCAAAGAGCCGCCACGGCTCAATGCATTGATACCATCCATACCGCTAGTACTCATTTTATTATTGAATCCACGGAGGCTTCCAACCAGAAGTTTTGAACTCTGAATGTTGACCACTTTCATTTTTGGGCTTTGATATTTTTTTTTCATTTTACGTTTCCTCCTATTTGTTTATTTGATGATCACTTTCTTACCATTAACGATGTAGAGACCCTTTCCAGGCTTCGTCACGCGCTGACCTGAGAGGGTGTAGATCTGTCTATCGCCGTTCTCGGCACTCTCTATGGCACGGATGCCTGTAGCGTCATCGCCGAATGAAACAATGAAAGCACGCGTAAGGGCACTGGTGGGTACTTTCAGATAAGCCTTGCCTGCTGCTATAGAACCGTCAGTAACCTTTGTGAACTGGGCTTCATTGCTTTGGTTAATGGCTAGCATATAGAGCGTATAACCATCGAAAGCATCATAGGCCGTAGATTCTGTAGCGTTACCCTGCAAATCACCCTTTACGGTTGAAGAGCTGTTGATGACTGGCAGACTGTAAGTGATGTTCTGGCTTCCATCTTCGCTCTTCAGCACCACGCCCGTTCCAGCCTGGATATCATTGACTTGGGTCAGAGTTACGGTCTCACCGTCAAGAGTTGCAGTATAGGCTGTAAGTCCTGTTGTACCCGAGAAGTCGAGTCCAAGGTCTGTATAGAGCGTAGCAAAGCCCATACCGGCAGCAGTGGTGGTAACGCCGACTGCGGTCTGCTCAACAGAAATGATTTCGAGCCAGGAGTGGTCGACCGACAGATTGATGGTCAGGTCGCCAGTTCCCGTGATGTGGCCGACGTTATCTACATAGTATTTATAGCCATTCGCTGCACCAGTAGCAACAGCATTGATTGCCAGATTGCCATCTACACCATAGGTAACGGTAGCCTCTACAAGAGCATCTGCCATGTCTTCTTTGAATTTGTTCCAGTCAACGTCAACCTTATTGTTGCCGCCATCGGTTGACATCTTTGCGTCCAAATTCTTAGCGCTGATGACGTCATAGAAGTCTGCACGTGTTATAGATTTTTCTATCTCACCTTCTTTAACTACCATTACCCAGTTGTTCCAGTTTTCACCAGGATATTTGCCAAAGTTACGGAAGTTAATGACTTTCTTATCGCCCTTCTTCATGTTGTAGTTGGACGATTGCACGCTTCTATATCCTGTTGTGTAGTCTGTTGCTCCCACAACCTGAATGTCTTTAGCGCTCTTGATGTATATCCAGTCGATACCGGTTTTACCACCGCCGTCAACGGCTACAGATACCACAGCAGCACTGGGAAGTACAATCTGTTCTGAAGTAGCAGTATACCAGCCAGAGTTTGCGTCTCTTGTGAAAGTCCATTTCACCTCATCGTCCACCTTGAAGTTGACAGTGTGATTTCCACTATTACCAACATATACAGATGTTGCAATCTGCCATGTACCAGCAGGCAGAGTGACAAGGCTGGTATATAGTGAGCTGTTCTTCTGGCGTCCTCCCAGTTTGCCGTTTGAAGCTGCGGTAAGGTCTGATGTAGCCCCGCTCAGTACGTTCTCTGCCTCTGCATAGTAATATACATTCTGTGTGGTAGAAACGTTGTAGGTAATGGTCTCCTCCTGGCCCAAAGATGAGAGTGTGAATGTCTTGCTATACTTGCTGCTGGTGGCAGCTGCCTCATAGAGCGTAGTGCCGTCGAGAATATAGCGCGGATAAGCCACAGTGATGCTTGCGCCATTTTCGCCTGTGCCTGCAGCAAGCGCTTTGGTCTTGCCGCCGTAACTGGCATTGACAGTATAGCCATATGTCAGTACAGGAGTCACTCCGGAGTTCTTGTCAGAGATAATCTGCGCTATCTGTTCAGCAGTAAGAGCCTTGTCATATACTGCAAAGTCATCAAAAGCGAATGCTGGATCAGGATCTTTCCAATTCCATGCCTGATTACCGCCAAGAGTGACGTATGTAAGATTGGAGCCACCAGTAAAGAGACCTGATATAACCTGACCATCACTAGTACCATCAACAGTCCAGCCATTTTTCAATTCACCGTCAACATAAACCTTGGCCTTTGTGGATGTTAGAGTGACAGTATAGTAGTGCCAATTGCCATCGTCTAACCATGTAGTAGTTACGTATGGTGTTCCGTCGTTGTAAGTTGTACCTGGTGAGGAATCATTTATGCCAAAGTCACAGTATCCTGCACAGTTCAACTGTATTAAGCCACGGGTTTCGCATACAAACATAGGCCAGGTGTTAACTCCTGCGTTCGGAGCTGCGCCATAGGCTGCAAAGAGTGGAGTAAAGAAATAATCATTTTCACTCTTTTTATTAACCCAGAAGCCAATGGTCATTTCCTTACTGGTTGCTGAGTGCGACAAAATGTCAGTAGGCAGTTTCAGATAGTTGGTGCGCACTGCGCTTGTATTTTCTGTGTCATTATGGAACACCTGTCCGAAGTGTGAATCAGCATCCTCTTCGAACGCACCATTGCCCACGATTTCTACTCCCGTTGCCGAAGAGAAATCATTGAAATATACAGGTGTAGGTACACTAACAGGCTCTACGGTTTTCTTTGTTGAGATAATCTTTGATATCTGCTCAGGTGTAAGGGCTACGTTGTAAATAGCGATGTCATCATACCCGAAGCCTGCATCAAAATCATTCCAATCCCAGGACTGGTTGCCACCAAGGCATACTACAGGATAGCCATCGGTAGCGGCAGTAATAAAGAAGGCTGGGATGATGCCATCTGTTGGTGTCCAAGAATTCACTGCAGTACCATCCACATAGATTGTTCCTGTGTTAGATGTAAGCGTTACGGTGTAATAGTGCCACAATGCATCATCAAGCCAAACCGTTGACTCTATGTTAGTCCCTTTGTCATTCTCTTCATTTGTAAAGTCTGTCCATTTCCCATCACCGTTATTCAACTGCATCACACCCTTAGCGCTGCACCTGAACATTGGAGAGCCATTTGCTATTCCTGGTGTGCTGCTTGCGTAAGCACTGAAAACTGGACTGTGGAAGTAGTTCTCACCTTTGGCTGATTTCACATTTACCCAGAAGCCAATGGTCATTTCTTTAGTGAATCTGGAATGTTTCAAAACATCGGCAGGTAGTTTCAGGTAGTTTGTACGAGCATCCTTGTTGTTGGCAGGATTATTATGATAGATCTTTCCGAAACGTGAATCTGCGTCTTCGATAAACTCACCACTTCCAACTTGAGTCAGTCCTGCGGTGGAAGAGAAGTCATTGAAATAGACAGGTTCTGGAATATAGTTTGGATCTACTGCAACTTCCTTGAACTTACCATCTTCGGTCTCTTTCTGATAGAGAGCCTTGATATCAGTTTCTGTCAGCACACGATTATAGAACAGCAGTTCGTCGAACAGCGCATTTGCAGAACCCCACCATGAGCCGTAGCCGAAGTAGAAGTTTGGACAGCTCTGGATAAAGTTAACCATCATATCATTATAATCCAGATTGGCATCACCATTGCCATTTGTCTGGAATGGCTTATGTACACCATCCACATAGACTTTGGGTCCCTCTGTACGAGAGAATGTGACTGTTACGAAATTCCAATGTCCAAAGGTGATGTCGCCAGTAGTCACACTATTGGGGTGATTCAGGTCTATCCAGCCGCCACTATTATAGCCTACATAGTTATTGCCCGTCATATAGAGACGGCCTCCTTCAGAGTTTTGGAATCCGAATAGTGCATCCCAAAAATTGACTTCAATGGGGTTAACCCAGAATGCTAAGGTTGCACCGTCATCGAGTTTCTGATTGTAGAGCGGGTTTACAAACTTTGCATTGCTGGTGTTCCCGCCTGCTCCAAACATGGTATGGAGAACCTTGCCGGTGCGTTCTGCATCAGTCTGAAGCACAGGAACGGTATTGGTTCCTTCTTGCTGCAGCGTGGCTACTTGCTCATTATTTTCAGAGTTGGCGATGGGGGAAGCATCGAAGTTATAGTAGGCTTGCAAGCCAGTCGTGATGTTGTAGCCGCTGGTAATAGGCTCATCAACTACAGGTGTGTACTTGTGTCCCCAAATGTTGATGCCATTACTGCTCGACATAGCGGTAAAGGCAATCACTTTGTCGTTGCCTGGCTCCATGGTCTGCTCTATTATTACGCCTTTGTAGGTAGTTGAGCCCAATGTAATATTGATATAAGAATTTGTTCCTTCAGGCAATGCCCATGAGCCAGTATATTCACCAGTGATGGTTTTGTCACTCTTGAGTTCAATTTCTACAGGTGTCACCATCTCTTTGATGGTGTGGTTGAGTTTATCTCTATGTACCAAAAGCTTGTAGAGACCAGGGATATCGTCTGTGGCAATTTGCCGGGTAGAAGCAATATCAGCACTGGTGACCGTTTCGCCAGTATATTCAAAAGGCGCAGCCACGAGCCAGCCATCCTCGTTCTGGAATACCTGATGTACACGCACCTGATGGGATTCTCCCCAGTTTTGGAACTTGGTGTGATAAACAAGATAGGTACGTCCGTCATCTGCAGCAATAATGGAGTTGTGCCCCTGAGAACGCTCAGACGTGGCTCCCTTCGCTACGTTACCCCAGTCTCCGTAAGCCCCGAAGATATATTCACCGCGCGATGTATTGGCCGTAGAACCGTAGTTCATTCGGTATGATGAGAAGATGGCAGCGCCCTCACCATTCTGAGGATCGGTATATGGACCATCGGGGTTAGAAGAACGGAAAACGCGCATCTGATAACCACCAACTGAGTCGTAGAAGCCATAAGACATGAAAAGGTAATAGTAGTTTCCGATACGCTCTATGTAAGAAGCTTCACCCGATACATAGCAACCGCCAGCAATCTTCTTGCCGAAATAGGGGTCACTGAGCACGGTTTCTTCTTTACTATTATCAGAATAGCTCAGTTTGTAAGTGTAATCATAGTCGCGCAGACCCGTATTTTTGTTAAGACGCAGAATATAGATTCCTCCACTCCATGAACCATAGGTGAGCCAGAGATTATTGTCCGCATCAAAGAACACGCAGGGATCAATACAATGGGGCCAATACGTTCCCCAACTATTACCTTTATTATATCGATCAGGCAGACTGGTCTGCTCGCCGAGCACCAATTCAAGGTCTGTTTTCTTATACGATGTCGCCTCGTTGTCTGTTACATTGAAGCCAGAAAACACGATTGGGCCTTGATAAGTATATGGACCCTCAATGTTGTCGGCAGTTAGAAGGATCACGCTGGAATTCCACTGAATACCGTTGAGACTGAGATACATGCACCACTTGCTCATGTTAGGGTTCCAGATAACATCAGGTGCCCACATATTTCCATCAATGCTTCCCCATGAGTTTCCGTCTATACTGCTGGTGGCAATAGCAGCAGAATAAGCATAGGCATTGAAAGGCCCAAAATTCTTACTCTCCCTTCCTATGGTAACAGAGGTTACCTGACTGGTTGTGAAAGCCTCAGTATTGGCAGCATTATTACTTGAAGTTGTCCCCCAAGGCGCAGTAAATGCTGTCCAATTCATCAAGTCGGTTGTTTTGGCCGCACCTCGATGCGAGCCAAAGATGTAATAAGAGCTCGAATTTTGATCCCAGACGATGCTCGGATCATGGACACTGACGCGGCCCAACGTGTAAGCTGCCATACCTATCGGTAGCAATGCCAACAAGAATAAAATAAAAATCTTTTTCATTAATTGTTAAAAATTATAAAAGAAGTTAGTTTGAGATAATGCCTGCAAAATTACACTTTATTGACATAAATCAAGTGGACAAAACGATTTATTTGGTGGACAAATCGCTATTTTGGGACAAAACGATCAAATATTAGTGTTATTCATACACAACGTTCCTGGCACCCTGTGTACACGAAAGCCGCCGGCATGTAAATGTCGACGGCTTCATTGTAGATACTACCCATAACATTAATCCGGATCAGGCGGGAGCAGCTCCTCTGCAACCTTACTATAATAAAGAGGTATTTCTCTTGCATCATTATCAACTGCATCCTGACTATCCTCATGTTTAAATGGTTTTATAGAGGAACCGTTCTTCTTGTAGTTCTCCACCTGGATTAACACCTTCTTGAACACCTCTTCATCCCATTCTGGTGGATAGCCTTCCTTAAAGATAAGCATTGTGAGACGCGATGCCAGTTTGTTCCTCAGGTTGGTATTATTCAGCCAATCTGCATAAACAGCGGTATCGTCAATCAATAACTTGATCTTCTTAGCCAACTCAATGCAACGGTCATCAGGATATTCAAACTTATGAGTATCCCTAACTTCAGTCAGAACGTCAAAGAAAGCCTTTTCCTCAAAGGTAATACCCAGCTCCTTGAATTTCTCACTATCGACCTTCAGGTCTTCAAGGATCTTTGCCAGTCTCCCCGTCAGAGTGCTTATCTTATCGTCAACGATATTCACAACTCCATCAACAACTCCCTGGGCTACCTCATTGGTAAAGGTAAGATTGTCGCGGGTATTATAATCATCGATGACCTTTTCAAGCATTGCCTCGAACTTCTCTGCCTGTATCTTGTTAGTCTTTTTATAGGCCCTAATAGCTTTTGCTACTAATTGACAAAGCAGTTGGAACTTGGTGTAAGGCATCTTCACTTCTTCTATCTCTTGCAGGAAAGGATCTCCAAAGATGTTTTCTTCATCTCCATCATTAAACAGTTTCTCTACACCACTGGCCAAAACAGCTTCCCTCACCATCTTCTCCACGTTCTTATTCATGCTCTCCACATCATGCTCTGTAGCAGTCATCTTCATGACATAAGAACAGATGCCCATCATGCACTGACTCCACATCACCTCCTTTTCAGAGAGCACACCTGCAGGACTACAGATGTTGAAAGCAGAACGAAGACGCTTAATATGCTCCTTGAACCGCTTCAAGAACGATATTTCGCCCTTCTTCTCAACGCTATTAGCCAAGATGTATTCTGCAGCCTCCTGCAAGAACTGTAGACGGATTAAGTCGTCATCACCAAAGAAAGGCATGAAGTCCAATTTTGTCAGCATCTCCTGCACAAGCTTCAATTCGTTCTTCAAAATGTTATGAGCCACTTCCAGATCTTCGCCAGGTGTTGCCTCACTACCATATTTCTTCATGGCCTTCTTCATCTCCTCACGGATTCCGATATAGTCGATGACAAAGCCATATTCCTTATCCTTGAACTTACGATTCACGCGGGATATTGTTTGTATCAGCGTATGCTTCGAGAGAGGTTTGTCATTATAGAGCAGCGTGAGGCTGGGCACATCAAAACCGGTCACCCACATATCCACCACAATGGCAATGCGGAAGTTTGACTTCTCAGACTTGAATTCTGTATCTAAGAACTTACGATGTTCCTTGCTGGCCCCACCACCTAAAAGCTGATAGAGTTCCTTCTCATCATCCTTATCTGTGGTCATTACCATGTTTACAAATGCCACATCGTTCAGCTTTTCCTTCTCATCCGCAGTCAGTGTCAACTCATTGAGAGCCTTCTTCTTCTCAAACCAGACAGGCATCTGATCACGCATCTTCTTATAGAGTTTGAATGCAGTAGGGCGATCTATACAGGTAATCATAGCCTTCTGCAGACGATCTATACCTTCTGTACGCTTGATGTAGTCTGCGATGATATCCTTAGCCACACGCTCCAGTACGTCATCATCACCTATGATCGTCTGCATGCTTGCCATAGCTGTCTTACTCTTGGCAATATCTTCTGGAGTAGCGCCTTCGTCAGCACACATACGGTAGTAGGCTTCCACCTTCTCTGCCTGTTCCTTATTCATAAATACACGAGCCAAGCGTGGGTCATACTTGATAGGAACAGTAATGCCATCAGCTTCTGACTCTTGCATGGTGTATTGGTCGACCACCTGACCAAACACATGAACAGTTTCGTCAATAGGTGTACCTGTAAATCCTACATAAGTAGCGTTTGGCAGCGCATCACGAAGATACTTTGCAAAGCCATAAGTCACCTTAGCACCTATCTTCTCGTCATTGACAAGCGCCTCGCTATTCTTGTTCTTTGTGCCATCATTGATAACCAAGTGTGTGCCAAGATTGTTCTGTGTTCTATGAGCTTCATCGCTCATACATATAACATTACTGCGTTCTGTCAATAGTCCTGTTGACTCTGCAAACTTCTGTATGGTAGTGATATACACACCTCCAGACTTACGCAATATCATCTCTGTAGCCAACTCTTGGCGGCTCTCAAAAACCTTAACGGCTTCATCTTCAAGGAATCGCTTTGAACGTCCAAACAGCTTGCCACTTTGGGTTTCCAAATCCTCACGATCAACAATAATCAGGATTGTAGGACTACCCAATTGTGTTTTGCAGCGAAGTGCTAATTGGCGTGCCAGGAATAGCATAGTATAGGTCTTTCCACAACCCGTGGCACCAAAATAGGTACCACCCTTACCATCTCCTCCCACACTACGAAGGTGTGCCAGTATATGGTCTCTCAGCTTTCTTGTGGCAAAGAATTGTGGATAGCGACAAACTATCTCTGTCGTATCATCTTCTTTTGATGGGTCAGGGAAATACACATAGTCGCGCAGCACCTCCAACAGTCTTGTTGGCGAAAGCGCACCTTTGACGAGTGTTCTGAGTGTGTCAAGCCCCTTGCCTGCCTTATCCTCATTCTCCACCTTCTTCCATTCGTAGAAGAATTCAAATGGAGTGAAAGGAGTGCCAAGGGCATTCTTTGCTCCATCACTGATTACAGCAAGTGCGCAATAGCGAAGCAAAGAAGGAATATCCCTCATATATCGAGTGCATATCTGGGTGTGTGCGTCCCTTATGGTAGCATTCGCCTTAGTGGGATTCTTCAGTTCTATGATGCAGACAGGAATACCATTCACAAAGAGCAGAATGTCAGGACGGCGATTTTCCTGACCTTGCTCCATCACGAATTGGTTTACACAACGGAATATATTACGATTAGGATGCTCAAAGTCGATGTACTCCATGCGGAAAGGAGTATCACGATTGTCGCTATATGTAAAGTCGTAGCCGTCACGATACAGCAGGAAGGCATTCTGACAGGCATAGTAGTCGTTCTGTCCACCAACATTCCTGAGGTTTGCCACCACGTTGTCCATCTCTGCCTCTGTCAGCCCTTTCTTGGCATACTGAGCACTGAGGAATGTTCGCAAATCCTCTTCTATCAGAGGATCTGTAAACTTTCGATGCAGCTCATCGCCAAAGGTGTACTGCCATTGAGCATCTTGCAACAGCTCTATGGTAGCTTCCTCAAACTGACTTTCATAATATTTCCCTTTGTTTGCCATACATACAAATTATAATTGTTCTTCGCTTGACTCTTCGACCCAATCAGGTTGATCTGAGACATGGTCGATTTCCAACGTAGGTTGGTCTTCCGATATATTCAGGAGTTTATTTATTTCCTCATCAGTAAAAACATGATTAATCTCCCAATGAGTTTTTAAGAAGTTAATCAAAACTTTACCTCGTTCTATAATGCTACTAGGTAGCCATTCATTATTCTTACTTACCTCTATTTCACTATATGAGCCTGTGTCATACCCATGATGTGTAATTTCTCCTCTTTCATTCCTAGTTGTTTCTTTTTTCTTATCGAAGGAGTAATTTTGTTGTTCGGAATTTTTGGCTATACTCAATAAAAGAAGGTTACCCAAAGAATGTGTCAGGTTCTTATCTTTATCGGAAACAAAACGTGTTGTCCAATAATTATCAGTAGGAGACTGAGGATAAATATGTTCAATGGATATTTTATTTGCTTGATTATTTTCGAATGTTTCCCAATTAACTTTCTGGTCTTTATCCATTGTGCCTTCTTGAATATGCCTCTCATATTCATATAAGAAGTATCTTAGCCCAGACCATGAATAGAATCCTTCTCGTTTCTGGTATCTGTCTACCGCTGATATGATGAAACTGTTTATATCTAACCAATAATTTGTTTGTCCATTTATCTCGTCTATTAAAACTTCGAATAATTTTTGTTGCTCATAAAAGTCATGGGCTAAAGTATAAAAGTGATAATCTGCAGTGTTTGAGCGTCGGCCAGAGACCGCAAACGTTAGGAAACGGAATCTTTCGCAGGCTTTTAGTAGTTCCACCATTTTGCTATCATCTTTTTTGCAATAAGCGGCCATCAATAAAGGCTTGAAACTTCCTATTCCTACACGATTCAAACGGGTCAGCCATGTTTTCTCCGTCTCGTCTAATTCGCTTTCTATAGGACAATTGATATTAAACCAATTTACTATGCTCGTTTGCAAACTCATCACATATCTGTTGATTTCCTCAATTGTCAATTGATTACTCAACAATCTTTTCGCAGTAAATGTTTTGGACAACAAGTCATCTTTGAAAACCATAGACGTCTTTCTGTCATATCTGAAATACATAATCCAATGGTCTCTCAAGAAAGAATCATCATTTAGTTTCTTTTTGGTGCTTTTCCCCAAATATTGATATATTGTTTTCCAAACATTGTTGATACTTTTCCTCAACTCTTCAGCATTTTTAGCACTAGTTTGATTGTCTGGCTGAAGGAAAGAATATAGAGTCGAAAGATAGATGAGTCGATTTTTCAACAATTCAAGTGTGGACAATTCTTTTCCACGATTGTTCATCGTTTCAAAAGTAACATACACTTCATTATCATCTTCTATCAAGTACTCATTAAATTTCAGACGTTCAGTTACTTTCTTAAATAGAGCTATTAATTGTTCTTGCGTATAATCTTTTATTTTTTCAGAAAAGTATTCTTTTGCGTCTAAAAGATTATGTGTATATAAAGTATTTGTAGGTATTGCTTCTGTACATGGCTGCTCTAAAATCTTCGTTTTGAAGAAAATATCACTTGGGTCGTCCTTGGAATAATAGAACTTGTATACAGTATAAATAGCTCCATAAGGCTTCTTGTAAAGGTATTTTTTCTTGTATTCTTCAACTGTAGATCCATTGGGTATTCCCCCATCAATTCTTTTTAATAGTTCATTAATAAGTATTATCAGGGTGGTCATTCGCTGTTGCCCATCGACAATGATGTATTTATTATCATCTTCATCATCTTTACAGAAAGTAAACATTCCTGTGTAATGATGGCTGTTTTCTGGCATGTTTTCAAGATCTTCCCACAAATCTTCGAGTTGCTTGTCTTTACTCCATGAATACCCTCTTTGATAATCAGGAACTACAAAACTTATTTCATCTCTGAAAATTTGAGACAAAGACTTCAAATCATCTTTATTTTTAGCCATAATACTTACTTTTTATGAATGAATTACATGTTGTATCAATGCTGGGCAGACTTCTCGTGAGAGCCTGTCTGCTTCTGCTGCTATTTGCTTGGCTTCATTGGCGCACATGTAGATGTTTACAATAGCACGCTGAACGTCGAGAGGGGGAAGGGGGATTGTAAACCTCTTCATGTCTTCCCATGTAAAAGTTTCTCTAGCACTGCCCCAAGAATGAAATCTAGCATATCTATCAGTTTCTTTTCTACGAAATACCATGTGTAGATAATCAGCCAACAAATACCTTTCATCAGTTTCAAACACTTCGTTTACAGATGTTACAACAATAGGAAATCCTAAATGGTTGATGGCTGCGCAAAGACACTTTTCGTTTCCTGTAGTCTGAACAAAACTAATTTGATTTTCTCGTACTATTTTGTACCCACTAAGATTGTTTTTGTCAACCTTAGCATTAGTTTCATTGAATTCTTTAGAAACAGATACGCTTCGTACTTCTTTTATCTTATTATCAAGGTTTCTTTCATCTATACGATTAATATACGGTCCTATCTCCTGTGCAGGATATTTATGTTTCAACTCTTGGATATAGCTTTGACAAAGTTGCATCAATGGAGCTGCTTTCGCTTCATTCTGCTCCTTGATTTCCCTAAAAGCCTTCCATGCATTCACCACCTTCTGCTGTTCGGAAAGAGAAGGAAGAGGAATCAAAACACGTTGCATATCTTCCCAATTAAAGAATTCCGTGGCACTTCCCCAAGAATGATATCGCACTTGACGGTCAAATTCATCCCTCAAAAAGAAAATATACAAAAAAGTAGGCTCTAATACCTTTTCATCAATGATTTTGAAATGAACATAATCTTCTGTGAAAATGAATATCTCATCTGAATCATTGAACCCCAAACCTAAACGCTCACCATTTCTTGTTGTTCTTCTGTTGAAAACAAATTGATTCTTATCAACAATGTGGAACGTAGAGAGATTCCTCCCTGTCATATTGGCTTTTGTCTTCTGTATCAGCTTTGTATTTGACACACCTCTGACATCTTCCAACCCATATTGCAGTGCATCATTCCTTTCATCACACTGCTCAATATAGTCACCCAACTTAACCCACTTCACTTTACTCCCCATATCCCAACACTTTAAAAGCATTTACAAGTGTAGTTTCATTCGCATCCCAACGCTTCTTGAGGGCATCAAACTGCCGGCTCATCTCGGTGAGGGCTGACTGATAGTCTATCTCCGTATCTCTATCCACAAACTCTATATAACGACTTGGAACCAACGAGAAACCTTTCTCGCGAATTTCATCAAGATGGGCTGCATAATAGAGTTCTGGCTTGGCATAGTTCTCAGAAGCAGTTGTCGCCCAATCGAAGTATATCTTGCAGACTTCTGCTATTTGCTCTTCAGAGAGCTTCACAAACTTCTTCTCGTAGATATTGTCATTCCATGTTCTGAGGTCAACAAACAAGATCTCTCCTTCACGATTGCGAAGCATGCGCCCATGATGAGGACCACCCTTCTTGTTGTTGTTCAGAATCCATAGGGTTACGCTGATGTCTGTAGAATAGAACATATTGCGAGGCAATACGATGATAGCCTCCACCTTGTCATTCTCTATCAGCTTCTGACGGATTGCCTTTGTGTCATCATCATCAAGGGCACCATTGGCAAGCAAGAAACCTGCAACACCATTCTGAACATTCAGTTTGTTGAGCATGTGCAGAATCCAAGCATAGTTGGCATTACTCGTTGGAGGAACGCCATAGCCCTTCCATCGTGGGTCGTTCTCGAAGTCGCCATAGTCAGCATAACGCTTGAGGTTGAAAGGAGGATTAGCCATGATGTAATCCACCTTGATATCCTTATGCTGGTCATTGGAGAAAGTAGATACAGCTCTATCACCCAAATGGTAGCTAATGCCTCGAATAGCCAAGTTCATCTTTGCCAAACGATAAGTAGCAGGTTCAGATTCCTGGCCATATACATTTACAGCTTTAGTATTTCCCCCATGTGCTTCAATAAATTTAGTTGCTTGCACAAACATACCTCCAGAGCCACAACATGGGTCATATACTGTACCATCAAAGGGCTCAATCAATGATGCTATCAACTCAACAATGCTATGAGGTGTATAAAACTCACCTTCTTCTTTGTCTGCATTAATAGAGAAAGCTTGGAGGAAATATTCGTAAACACGACCTATCAAGTCATGATCAGTAAAACGTTTGGGATCTATCTTTTCAATCTCATCTATTACACTTTTAAGTACACCTGGCTCCAACTGGGTATTAGTAAATATCTGTTGGGGTAAAGCATTCTTTAGCTTGGGCTCATTGTCATCCAACAATTTGATGGCAGTATCGAAAGTTACAGCCATCTTTGTGGGTGCTACTTCTTTCAACACATCCCAATTGGTATCATCATTCAGGAAAAACACACCATCTTTTTGGTATTGGTTTGGCCTCTTTAACTGCAGGTCTATAAAACCTTCATCAGTAATACCCTTTTCAATCAGTTCCTGACGAATCTTATGTTGTTGCTCGCTGAAACGATACCCTATAAATTTCAAGAAAACCAAAGTAAGCAGCAAATCACGTTTATCCGTCATTGCAGCCCTGCCTCTCAAACTGTTCCTACAATTAAAAAGTATGGTTTCTAAGCTTTCTTCTTTTGTTATTTGTTTCTTAGCCATAATTATTCCTCAAATGGATAAGTTTCATCATAAATATCACTCAATAACTTGTCATTGAATAGCCAATGAGGTGTTGGTTGAATATGCTTAACTTTGTAACCTTTCAACTGAGCAGATAGGGCGCTGAGTGAAACCTCTTCACCATTATAGCTGACTTTTCTGTCTGATGTAATAACAACAGATATAGAGTGATCATCCTTCCACACAAGAACATCACCCTTTTTAAGTCCCATTTCATAGAAATTCAATGGAGGGCGTTTAGACTTAGCATTAGAACTTGCAGCCTTATCTTCATCAGTAAGGTCATTCTTTATTTCCTCACTTACATCCTCTGTTACATCAGTATGATGGAACAATTCGAGAATTGCTTTTGCCTGTTCAACATTGATACGGAAAAACTCACGGTTTTTGTTTATTCTCTGAGGGTCAAAAGCAGTATGAAGAGCTTTCTCAATCTTGGCACAATCTTTATTATTTACCTTGCAAGCAAATTGGCATTCAAAGGGGACAGGAACTCCAGTAGTATAGAGTTCCTTCATCCTTTTATCAATATCCTCTTGCGTTGTCATGCCAATCTTCACCAAACCTGGCATACAAGGATTCGTCAATAAATATACTATTCCGTATTGCATAAATTATTATTTATTATCAAATTCCACTTTAACCTACAAATATAATGCAAGTCGAATACTAGAAGATATACAACTCCTTGCTGGAGCCAATTTCTTCAGCGTCTTTTGCCTTTGCTTGTTTCTTTGCCATAATCAATATATTTGTTCTTCCCTTAGCCTAAAGGCATCAGGAGCTAATCCCATTTGATAAATCTTAATCTCCGGGTAATTCTTTTTTGCTAATTTAATTATTTGGTCCTTGTCTTTAGATAATATGTTTACACCCAAATAAATCGATTCAAAACAATCTTTCGATAAATGAGGATAATATCTAATTTCTTTTATATCAATAGGGTTCACTCTATCAAGTTCATTGGGGTGATTCCATGCCACATTAGCCCAAACAGGATCTTTTGCGATTATGCGTACCTCTTGTTCATGTTCCCATGCTTTAGCTTTAGTGGTCCATAAGTCAAACCATGTAGGGCGTTCCTTAAAATAATCAGCTTTATTAAGTATGTCCTTATAATAAACTTCTGCAGCAAATGGGCTCATTGTACCTATGAATTTATTTTTGCAGCACTTTATGGTAACATCCAAATTTAGTCCTATGCAAACTCCTTTATGTTGATTATAATAAGACCACATCAACAAAGAGTTATAGACTTTCGATAGACTGCAAATCCATGTGCTATTTCTCAAATTTTGCATATCATTCTTTCCTTTACCAGCGACAAAATCAGCAGGAGGCCAATTATATTCGGTTGAAGGTACATTTGAATAGTCAAACAATGCAGGATGACAGTCAAAGGGATCGTTAAATTTAGTAGCATTAGTAAATTGAAGATTACTGTATTGCAGCATCTTCAACCCTCCATCAATATCAAGATATTTACATAAATATTTTGCTACCATCGACTGTATTATTAATAGACACCATGAGCTGCTTGTTCCAAGAATCTTTCAATACTAACATTAAATAAATCCTTCATCACATGGGCCTAATTTAATATGCTTGTAAAGATAGTGATAATTATTATTTATTAATATGTTTTTGAAAAAAAAGTTTTCTGGCATTCGTTTATGAAGTTATCATTGGTTTCATAAGTCAATTAAAAAGTTTTACTGTTTTTCAAAAAAACACAAGTAAATGTTGGGAGATACAAAATATTGTCGTACATTTGCAACGCCCTTATGAAGGAGATACTCCTTCATAAGGACTGTTATGAATGAAAAAAGGGCAGCTGTCGTGATGACAGCTGCTTTTTGTTACTCAGTCACACAGGAAAGACTTACACCTGCCCTACTTCAAGTCAATTATATCACTCCAACGTGTCGTAGGGTTCTTGCTTCTATAGTCATGCTTCATGGCATTGGCAAACACTTCTGCCTTGCCTTTTCCCTCATTTTGTGTGTATTGCTGACTGCCCAGTACAACGGTCTCTGAACCGTTTACCTTATTGATTTTATCGATTATGGCATCCAGACGTTTACGCTTCTCGAATTGCTCTTGGTTAATGTCAAATAAGTCTTGCTGTATGTATTCTTTCGGCGATATGTTGTTCACGATTACTCCTGCCTTTTTGTAAAGATAACCCTCCTTGAATATTCTCTTTAACGCATCATTGGCTGCTTGTACAATCGTTATTGTGGAATTGGAAGGGGTGATAAGTTTCTGCTCTTGGAAGTTCCAATACTGCTGCAAGTCCTCCCTGAAAACATTGGTATTCAAAAATACGCCCACAGATGCTGCCACCGTTTCTTGCTGTCTCAACTTCTCAGCACATCGGGCAGCATAGTTAGATACATGCGTTCTGAGCATCTCGAAATCGCTAATCATGCCATTGAAACTACGGCTCGTGCAGATGCTCTGCTTTTTCGCCAACTCTTCATTTGGTACGCAATCCTCTCCGTTCAGCTCTCTCCAAGTACGTTCTATGACGATGTTCTTGAATATTACCCTGACCCATGTAACTTTACGCTCTGCGAAGTCATACGCTGTCTTTCTGCCTTCATCCTTTAAACGTGCAG
>JAEEGH010010168.1_pt1 | contig 21688 bp, 20 predicted proteins | sample 9134181 | NCBI WGS metagenome assembly JAEEGH01 (sample SAMN16246544, study PRJNA631951) | gut metagenome | biome: gut microbiome; feature: rumen; material: DP-attached | host: Bos | place: Iran: Karaj | collected 2018-10
TCACCGCCTGCGTGTGGTTCGAAACCCTCATCAAGCCCGTCCTGGGCGTGAGCGTGAAGGGTAACGCCTTCCGCAACGCAGGCACCGACAACGAGGTGACCGACAAGGAGGCAAAGCTGATGCAGAAGGTTGCCGTCAAGGCCGTGAACAGGTAAAATAATCATCTTTTCGATATGAAGAAGAACATACAGGAACTAACCGACATCGCCTCCCAGGTCCGCCGCGACATAGTGCGGATGGTGACGGCCGCCAAATCCGGCCATCCAGGAGGATCCCTGAGCAGTACCGACATCCTTACTGCCCTTTATTTCAATGAGATGGAGCAGGACGCAGCCACCTGGACCCGCGACGCGAAGGGTCAGGACGCGTTCATCCTCTCCGCCGGGCATCTCGCCCCCGTGTACTATTCCGTCCTCGCCCGCGCAGGCTACTTCGATCCTGCCAAGATGGGCACGCTCCGCAAGTTTGGCAGCGACCTTCAGGGTCACCCCAGCGTAGGGCACGTCAAGGGGATCTTCCAGCCCTCCGGCTCCCTCGGACAGGGCCTTTCCGCCGCTGCGGGCATCGCCCTCGGCAAGAAGCTGAGTGGAGACGGCCACCGTGCGTTCGTGCTCTGCGGCGACGGTGAGAGTGAGGAAGGTCAGATCTGGGAGGCGGCTATGTTTGCGCTGCATCACAAGCTGGACAACCTCGTGGCGATGACCGACTGGAACGGTATGCAGATAGACGGCCCCATCGAGACCGTCTCCGGCATAGAGGAACTGAACGAAAAGTGGCTCGCCTTCGGCTGGGACGTGATCGTGGCCGACGGACACGACTTCGAGTCTATTCTGAACGCCTTCCAGCTTGCACGCAAGGCAAACGGCAAGCCTAAGATGATACTTTTCAAGACCGAGATGGGCCACGGAGTGGACTTTATGGCCGGCAGTCACAAGTGGCATGGCAAGGCTCCCAGCGAGGAGCAGTGCGCACAGGCCATGGCTCAGCTCAAAGAAACCTTAGGAGATTACTAGTATGAAGAAGTATATAGATTCCGGAAAGAAAGATACCCGCAGCGGATTCGGCGCCGGCCTCGTGTTGGCCGGGCGTGAGAACCCTGACGTGGTAGCCCTCGCTGCAGACCTGAAAGGCTCCCTGAAGATGGATGCCTTCGCCGAGGAGTTCCCCGAAAGATTCATCGAGTGCGGCATCGCCGAAGCCAACATGGTGGGCGTTGCAGCAGGCCTCGCCCTCACCGGCAAGGTGCCCTTCTGCGGTTCCTTCGCAGAATTCGTCACCGGCCGCGTGTACGACCAGGTGCGCCAGGAAGTATCCTACGGTAATACGAACGTAAAGTTGGCATCCTCCCACGCGGGCATCACCCTGGGTGAGGATGGCGCTACGCACCAGACCATGGAGGACATTGCGCTGATGCGTGCCCTGCCGGGGATGACGGTGCTTGTACCCTGCGACTACAATCAGACCGTGCAGGCCACCCTGGCCGCCGCCCGTATGGTAGGCCCCGTCTATCTTCGTTTCGGCCGCCCGTCCGTGCCCAACTTTACCGATCCCGACGAGCCGTTCGTGATAGGCAAAGTGTATAATTTGAATCCCGGTAAGGACGTGACCCTGGTGGCTACCGGGCATCTCGTATGGGAGGCTCTGCAGGCCGCGGAAGCCCTTGAGGCTGAAGGAATCAGCGCCGAGGTGCTGAACGTTGCTACCGTGAAGCCCCTGGATGCGGCCGCGATACTGGAGTCGGTCGGCAAGACCGGTGCCGTGGTGGTTGCCGAGGAGCACAATGCGTTCGGCGGCCTGTCCGAGGCTATCGCTTCGGTGGTTGCCGGCGACAAGCCCGCGCCCATCGAATTCATAAACGGCGGCGACAAGTTCGGCCAGAGCGGCACGCCCGCCGAATTGATGGCGGCCTACGGGCTGGATGCGGCTCATATCGCCGCCGCGGCTAAGAAGGCTATTGCGCGCAAGTAAACCTTCGTTTATCTACTGCATCTAATAATTGTATGCAGCAGGGTATGTCTGATATCGATTCGCTGTTCCGGTCGCTGGTCGACCAGAACAGCGAATCCTTGTACTGGCACGTGCGGTCCATCGTGGGCTCGCACGAGGATGCCGATGACATCTTGCAGGAGGTGTTCGTGAAAGTCTGGAAGGCGCTGCCGGGGTTCAGGGGGGATTCATCCGTGAACACATGGCTGTGGAGGATAGCCACCAACGAGGCGCTGAGTTTCCTTCGCAAGCAGAAGGTCCGGGCGGCGCTGCGCTTCTCTTCCCTCGATGCGGAGGCGGAACGGATGCTGGATTCCGACCCCTGGTTCGACGGTGACGAGGCGCAGCGGAAGTTGGCCGTCGCGGTGGCTAAGCTGCCGGACAAGCAGCGCGCGGTTTTCTGCATGCGCTATTTCGAAGAACTGCCCTATGAGGAAATTTCCGAGATTACAGGCACTTCGGTGGGCGCTTTGAAGGCATCTTATCATCAGGCCGCGGAAAAGATTAAGGCTTCCGTCGAGCTGGCGGATTAAACTTTTGAATTGGTTTTACATCTAAATAATCGGTATGAGTAAGAAAATTGAATACAAGGTGCCCGACGGCTACTTCGAGGATCTCCGCACGAGACTCTCGTCTATTCCTGCGCAGGAGAAGCGGCCGACGCGTTTCCAGAAGTTCGCACCGTACCTCGCGCTTGCAGCGTGTTTCGCAGTCGCGGTGGTGGCCGGCAACCTGATCTTGAGCAGGACGGCCATGCCCGCAGCATCGGAAGATGAGATAATCGAGTATCTGATCGATTCCGACATCACGCTTGCGCAGATAGAAGATTACTTAATTTTAAATCAGTAGAACTATGAAAAAGTTTTTGATCGCCAGCCTCGCACTTTTGGCTGCACTGACCCTCGGCGCACAGGAGCCCCAGGGCCGCCCGGAAAGGAAGAACTTCTCCAAGGAAGACATGGAGAAATTCAGACAGAATGCCAAGGACCGCATTCAGAGTGAGCACATCGCCTACTTGACCGCAGAACTTGAACTTACCCCCGAAGAGGCCGAGAAATTCTGGCCTGTCTACAACAAGGCTCATCAGGAGCAGATGGATAACAACCAGACCTTCCGTGCCGCCCTTAAGGCCCTTAAGATGGCCGTCAAGGAAGGAAAGAGCGAAGCCGAAATCAAGGACGCCCTCGCTGCCTACAACAGGGCCAAGAGCGGTCAGCGCAACGTGCTGGCGGATTACGAGAAAGACTTTATCAAGATTCTCGGCGTGACGAAGACCGCCAAGCTTTATGTGGCTGAAGACAGCTTCCGCACCCGCCAGATCCACAACCTCACCGGCGGCAAGGGCCAGCCAAAAGAGCGTCCCGGCGGGCGCCCGCAGCCGAAGGAGTCATAGTCCCGGCCGTAAACAGAAAGCGGCGACCCGTCGGGCCGCCGCTTTTGTTTGCATATCTACTAGAGATTCGGATTCAAACTCTTCCATTCGGCCACCGGAGGAACGATGCCGAGGGTGACGATCTCGTCGCGCATCTTGCAGAGGTGATCGTAGGATGCCTTCAGCGCGGCCATCTCCTCAGCGGTGCCCTTGGGAGCGGTGAAGTGCACGCCGGTCTTGTCGATCACGGTGGGCATGGCCATCATCACGTTCTGGAACACCTTGTTGTTCACATAGCAGCCTGCAGGCCAGGTGAACTTGGCGCCGCCCATCGCGGCTTCGATCATCTTGACCGCCTGATAGGCAGGGCTCTGGAAGGAGCTGCGTCCGCGGAGCTTGATGATGTTGCTGCCGCCCTGAACGGTGCGGAGCTTGATATCCGCCCAACGCTCTTCGCTGAGTTTCATCTCCGCGAGGGGCTTGCCGTCGATCTTCACCTGGGAGGCGAAAACCGCCATGGCTTCACCGTGTCCGCCGTAGGTGTGGGCGCCGGTGACCTTGCACTGCTGCACGCCGAATTCCTGCGCGAGCGCCTCCTGCAGACGGGTGCTGTCGAGGGCGGCGAGGCTGGTTAGCTGTTCAGGCTTCAGGCCGGAGTGGATGAGTGCGGTGAGGGCGGTGACATCCGCCGGATTGAAGATGACCACGACGTGCTTGACATCGGGGCAGTACTTCTTGATGTTGTCGCCGAACTCGGCCGCTATCTGGCAGTTGCCCTTGAGCAGATCCTCGCGGGTCATGCCTTCCTTGCGGGGTGCGCCGCCGGATGAGATGATGTATTTGGCACCGGTGAACGCCTCTTTCGGGTCGATGGTTGCGGTGACGTTTGCACCTTCGAACGCGCAGTGGTCGATCTCGCCGAGCACGCCCTTCAGGCCGGGCTCGTAGATATCGTAGAGGCATACGTTGGGGGTGAGACCGAGCATGAGCACGGACTGGGCCATGTTGGAGCCAATCATTCCGCCTGCTCCGACGATGACCAATTTCTCGTTAGTTAGATATTTCATGATGAATTAAGAGTATAGTCGCTTAAAGCAGCACAAAGATACATATTTTTTAGATATCTAAAAATTGATTATATTTGCATGTTGTAATTATTTATGGCACTATTTCTTACAAAAGACCTCGACGACGACGCGCACTCGCGTCTCGGAATTTGGCATATCACAGAAAGCGAGGCAGAACTTAAAGCATTATCCTCCATCCCTTCCGACGAACTGGAAGAAATCTCGTTCATAAAGAGCGAATCCCTGCGCAAGCAGAAACTGGCCGTACGTGCGCTCCTGGACGCCATGTTCGAGGAGAAAGTCTATCTTTCCCACCACGATAACGGCAAACCCTATATCGAAAACAACGCAACCAACATTTCGATCACCCATACCGACAAGTACGTGGCCGTGATCCTCAACGACCTCGACGACGTGGGCATCGACTGCGAGAGCTTGGACCGCGATTTCTCCGCGGTTGAGAAGAAAGCCCTTTCCGAAGAGGAAATCGACGACCTGGACGACGATCACCGCAACGAGCAGCTTGCCATCTACTGGTGCGCCAAGGAAGCGGTCTACAAGAAGATGAGCCAGTACAAGGTAGACTTCGCCGAGCAGATTGAGATTGATGCCTTCCGCGTGAAGGGCGAAGGCGAACTTGAAGCCACGTTTATCAACAAGGATGGTTTCGAAGAGGAATTCGACCTTGAGTACATGACATTCGACCGGCACGTGCTGGTGTGGATTGCATAAGTCCAGTTGGTTTTTGTGTCGCTGCGCACTTCAACCACGCTTATGGCGGCTAAAGCGCTGTAAATCAGGGTAATAAATAGAAGTCTCCCCTTCGTTTTTGGAGAGGAGACTTCTATTTAACCATCTGGTAATCAGGCCTGTAGCCGCCATGGGGCTGCTAGAGGCCGGGTTCCAGTTTATCTATGTAAAGAACGCCGTCGAGGTGGTCGCATTCGTGCTGGAAGATGACGGCGGTGAAGCCCTGGATACGCTCGGTAGTGTCGCGCAGGGCACCGGAGACACGCGCGCCATTAGAAGTGGCACTGGCACCATCTGCATAAGCGGAAGAGGGAAGGAGGGTGTACTGTATGTCTATATCCCTGTAGCGCAATACGTTACCGCGGCGCCCGGGCACGGAGAGGCAGCCTTCCGGGCCGGAACATAGTTCACCGCGCCGGCCGACGATCCGCACATTAGGATACACCTCGAAGGGTTCTCCGGGCTTGTCGAAGCGCTGGACAGCCACAATCCGGCGCGAAATCCCCACCTGGGGACCGGCGATGCCGACGCCGTCTTCCAAAGGATCGGTGACTGTGGAAACCATCAGTTTGGCCAAAGCCTGATACTCCGGCGAGGTCAACATCTCCGGTGTGAAGTCCGCGCAGGGGGTACGCAGAATCAGCGAATCCGCCGCATCCTCTATGGTCAGCACACGCAGAATCTCCGGCGAGGCAGCGGCGGTGCCGGCAATGGGATTGGCAATTATAGCAAGTTCGGCCGGAGTCCATCCGGCTTTGGGTGAGCAGGATGCAATAATCAGCAAGGAGGCTGCAAGGAATTTCGCTTTCATTTTCTTATATTTGTAAAACACTGACATTAACCTTGCAAAAATAAAACAAAAATATGAAAAAGACCGTTTTCCAGAGTTTGTTGTTAACCGCAGGCCTGCTTTTGGCAGCCTTCACCCTCAGCGCGGCGCCTTCCCCTAACAACGCCCGGCTCAAAGACCGCATCTACTTCGACACGGCGGAAGGCCAGCAGTGGCGCATGTGCAACATCTCGGAGGCCGGGCAGGCCGAAAAGATCTCTCAGCCGGGCTTCGACGACAGCGCCTGGATGCCCGCCCGCATCCCCGCCACGGTGCTCACGAACCTGGTTGAAAACGGCAAGCTCCCGGATCCGTATTTCTCTGATAACAACCGCCTTACGAAGGGGCTCATCCCCGATATCAACAAAGTTGGCCGCGGCTACTACACCTACTGGTTCCGCACCGAGTTCGACATCCCCGCCGACTATGCCGGCAAGAAGGTATGGCTGCATCCGGAGGGCATCAACTACCGGGCGGAGTTCTGGGTGAACGGGCATCTGTTCAGCACCCTCACCGGCATGTTCCGCAGCGACGACATCGATATCACAGAGTTCGCTAACGTCGGCGGACGCAATGCGCTGGCGGTGCTGGTTTATCCGGTAGATTTCCCCGGCCGGCCCGGCAAGAAGACCTGGGGCGCGCCCGGCGAATATAACAACGGAGGTGACGGCAACATCGGCCTGAACTCCACCATGCTCATGAGCGTGGGCTGGGACTTTACCTTCTGGGATGCCGTCCGCGACCGTAACACCGGCATCTGGCGCAGCATCTCCCTCTACTCCACCGGCGGCATGACCGTGAGGAATCCGTTCGTGCGCTCCACCCTGGCTCATCCCGACTACGACGCGGCCGACCTGACCGTGAGCGTGGAGGTCGGAAGCCGCTACGTGGACAGCCCCAAGACCCACAAGGCCAGGGTGTTGGGTGAGATAACGGAACCCGGTGGCAAGGCCGTAGCACGCTTCGAGAAGACGGTGGAACTCTACCGCGAGGAGGTGCAGGAGGTGACCTTCTCCCCGAAGGGATTCCGCAGCCTGCACATCGACAATCCCCAGCTCTGGTGGCCCCTCGGCAAGGGTGAGCATTCTCTTTACTCCCTGAAAATCAGCGTGTTCGATGGTGACGACCTGAGCGATGAGCTCACCACCACCTTCGGCATCCGCGAGGTGATCGCCACCCGCGAGACCCCGGACGAGAGCAAGCTATTCGTGGTGAACGGCAAACCTATCTTCGTGCGCGGATCGAACTGGATTCCGGAGGCGATGCTGAAGGATAGCGACAAGCGCATGGCGGCGGTGCTGCGTATGAGCGCGCAGTGCGGATTCAATCTCCTGCGCCTCTGGGGCGGCGGAATCGTGGAAAGCGACTACTTCCATCAGCTTTGCGACGAATACGGATTCATGGTGTGGGAGGAGTTCTTCATGACGGGGGACACCCGTCATCCGCACGACGTGGCCACCTACTTCGCCAACGTGGAATCCAGCGTCAAGCGGGTGAGGAATCACCCCTGCGTGGTGTTCTACGTGGCTTCGAACGAGAGCACGGAGGTGAGCGGCACGCGCGAGCTGATAGAGAAACTGGACGGCACGCGGCCGTGGCAGCAGCAGAGCGAATGCGACGGCATCCACGACGGCAGCCCCTACGTTCAGGTGAACCCGATGTTACATTATCTGGATAAAGCCTCCCCCCGCGGCAGCCGTGTGAACGGGTTCAATCCGGAGTACGGATTCACCGGAATGCCGCACTGGACCTCGCTGCAAAGGTTCCTGAGGCCGGAGGAGATCTGGCCGATGAACCAGTACGTGTGGGACTACCTGGACGGCAGCGGTTTCGGAAAAGTAACCACCACCGTGAAGGCGCTGGCGGACAACTACGGGGAATCTTCGAACATTAAAGAGTATGGATGGCGGACTCAGCTGCTTAGCGCGATGAACTCGAAGGCCATCTGGGACGTGTGGAATTACAACAAGCTGGGCTACGGCGACCGCTTCTGCTCCGGCACCCTGTTCTGGAGCCACGCCAGCCCCATCCCCATGATAAAGAATCACATGTGGGACTGGTACCTGATCCCCACCGCATCGCTCTTCCACACCATGCACGCGCTGGAGCCGGTGCACGTGATGTTCGACTACGAGAAGAACACCGTTTCGGTGTATAACGACCGCCTGACGGCGCTTTCGAACCTGACTGTGGTAGCGAAGCTGTTCGACTTGAACAGCAAGAGCTTGGCCACCTGGACGGTGCATGGGGTGAACGTGAAGGCGGACGGAGTGGCCTGCGATGCCATCTCGCTGCGCCTGCCGGACAAGCTGACGCCTGTGCATTTCCTGGCGCTGGAACTGAGGGATGCGAAGGGCAAGCTGCTGAGCGAGAACTTCTATTGGAGGTCGACGGCTCGCTATCACGAAGGCACCCTGACGGGCCCTTGCGCATCCGGGTTCGAGAAACTGGCTACGATGCCTGCGGCGAAGGTTAAGAGTACGCTGAAGAAGCGTTCGGATGCTGAGAATCTGTATTTCGATGTGACGCTGAAAAACGGTTCGGGCAAGATCGCGTTCTTCAACGAGGTGCTGTTGCTGGGCGATGATGGCCTGCCGGTGCCTTATACTTTCTATTCCGATAACTACTTTACACTGCTCCCTGGTGCATCCAAGACGGTTACGCTTGAAATCGCACGCGCCGATGCGCCTGCGAAGCCGGTGGTGCACGTGGAGGGGTGGAATGTGGCGGAAGCCACGCTGTAGTAGCGCTGGAACAGGTCGGCGAGCCATCCGGGTTTACGGATATTCTGGCGGAATTCTTCCAGGTGGGCAGCGTTGGGGGATTCCGGAATCCAGAGCTTCAGGTATCCGCCATAATCGTATTTCTCTTTCAGATGCGCGCACATGCGCTCCCAATGGCCCTCGCGATCCAGTTCCGGATAGTGCGAGAGGCCGAACTGTATGGTGCGGCGGACTATGGTTTCGCCGTCGATGATGCGGTCGGCTTCCGCTACGATGCGGCCGTAGATGCTGCGCGGTTCGTGGTCGGATGATGCCCGGTGGTCTTCTGCCGCCTGCGCCATCGTTTCTATCTGCTCTTCGCTGAACCACTTGCGCAGGTTCGTGTCTTCCCGGATGATGCGCCCGGACACCAGGTGGTGCCGCTCGCGGCCTTCTGTTAATCCGGTATCATGGTAGGCCGCTGTCGTGTAGACCATGTCGTGGTCTACATCGTAGTATTCAGCTAGTTTCAGGCTCTGCTCTATCACCGTCCGGGCATGATCTACCCGGTGCGCCTCGTCGAACGCCGCATACCGCGGAATGATTTCCGATTCTATGTAGGCCTGAAGTTCGGGATTCATACGAACTGTCCGTCTTTCATGGTGAGGGAGCGGTCGCAGAGGGAGGCGAGGGCTGGGTCGTGGGTGACGATGACAATGGTCTGGCCGAGGCGGTCGCGTAGGGAGAAGAACAGGCGGTGGATTTCTTCTTTGGTGGCGGAGTCGAGGTTTCCGGTGGGCTCGTCGGCAAAGAGAACCGCGGGGCGGTTGATGAGGGCGCGGGCGATGGCTACGCGCTGGGCTTCGCCGCCGGAAAGCTGTGAGGGCTTGTGGCCGGCGCGGTCTGCAAGGCCCACTTCTTTAAGCAGGTCCCTGGCGGCCTCGGTGGCCTCTTTCGTGCTTCGGCCGGCAATCAGCGCCGGGATCATCACATTCTCCAGAGCGGTGAATTCCGGCAGGAGATGATGGAACTGGAACACGAAGCCTATCTTGCGTCCGCGAAACGCGGAAAGCTCCCGGCTGCCGAGGGCAAGAGGGTCGGCGCCGTCGATCAGAAGGCTGCCGCCATCAGGGGTTGAAAGGGTGCCAAGTATCTGAAGGAGAGTGGTTTTGCCTGCGCCGGATGCGCCGGTAATGGCCACCACCTCGCCTTTCTCTGCGCTGAAGTCAACTCCGCGCAGCACCTGCAATTCACCAAATGATTTGGTAATGCCCTTAGCTTGTATAATTGTATTATTTGTCATTCTGAGCGAAGCGAAAGAATCTACGCAAATATAGCAAATTTTGCTATCTTTGCAGTCGACCCGGGGTGTAGCGCAGTTGGTAGCGCATCTGGTTTGGGACCAGAGGGTCGCATGTTCGAGTCATGTCACCCCGACAAAAAATTTATTATATTTGTAACATCCGATGAAAGCGTTACGGAAAATAATGGCCGTGGCACTCCTGCTCACCGCAGGGGCGATGTCCGTGTGGGCAGCGGGGGAGAGCACGACCGTGAGATTCCGTTTCGGGAAGGCCGAGGCAGACCTGAGCAAACTCGAGGCTCTTCTCGCCGGGGCAGACTCTTCCCGTATCGTCGGAGTGGAAGTCCGTGCGAGTTCTTCGCCGGACGGCCCGTACTGGGTGAACAAGACTCTCGCGCAGGACCGCGCTTCTTATATTATTAATAAGGTTAAGGAACTCTGCCCCTCGCTGGGCGACGATGCCATCAAGAGCACGGTCGTCGCCGAGGATTGGGCGGGAGTGGCCGGATGGCTGCGCCGGAGCGGCAAGGCTTGGAAGGATGAAGCCCTCAAGATAGTGACCGAGAGCGAGGCTTCCACCAGGGAAGAGAAACTGCAGGACCTTTACGCCGGAGAAGCTTGGGATGAGATGATGCGCAGCGCGTTCCCGGCGTTGCGGTCGGCAAAGGTGACCGTTATCCTTTCGGACGACGGGAAGAAGGCTGCAGAAGAGCCCGCACCTAAAGCAACGCTTGAGGTGAAGGTAGAGCAGGTTCAGAGCAGCGGTAGTTCGATCGAAATTTTGTTCCCGGCAGGAATACGTTATGTTCGTCCGGAATACGCCGATAATAGCCTTGCAATCGATCTTTTGAAGGCTGTCGTCAAAGACAATAAGCCTCTGACAATTCGTTCTTACTCTTCACCCGAAGGATCTCCCACAGCCAACGCCACTCTAGCGAAGAACAGGGCGGAGTGCATGCGGCAGTATCTGGTCGCTGAGCTCGGAGTTCCGGCCGACAGGATAACTGTGGAAAGTTGCGGTGAAGACTGGGCCGGACTGGCCGGCGAGGTGGAGAAGAATTACAACGGCGCCAACCGCGATGAAGTTCTTAAGGTTCTTTCGGACGAGGCTCTTTCCGGGCCTCAGAAGAAGGCGGCGGTGCGCGCTCTCGATGGCGGCGCCACGTGGCAGCAGCTCATAGCCACACAGATGACCAAGCTTCGCAAGGTCGTTGTTTCTGTAGAGTAGTTACAAAAACTAATGTTACAAAAGCTGAAGCTGGGTAGCGACGCAGTTAACCAGCTTTTCGATGATTATCGGCTTGGTAATGAAGTCGTTAGCCCCTAATTGATAGCCCTTTACGATGTCTTCGGTAGAGTTGAGGGCAGACAGGATAACGATCCTTATACCGGCTGTTTCAGGGTTTTCACGCACCTGGCGAAGCACCTCGAAACCATCCACTTCCGGCATCATGAGATCCAGCAGAATGAGGTCCGGCCTCTCCTTTGCTATCTCCTCCAAAGCTATACGACCGTTCACAGCCTTGCGGATGCGGAACTTGAATTTGGAAAGCATTTTCTCTACAAGGAGAAGATTCAAGGGCACGTCGTCGACGGCAAGTACGTTATATTTGGAGAAGTCTGTCATTGCTCTTTACTCTGCCTGTCAATGGATGCAATCCACATTTTGGGAGTCATTCCGGTAATCTTCTTGAAGATGGTATTGAAGGAAGAAGCGCTAAGGAATCCGCACTGCTGCGCGATTTCTTCTTGCTTGGCCTCGCGATGCGAAAGAATATACTGCTCTGCGTAGTCTACACGCAGGATATTGATCAATTCCGGGAATCCAAGGTTGTAGGTGTTGTTCACCATCTTGGAAACATAGGTTTTATTGGTCCTCAGGCTTTCTGCAACGTCGTCCAGCGTCAGTTTAGGCTGCAGGAACACATGCTGGTCCATCATCAAGTGCTGGAACCTGCTGGCAAGGCTGTCTTCGTCCCACGAATTGGATACGGCGGAGAAGATCTTTTCTGCCAGCATAGGCATCTGTTCGGTTTTTTCTCCCGACTTCCATACATCTATATGCAGATTCTCGCCTATCTTCTCCTGAATACGCTTGAGAGCTTCTTCTTCTGCATCATCCAGCAGGTCGTTCATCATGCTCTCTACCGTTTCTGCCTTATTATCCTTATTGTAGTTGTATCTGAGCAGGATTTTGTAGTCTGTGATGTTGATAATCGGCTGATTGCCGAACAGGGCGTTAAAGCCAAAGAAGAAGGCCGAAATGAACAATAATGTGGCTGAAATCACTGCAATTAGCGTCCCATTGCCGTAAAGGTTTTCTCCGAACCCTATCCTGCCGGCCATCACGAACATAGGAATAAGGCCTACAGCCAGTTGCAAGCGGGCCAGACCGATTTTCTTTTCCTTGAAAAGGAAACTGAAGATCGAGCCAGGAATAAGTCGTTTCTGCCGTAGCGTCAGAATTACGAACAGCAGCAAGTATACCAGTTCTACCCCAAGAATGACGTTGTAGATATCCTCGGTGACCAAATGGAACAACTTATGGACTTGGTCATCGCCATCCAGCGTTTGGAATCCTATTATATATAAAAGAAGCCCACCGAAGAACAGTCCGGTAGGGAAAATGATCCAAAGGTGGCTGAGCGGATTGCTTCTGGCTGAGTGCATCAGCCTGTGCAGATATGTGATCAGCAGCGGCACGATGCTTGGCCCCGCCAGCATTCCTATCAGTGTGGTAATTATATAGAGACTAGAGCCATGCTCGGCAAGAGCATGGCAGGCTTCAGCAAATATATATGCTCCACAGGCCAGGAACAATGGCACAAATATATGGAAAGTGTCTGTTCTGGAAGCCACCAGCAGGTGAATCAATACCCAGAGCAGACATGTCGCAACCGGTAGAAACAGATATAGGGTCAGAAGCATCAGAAGTCGTCGTTGTTTTCGTAAATAGCTGTTTCCCAGTCGCTTACAGAAGCGGAGAAGGATATCTGTTTGTATATTTTGCTGAGGTCCAGCCCCAGATGGAAGGTGTATTGTTTGCCGTAGACAAAGATATTGTCCGGCAGGAGCCCGTACAGCATGAACTTGGCAACCTGATTCTTGAGGGCGGAATACTCGAAGCCGCCTATTTTGAAGGAATCCACGTCGTAGATAACTTCTACGCACTGTTTGCCGATTTCTATGTCGTCGGGTATGGAATAGTAGCGGTGGCTGTCCACCATATGGTCTACCAGGGAATCGTAACCGATGAATTTCTCATTCTCCATGCCTACACCGAGAAGCGCATCGCCCTCGAAAACCACTACAGGACGGTAGAATGCCTGCCTGTGCCAGGTTCCGGAGTTGTTGAGCACGTCGTTGATGAAAACGCCCGCCTGTGCAACGTTCGTTGCAGTAACCTTTCGTATGTGGATAAGACCCTGAAGCTGCTCGTCGGGAGTGATGTCGCAGATCTTGTATCCTATATCATTGGTTATGTGCTGGAACACCAGGGGAATCATATTCAGCTGATTTACAGCCTTTTCCACGGTTTTGGACACCAGCGGGCCAGCCTCGGTTTCCTTAACGGAATAGGGGATGGAGTAGTTCTCCAGGTTATCTGCGTAGTTGACAGACTCTACGTGAGGATAATAAGCACTGAAGGTAATCTTGTTGGATGCAGACCAGAGATAACTGTCGAACAAAGCACTGTAGCCGCTACCATCACTCTTGACCTGAGCGTTATCGAGCACAAGCTCACCGCTTTCATAGTCGATTCCCACAAGGCCGAAAGGGATTCCGGAGTCCATGGTGGCCATTTTGTCTTCGGTTTCAACCATGGATTTGGTCATCATGCCTGTGCGGGCGCGATTGACGACCTTGCCCTCACGCGTGACCATAATGTCGAAATTCATCTTCTGCTTATTGCTATTGTTGCCACTATCGAAGGACGGGACATCGTCGATCTTTGCGCAGGATAGCACAGAAAGAAGAACAACGACAAAATATAACGCTATGTGGCAAGCTTTGTTCATATCTCGTTAGCAATAGTAATTGTTATCTACTTGCAAATATAACAACAATTTTTATAAATCCAAAATTTTCTTTTTAAAAATTGAGAAATTGTTGAAACAATTAAAAATCGCTATTTGGCATCCATAGAAGCCAGCCATACTCTTGGCGTCACACCGGTAACTCTCTTGAAAATGGTGTTGAAAGCGGATGCGCTGAGGAAACCGCTGTTCCTTGCTATTTCACTCTGCTTTGATTCGCGGTGCATGAGTATATACTGCTCTGCATAATCCACTCTCAAGGTATTAATCAATTCGGGGAAGCCCATGTTATATGTGCTGTTCACCATCTTTGACACATAGGTCTTATTGGAGTTCAGTTCTTCCGCAACGTCATCAAGCGTCAGTCTTGGTTGCAAGAAGAGTTTTTTATCCATCATAAGATCCTGGAATCTAGCCAACAGGCTTTCATCTTCCCAGGATTTATTGTTCATGTCGAGTTTTTTGCCGGCCAACAGGGCAATTTCTCCATCAAATTCGCCCGGTTGCCACTCATTGTTGATGAAATGCTCCCTGAGTTTTTCCTGAATGCTCTTAAGAGTGTCCTCGTCGGCTTCGTCGAGCAATTCATTCAGAACCTTGTCTACAGCCTCGTACTTGCCCTGTTTGTCGTGGTTGTAGCGTATCAGATATCTGAAATCGCTCCATGTGACCCTGGTGCGCACTCCGAATAGGGCATTGATGGCAAAACAGAAGAGTGATGCAGTAATAATGGCTGCTGAAGCTATGGCTACGCCCTGTTCTGCGGTGTAAAGGTTGTCCGACAAAAGGATTCGCAGGACCATGATAGATAACGGAATACAGATTATATCTATCTGGAGCCGTACTAGGCTGATCGGTTTCCCTTTAAAAACGAAGGAGAAGATATTCCCGGGGAGAATACGATTGTTTCTCAGGGTTTTTATAATATAAATCATTAATACAATGAGTTCTAAGGCAAGTACTGAATGAAGTGCCGGACCCGTGATGATATCGAAAGCTCTTCCTATTCGTGCTTCAAAATTAAGGAAGTATAAAAGGATGCCACCGGTAAACAAAACAGTAGGAACCATTATCCATATCATTGTCAACCCGCCTCTGTGCAGTTGATGCAGCAGTTTCTGCATATACATTATTATCAGAGGGATGATGCAAGGACCCGCAAATAACGATGCAATCAATGATCCGGTGTCCAGCAGGGAGCCTTTAGCAGAAGTGGCATGGCAGGCGTCGGAAAACAGGTAGACACCCACGACTATACACAGAAAGAGAAATTCAGGGTAGGTTTCTGTTCTGGAAGCCAGCATACTGTGTATAATAAGCCACAGCAGGCAGGTTGCAACCGGTAAGAAGATAAATAATGTATATGCCATATAATGTTTTGCTCTAAATATAATATATATATAAGGTATATAATGTATTTGTTGCAAATGTAATAATAATTTTCTAAAATCCAAATTATTTTTACAAAGATGAAATTTTTTGTAAAAAAGCAACAATGAGCCATAGAGCGGCGCCGGGGACGGATTTTTACATTATTATAAGAATCAAAAGAGGGGATATACGCGTATACGTATGTATATAGTAAGTTTTTTGGTGCAACGGGGGGGGGTTCTTAAAGTTTTTTAATATATGATAAAAATGCATGAATCCGAAATTTTATTTTAAAAAAAGTGAAATTTTTGTTGGAAAATAAAAATATTTGTTTTACCTTTGCCACTGGAAACGATAAGCGAGTGATTTTTGTTTGAAAAATTCTTGATGATTTAAGCAACGAACGAATTTCACACCGCATCATAGCAATAATGAAATTTTTGACGAACATTGTCGAATCGATCTCCAAGGTAGCCGTGAAGGTTGCCTTGGCGGTCGTCGTATTGTTCGCTGAAACTTTTTTTATACGCGCGCAGGAGTCCGCTGAGCGTATCTATTATCGTTTCGACAACGCCACTGTAGACGCCAACTATCTGTCTAACACTAAGGCATTTGCAAACATCGAAGCTCTTGTTGAAAACGGCAGTTTTGAGGCCTTCGAGATCGTCTCTTTCTCCTCTCCTGAGGGTAATTACGACTACAACTTCAACCTCTCCACCCGCCGTGCCAACGCTCTTCTCAAATACCTTGTCAGCCGCTATCCTCAGCTCAACGGTAAGATCAGCGTAAAGCCCACTGCAGAGGCCTGGGAGGCACTTCGTGCTTCGGTCGTGTCCGACACCCGCCTCTCTGAGAGCGCTAAGACCGCAATGCTGCAGATAATCGATTCCAATGTCTCTGCAGACGCAAAGGAAAAGAAGCTCGCCGCTCTCCAGAGTTACCGCTACCTCTATTCTAACTACTTCAAGACTCTCCGCTTTGCGGAAATCCGCTTCAGTAACGCTTCGGCAGACTCTTCTGTCGAAAATGTTGTTTCCACCGGCGAGTCCGTTGCAACAGAGTCTTCTGCTGCTGCAACAGATTCTTCTTTCGCCGCGCAGGCGGGCGCAGTCGCTGCTAAAGCAGTAGCCGGCGGCAACTCCAACAACCTTATATTCGGTCTCCGTTCCGCATCCATCGAAACCGGAGCTCACAATAACGCTGCTGTTCTCGCCAGCATCGCCGGAATGATTTCCGGTCGCAATGCAGACGAGATCGCCAGCATCGAAATCCTTTCCACCGCATCTCCCGAAGGCCCTGTCGCCATCAATAATCGCTACGCACTGCAGCGCGGCCAGGCCCTTCGCGATTATATCGCAAGCGAGTTCCCTCAGCTTGCAAACAAGATTACAGTACGTTCTGCCGGCGAGGCCTGGGAAGATCTCAGGGTCGCTGTTGAGAGTGACGCCACTCTTTCCGACGCATCACGCAGCCAACTTCTTGCAATTATCGTTTCCCCTGCTGCGGCTGACGAGAAAGAGGCGAAGTTGCGTGCTCTCCCCGAATGGAAGCACCTCTTCGACGAGGTCTTCCCCGGTCTGCGCTACGCGCGTGCCACTGTTAACTTCAATGAGGCACCTGCAGAACCGGCCGAGCCTGTTGCCGAGCCGGCAGAAATTACTGTTCCTTCCATCGCGGACGAACCCGCAATCGAAGTAGAAGATGAAATGGTAGAAGCAACCGACACACTCAAGGTGCAGGACGAAAAAGTCACTGTTTCCCCCGTCGCTCCGGTTCTCCCTACCGTATATCCCCGCTTCGCAGTATCTACAAACGTAGTTTACGACCTTTACGGGGTAACCGATGGCTTCCGCTTTACTCCCAACATCTCCGTCGAGCTTCCTCTCGGCAACAAATGGAGCACTTTCGCGGAATACACCTTCCCTTGGTGGCTCAGCAAGGCCAACGATCAGGCCTGGCAGATCCTCAAGTGGGACATCGGCGCTCGCCGCTGGCTCTCCCGCCACAACGCGAACGATCCTATGGATATCCTCTCCGGTCACTTCCTTGGCATAGACCTGGGCGCCGGATACTACGATATTGAGCCTCAGCACAAGGGCTGGCAGGGCGAATTCCAGACCGTTGGCCTCGAATACGGCTACGCCTGGAAGCTCGGCCGTGCCTGGAGGCTGGACGCCTATGTGGGCGCAGGTTGGATGGGCACTCACTACCGCTACTACGCGGGTGACTCTCAGGATGTGCACCTCCTCTACCAGCACCACGGTAAGATGCAGTGGTTCGGTCCCACCAAGGCCGGCATCAGCGTCAAGTACATTTTCCACACTAACGACAGGAGGAACGGGCGATGAAGAAGAGACTGTGGATAATCGTGCTTGCCGCCATTGCGATGCTCGCCGGATGCCAGCGCCGTCCGCTCGAGAACATCTACAGCACCACCGTCCGTGTGATAGTGAAGTGCCTGTGGACCGTGGAGGCCTACCCCGAGGGCATCAAGCCCAGCGGCGTCACCATGTACTTCTTCCGCGATGGCGAGTACTACACCACCATCACCACCGCCAACGTAGACTCCTGCACAGTGAATCTGCCCGAGGGCCACTACAAGATGTACATGATCACCCAGAGCCCTGAGGAATACTGGAAGATGCAGTTCGATCACATGACCGACTTCCACAACGCATCCACCACACTCCGCCCGACAGTTGCCACCTGGGCAACCCGCGGCACCACCGAGGAAGTGGTTGAGAACCCCGAAGTCATCTGCGCCGGCGTGTCCGACGAGTTCGAGATCACTACCCAGATGGCAGAGGACTACCAGTACTACTATTCTTACCTTAAGAAGATGATGGCCGCCTCCGGCAAGACCAAGACCAAGGCCGTGGTTTCCGAAGAAGAGATCACCTACTACGAGGAGAGGGTTGAATACTACACCATCCGCATCCCTGTGTATCCGAAGAACATCGTGAGCCAGATGTGGGTGAGCATCTACGCCAAGAACGCCGACGTGCTCAAGAGCGTACGCGCATCCAACTCCGGTATGGCCCGCACCTTCGAGCTCACCCAGGATGTCACCGGCAGCGAAGAGGCCATCCAGATCATCGACAAGTGGAACCTCATCATGGACGACGAGGCCAACCGCATCGGCCACGTTGACGGACTCATCACCACATTCGGTCTGCCGAACGGTGAAACTCCGAGCGCCAAGCGCGACTCCACCCTCAACGTGAGCGCCCTGCTGATAGACAATGCAACGGTTGCCGACTATGTGTTCAACACCGGCAACAAGATCAAACTCGTTGAACCCAACCCCGGCTACCGCGGCATGTACAGGCTGATAATCGGCAGTGCAGAGAACCCTGCGATGGATTTGCCGGATGTGAAACCGCCGGGAGGAAAGACAAGTGGCATGGACGCCACAGTGGCTGATTGGGAAGAAGGAGAGACAGTAGAGATCCCAATGTAACAAAATTGAATGTAACAAAATATAAAACAAATAAAAACAAAAAAGCATTATGAAAAAGATTATGATCCTCGCTGCCGTTGCAGCACTCGCGCTGACCGCATGCGCAAAGTTCGAAACCGAAAAGGTCGTCGAAGACGAGCCCGTAGCATTCGGTGTTTACGCAGGAAATGCCGCCACCAAGGCAACTTATGGTGACATCACTACCGCCAACCTGAAGACTTCTGCCGATGGCTTCGGCGTGTTCGGTTACTACACTCTCGACAATGCCTGGGCCGCCAGCTACAAGCCTGACTTCATGTACAACCAGAAGGTTAAGTACAATGATAGTGCTAACACCACTCTCTATCCTCAAAAGTGGGAATACACCCCTCTTAAGTACTGGCCTAACGGTAAGAATGCAACTGTCGTTGAGTCCGGTACCATTGAAGATAAGGTGAGCTTCTTCGCTTATGCTCCCCACATTGCCGTAACCGCATCGACCGGTGCTCCTACCACCAATGTTCCTGAAGCAGGCCAGGGTATCACTGCAATTTCCAACAACAATACTGCCGGTGCTCCTACCATCACTTTCACTGTTCCTTCCAAGCCCGAAGAGCAGATCGACCTTCTCTGGGCAAATCCTATGAAGGACCAGACCAAGCAGAGCATCACCGGTACTGTCGCTTTCGTTTTCAATCACGCCCTCGCCAAGTTGAACGTGAAGGTCCAGGCTGTCGTTGACGCCGTCAATCCCACCACCGCAAATCTTGATTCCAACACCAAGATCATCCTCGAAAGCCTCGAGCTCAAGGCCGCCGGCACCAAGACCGGTACCCTCAGCCTGAACGACGGAAGCTGGACCAACAAGAGCGGAGAGACCGATATTACCTATAATACTTCGTCTTTCTCTTCTACTACTACCGTAAATGGTAAGACCGGATTCAATGTCACTGAGGCTGCAACTGCCCTGAATACTATCACTCCCATGATTATCCCCGGCGAAATTGCAAGCGGCAGTTTCATTATCATTGCCAATTACTGGGTAATCACCGAAGATGCCGCCCTCATCAATAATGGTTATAGCATGGTTCAGAACAAGATCAAGAAGACCAGCACCGCTGCTATCACCTTCGCAGGCGGCACTTCCTACGATGTTCTTGCAAAGCTCGGCCTGACCAACACCAGCTTCAGCGTTACCGAGGTTGGCGCATGGACCACCGGCGCAGGACAGAATGTTGATCTCCCCCAGAACAATTCCTAAAAGTAATATTGCCCGTCCGGGCCTGACCGCCCGGGTGGGTCCCAGAAACAGAAAACGAAAAAAAGTAAAACAATAAAAATTAAAACATTATGAAAAAGTCAATGATTCTCGCTGCCGTTGCAGCACTTGTCCTCTGCGCTTGCGCAAAGGTTGAAACCGTAAAGCCCGTTGTTGATGAGCCCGTCTCATTCGGGGTTTATGTTCCCAAGACCACAAAAGCTGGTACTCCTGGTACTATTACTACTAACGGTGCTGAGTCAACCGTATCTCTCCAGACAGAAGGATTCGGTGTATTCGCAACTTATTCCGATGGTGGCGACTACGCCGCAACTATTGGCCCTAACTTCATGTATAACACTAAGGTCAGCACCGCTGCCTGGACATACAGCCCTGTAAAGTATTGGCCCAACGAAACCATCAACGACAATAACGGCGCTAGCGGCCCTGCGAATGCTGATAAGCTCTCTTTCCTTGCTTATGCTCCTTGGGTTAACCACAAAGAAGCTTACGGCTCCACCGGTATCACCGGCCTGACTGCCAATAATGCCACTACCGATCCCAAAGTGACCTACACGATCTCTACCGATCCTTCCGAGTCCGTGGATCTTCTCTGGGCTGTGGCTCCTACCGGCGGCATATCTTATACCGATGTCCACAACACAACTGTGGAGGTGGCAGAGGGCATGCCTCTTCTCAACCTCACCAAGCCTGCACATGACTACACCCTTAATTTCTTGTTCAAGCATGCAACATCCCGTCTTGCCCTCAAGATTATCGGAGCATTTGACCAGGTTGCTGAAGGTGGTTCTCTTGTAAGCCCTACCAAGGTTACCGTGAGCCAGATCCGTATCGTTGATCTCCCTGTAAGCACTTCCGGTGTTCTCAATCTGAATAACACTGCTGCCAACACTCCTAAGTGGGAAAGCGAAAGCGGTTCCTCCGCCACTCTCGTGGTCACCGGAGATGACCTTAACAGCACCATTAAGGACAGTGGTAATGATGAAGTCCAGTCCGTCGCAGGTGTTACTGAAACCGAGAAGAATGTATTTGCAAATGACAACTACTACTTCACCCTCATCCCTAAGAATTCCTCCACTACTGTGAGGGTTGAGATTACCTACTATGTGACCACCGAAGATACCGACCTTGTAGCAGGATTCTCACGTGTTCAGAATGTTATTACCAAGGATATCACCTTCGCAAGTGGCTTCCAGGCAGGCAAGGCCAATACCATTAAGATTACTCTCGGCCTCACTTCTGTCAAACTCGCCGCTACTGTTGAGAACTGGGATGTCCTCGCTGCTCAGAATGTTGATCTTCCTATCAACCATTAATAGATCTATGCCTACCCGGGCCTGACCGCCCGGATAGGTCCCAAAAACAGAAAAATAAGTTAAACAAATTCAAACAAAGCATTATGAAACATTCAATGATTCTCGCTGCTGCTGCAGCACTTGTCCTCTGCGCTTGCGCAAAGGTGGACACTGTCAAGATCACTCCTGACGAAGCTGTTTCGTTCGGCGTGTATGCTGGTAAAGCCGTCTCCACTAAGGCGGTATCTGCTACGGACT
>JAEEGH010010175.1_pt1 | contig 21678 bp, 19 predicted proteins | sample 9134181 | NCBI WGS metagenome assembly JAEEGH01 (sample SAMN16246544, study PRJNA631951) | gut metagenome | biome: gut microbiome; feature: rumen; material: DP-attached | host: Bos | place: Iran: Karaj | collected 2018-10
TAGAGCCTGGGAATACAACCTCAACACAATTATATTGTGGCTTACCACTCTTGAGATTATTATTAGAAGGAGTCATGTATGTAGAGCCGTCCTTTGTATAGCCGCGTGGAGGATAGATTGTATATGAGTCACCCTCATAGAACCAGTACTTGTCCTCATCCTTGAATTGATTCAGCAAGGTATTTCCTGCCATACAGTTCAGAACCACATAGTATTTCTCTGCGTCACGGAACACAACAGTAACAACTGTTGAGCCATCCTTCTTCACAACATTCTCAGCAGTATTGTCAGCCTCCTTGAAGATGTATTTACCAGTTTCGGTAACAATAGGAGCGATAGCACTTGGCCACAACTCAACAGCCTTACCAGCAATACCCTGATATACAACATCATCCTTAATCTTCTCACCCTTATCGTTAACGAACTTCACAGTATAGTCTGCACTATAGAAGTACTGAACGGAGATTTTTGAGATGACGTTGTAACGAGCCAGATTGAATACCACATTACAATCTTCGCTAACAAAATAGGTGTATGAACTATCTGTTTTGCTCATCAACTCAGCACTTCCAGACTTGATGCTGGGTTCTTCGGTCACTTCAATCGAAATAGTCTGATTCTTTTTAACATCAAACACACCAAAAGTACGGCCACCGCCATTACCCTGATACAGACCAGTCTTACCATGATTGGTATAGAAGAACCAGCTTGTACCAGTCTGTACGCCAAATCTCTGATCCAGTTCCTCACTGGCTGACTCTGAACCATCCTCAGCAGGCTCTTGCAGTTTACCGTTAACAATGCTGGTAGTACCCACATTGTCATAGATAGCAGCCGTGATTGTCAGGCCTACCTTGTCGGCATACTTCTGAGACAGAGCATAAAAGTCAATCTCCCACTCATCGGGATCGGGCTCACCCATTGGATTAGGATTAGGGTTGTCTTCAACGGTACAAGCGGTGAATGCAAGTCCGCATGTCATGATGGCTGCAGCCATCCACAAAAAAGTTTTCTTCATAAATTTGTTTTTTTAATTAGTTATTAATTAAAGATTGATAAGTTTAAGTTTCAACGTAATTCGACGCAAAATTAGGTTAATTTTTTCAAATAGCCATGCCTTTTGCGAATTAATCCAACGTTTTTTAGATTTTTTAATCATTTAGGGTGCATTATACAATTAAATGCCACGATCCTTACGTATCAGTTCCAGCAAGCGGTCGACAGCCTCAGCCTCGGGGATATTCTTTTCAATACACTCCTTAGCCTTATAGAGCGATATCTTGCCACGACCGGCACCGACATAACCATAGTCGGCATCAGCCATCTCGCCGGGACCATTGACAATGCAACCCATAATGCCAATCTTCAGACCTACCAAATCCTTGGTGGCAGCCTTGACTTCTTCGAGTCGAGCCGGCTCACGCTCGGCAATGCGAGCAAGCTCACATTGCTCTTGCTTAATCGCCGCCTTGATTTTAGCGATGGTCTCTTGCAGGTTATAGAGCGTACGACCACAGCCGGGGCAGGAGATATATTCGGTCTTGGTGAATTTGATGCGGGCAGCCTGGAGGATGGCGTCGGACAGATCCGACAAATTGAGAATTGAAAAATGAGAATTGAGAATTACCAGTTTCGTGGCCTTGCGGTCGATGAGCAGGGCACCGACAGCCATGGCTGCCTTGAGCTGAAGGGTTTCCCAATCTGGGGCATCGAGAGTCAGCGTGATGGTGTCATCCTGGATGCTGGCCTCGGCCTCAGCACGCAACTGCATACATTCTGGAATCATGTCCACCAGTTTGCGAGCGACGGGAATCTCGCACTCGGGTTCTTCGCTGAGTGAGACACGGATGGTGTCGCCAATGCCTTCGGTCAACAAAGCACCAATACCTACTGCCGACTTGATGCGACCGTCCTCACCTTCGCCAGCCTCCGTGACACCGAGGTGCAGGGGATAGTGCATATCCTCTGCGTCCATCGTCTTTACCAACAGACGAACGGTGGTGACCATGACAACGGTATTCGAGGCCTTGATAGAGATGACGACATCATTAAAGTTTTCGCGGCGGAAGATACGCAGGAACTCCATGCAACTCTCGACGATACCCTCGGGCGTATCACCATAGCGCGACATGATGCGGTCGGAGAGTGAACCGTGGTTCACACCGATGCGAACAGCCGTATGGTGCTCTTTACATATATTAATAAAAGGTACGAGCTTGGCCTCAATCTTTTTCAACTCCTCCTGATATTCCTCGTCAGTGTACTCCAGGTGTTTGAAGGTACGACCCGGATCGACATAGTTGCCAGGATTGATGCGCACCTTCTCGCAATACTGTGCAGCAACATCGGCGGTATGAGCCGTAAAATGAACATCGGCCACCAATGGGGTGTGATAGCCATCAGCCTTCAGACGGGCAGAGATATTCTTCATATTCTCAGCCTCACGAGTACCTTGTGTGGTAAAACGAACCAGTTCACCGCCAGCATCGATGATACACTTAGCCTGCGCCACACTGGCCTCAGTATCGTTAGTATCTGTGGTCGCCATCGACTGGATGCGGATGGGGTTATCGCCGCCGATTTCGATATTACCGACATGAGCTACACTGCTAATTCGTCTTGTAGTCATACTTCAACTCTGCTAAATCCTTATTTGCCTTTTCAATCTTTGCCTTCAAGCTGCCCTTATATACAGCTAAACGTTGAGCAATAGCCTCATCGCTGAGGGCTAACATCTCGACAGCCAGAATGGCTGCATTCTGAGCGCCATTCACGCCAACAGTAGCAACAGGAATGCCAGGAGGCATCTGAATGATGCTCAACATGGCATCCAGTCCGTCAAGCATGCCTTTGATGGGTACACCAATAACCGGCAAAGTGGTAGAGGCAGCAATGACACCTGGCAGGGCTGCAGCCATACCTGCTGCGGCAATAATAACCTTCAGGCCACGCTCCTTGGCGCCACAAGCAAACTCCTCGACAGCCTCAGGAGTACGATGGGCAGAAAGAGCGTTGACTTCAAACGGTACCTGCAGTTCGTTCAACAGCTGACAGGCTTTTTCCATAACGGGCAAATCAGAAGTGCTGCCCATGATAATGCTGACTAATGGTTTCATATATGAATTAAATTAAGAGTTTAGAGTTATAAAAAGAGGATGGCCACAGCGGCACAGACAAAGCCTATCCAGAAGCCGCCCACCACCTGTCCTAACGTGTGCTGACGCAACACCATACGACTGGTGCCTACCAGCCCTGCAGCCAGAAACACCAGGCAGAACCACCAAATGGGATTAAACATCAGATAAGCCGAGAAGGCAAACAACGCACCTCCTACTCCACCGATAGCTGCTGTATGCGTAGACACTTTCCACACCACATTGATAAGGGCACATACAATCTGCACTAACAGGCCCGCCACCACGATACTCGACATGAAATGTGGCATATGGAGACGCTGCATCACATAGACACACGTAAAGTAGCAGATGATAGAGATGGCATAGGGTATCATACGACGTTCGCGATGTCCCAACTCAATCAGATTCCATCCCTGATAGCGACGATAGAGATGAATCATCAATGTGGGCAACAGGATGGTAAACAGGTAGACCATGGTCAGCACCTGCAACTTATAAGCCCAAGGGAACATGCTGAGATAGCTGAACACAAAGAGAATGACCATACCTATAAATGGCAGGTAGAACGGTGTGAACACCATGCTCACAATACGTGCAGCTAATATGAATTGTTTCTCGCGTTTCATCGTCTTAATAACTCATTCTCTCAATTTCTCAATCAGCGACGCAGTCGCGCAACAGGTATTCCCATCTGCTCACGATACTTGCTCACCGTCCGTCGCGCTATGGGGAAGCCACGCTCGCTGAGCAGCTTCTGAAGCATCTCATCGCTCAGAGGCTTTTGTTTATCCTCGTGTTGGACTATCTCGCGTATCAAAGCCTTGATTTCACGTGTCGACAGTTCCTCGCCCTCGGCTGTCTTCAGGCTGTCGCTAAAGAAAAAGCGCAAAGGGAAGGTGCCCCAACGGGTCTGGGCATATTTCGAATTGCTGACACGTGAGATAGTACTCATATCAAGTCCCGTACGTTCCGCTATATCTTTTAATATCATAGGACGCAGCAAAGCCTCGTCTCCTTCTTCAAAAAACCGGTGCTGCCACTGGATGATGGCTTGCATCGTGATGGTCAGCGTATGCTGGCGCTGGCGAATGGCCGCAATGAAATTCTGGGCAGCATCAACCTTGGTTTTAGTATAAAGCAGAGCCTCTTTCATCTGACGGCTCATGTGTTCCTTATCAGTCTGGTATTCGCGTAGCGTATCGACAAACGACTGCGACACCGTGAGTTCAGGGATATCACCATGATTCAGCACAAAGGTCACGCTACCGTCATCGTGAGTATCTACGATGAAGTCGGGCGTAATCTGTTGCATGGAGCGTCCCATGGTCTCACCCATCGATGTGCCAGGCTTGGGGTTGAGTTTACGCAACTCACCAATCAGCACGTCAGCCTGTAACTCTGTTATGCGAAGAGCTGAGCGTAGCTGTTTCCAATGCTTCTTCGTAAAGAGGTCGAAGCACTGCTCAATAGCTTTCTGCATCAAGTCCCTCAGTCGTGACGGTTCACGACGGGCTATCTGTAACAGCAGACACTCCTGCAACGAGCGGGCGCCAATGCCTGCGGGGTCGAACTGCTGCAATAGCAACAGCACATGTTCTATTTCGGATGCAGAGGCATCAAGATTATGATAGATAGCCAACTCGTCGCTGAGTTGTGAGAGTGACTTGCGCAGCAGACCGTCATCATCGAGCGAACCTATCAGATACTCCATGATATAACGCTCACGCTCCGTCAGACGAGCCATCGTCATCTGCTCAAGAAGTTGGTCGTAGAAAGACTCGCTTTGTGCCATCAGGCCCTGTTCGGCACTGCCTTCATCCTGTTGGCTCTGCCCCCCATAATAGACGGGCAGTTCTTCGTCGTCACGTCCGATAGACTCCAAGGCGGCATCAAGCACCGACTGACGTTCCTCCTGTTCATAATCATTGTTGTCTGCGTTTTCTGAGGACTCAGAGTTATCGGAGTAGTCAGCATATTCATCACCAGGACCAGCCACCTCGATGGCGGGATTATCATCCATCTCGGCATTCACACGCTCCACAAGCTGGGTGATAGGCAACTCCACGAGTTGCGCATGTAACAATTGCTGCTGCGTAATGCTTTGCACCAACCGTTGCTCTTGCGTGAGACGCTGTTCCTGAATCTGACTATTATTCATGCTCTCATTGATTACTTAAAGTAGAAGCTCAATTGTTCGGCATATTCTGCCAACTGAGCGGTATCCATGTTGGCATAGCGTTCCCATATCTGACGACAGGGCTGTAACAATATACTGTCAGGTCGTTCTTGTCGGCGCAGATAGGGGTCCAGATACTGATAAACCTGCAATACGTCGACTGTCAGTTTGGAAGGAATATGCATCAGACGTGACAACTCCTGAACTTCAGGGGTCTCAACGACCATCGTGATAGGTGTCAGCCGGAAATAGAGGTCGAGAATCATGACCAGCATAAAAGGCATAAGGCGTTCGTCTTCTGACAAAGCACGGAAATCGCCCTCAAAAGTTTCTTCGATGGCAACACCCTCAAAGAAGTCACCGGCAGAATTGAAGCCTTTCATTTCGCGTAACAGACGGACAGCACGGGTCAGTCGCTGAGGATTCTGGCTATACTCCTTCCAGATACGCTCTATACGGGGCGTCTCCAGATTGGCGATAGCGTTCTGGCGCTGATATAACTGCTGGGGTGCGATGTGCAACTCCAGACTCAGGCTAACCATATCACGACTATACATCGGTTTCGGTCCTACCGGTTTACGCAGATAGAGCTGCATTAGCAGCAGCCAATAGTCGTCATTCCATAATTGATTCTTTGCCATATGCTCCAACTCCTTCTAACTTTCTCTGTAAATCACTCCATCTCTATCGCCTGTTCCTCAAACATGCCATCCTTATTAATAACATAACGTCGCGCATACTCCAGTTTCGGCTTAACAGCCTCTTTCCCCTTAAAGTAACGCATGACAGTTATTTCATAGTGGCTAGTGACGAAAAACTCATTGTAGACAAATCCTTCTGCTGCCTCATCATCAACATCTTCCTGCTGATAGATACAAAGTATGTCGACAGGGTGATGAGTCTTGTCCATCGTGCAAAGATATAGTACCGGCGTAATAGAATCCTCCATCTCACACAGCAGAACGACTTGACGGCGATATGCAGAAGGCAACGCCATCGCCTTGAGATGAGCGTCGGTATCATAACCGAAATTCTCGTTGATAGAAAGTGGAACTGGCACATAATCACCAAGACCCTCGACATCATCTCCTGCCGATTGGATAGGCAACGTGTGCAGACGCAGCGTATCGAACCAGGCTTCAATAGGATTATCATAGATGCCCGCCTGCTTTTGGACAGCCTTTACCTGCTCGGCACGACGAATGCTGTCTACCATCTGCTCATAGTAGGCAACATCACGCTTCTTATTGCCACACGATAACGTCAGAAGGGCCAACAGAAGCAGCATAAAACCAGCCAGTTGTCTCATAATCACCTGCAAAGATACGAAGTTATTCGTAAAAAAGCAAGAATTTTGCGCTTTTTTACTTCATAGAGAAAGCCAACGCATACGATCGTATCTGCTTAATCATGGCTAACAAGCCATTAGAGCGTGTGGGTGACAGGTGTTCCTTCAGTCCAATCTCATCGATAAAATAGAGGTCGGCATCCAGTATTTCCTTGGGTGTATGGTCGCTGAGCACACGAATCAAGAGTGACACAATACCCTTCACTATCAAGGCATCGCTCTCCGCTTGGAAATGAATCACGCCATTTTCATAATCAGCCTGTAGCCACACACGACTCTGACAACCGTCAATCAGGTTGCTCTCTGTCTTATACTGCTCGTCCAAAGGGGGCTGTTCGTTGCCCAGGTCAATCAGTAACTGATACTTATCCATCCAGTCGTCAAGGCCAGAGAACTCATCAATAATCTCGTCTTGTATTTCGTTAATTGTCATCTCTTATAATCTTAAAAAGTTTATCTGACGGTCTTACTTTCTCTGGAACCCGAATGCTGACGCGCGTGCCTTGCTGAGCGGTCTGAATGCTGCTGGTATCGTCGTGAATCTCATCGACGGTGACATAGAGAGCACCCGTTGTCGGACCTGTTATCAGCATCTTGTCACCAACAGAGAAGGTGTCGGCCTCAACGGTAAACTCTGCCACGCCCAACTTCGAAAAGTATTTTACACCCTTACCGATGTACTGTTTGCGCTCCGTGGCATTCGAGCCGTAGTTCGAGTTCCATTCGCCCAAGAGCTGTCCCTGATAGTAGCCATCCCAGAAACCACGGTTGAAGACGGTAGCCAATCGTTCATCCCACTGATCCTTCTTCTCTTCCGTAAAGGTGCCTTCAAGTACGCTCTGGATAGCCTCCTTATAGCACTGTACGACAGTGAGCACATATTCCGGTCCGCGGGCTCTGCCCTCTATCTTAAACACACGCACACCAGCCTTCATCATCTTATCGATAAAGCGAATCGTCTTCAGGTCCTTGGGCGACATGATATATTTGTTGTCAATCTCCAGTTCTGTGCCTGTCTCGCGATCGGTGACGATGTAGCTACGGCGACATATCTGCATACAGGCACCGCGATTGGCAGAACGACCCGTATTGTCAAGGCTCATATAGCACTTACCACTCACCGCCATACACAGCGCACCATGACAGAACATCTCGATACGCACCAAATTGCCACTGGGTCCCTTGATCTGCCGTTCTTCTATCTGACGATAGATATCTGCTACCTGCTCCATCTTCAACTCACGAGCCAGCACGACGACATCGGCAAACTGTGCATAGAACTTCAGTGCCTCAATATTCGAGATATTGAGTTGCGTAGAGAGATGGACCTCCATACCTTGCTGACGACAGTAAGTCATCACGGCAATGTCGCAGGCTATCACTGCTGATATCTTCGCTTCCACTGCAGCATCCACAATCTGGTGCATGGTCTCGATATCCTCACCATAGATGATCGTATTGACGGTGAGATATGTCTTGACACCTGCCTCATTACAAGTAGCAGCAATCTCGCGCAAGTCATCAATAGTAAAATGATTGGCAGAGTGTGAGCGCATATTCAACTGCTCAACACCAAAATACACAGAATCGGCCCCAGCCTTCAGTGCAGCGGCCAGTGCATCGCGGCTGCCGACAGGTGCCATCATCTCAAAATCTTTTATCGTTTCCTTCATTGCGGCTGCAAAGTTACGAAAAAACGAGAGAAATGCAAAAGGAAAGCTTGCTTTTCTTTTCATTTCCGAGTGCAAAGTCAGTTCGGCGAAGCCAAAGTTACAAATTTTTCTTATACCATTAAACTTTTAACGAGAAAAAACTTCTAATTATTAACACTTAACACTAAACATTTTAATAACTTTGCGCAAAATTGACGAGTATATGCCACGTTTGTTTTATTTCTTTTTGTTGCTTTTCCTCTCGCTGACAGTATCTGCCGGTGACTTGAATGGCATTCGTCGTGCCTTGGAACAATCCGGAAAGACACAAGTTCAGGAGAAGGTTTATATCCATACCGACAACGAATGCTACTTCGTAGGCGACACCCTATGGTATAAGGCATACGTGGTAAGAGCCGACCTGTTGACACCAACCGACATGAGCCGTATTCTCTATGTGGAACTGCTCTCACCCGATGGTCTATTGGTAGAGCGACAAAACATCATTATCAGTGCCAACGGACATACCTGCGGACAGTTTGTACTGCCCGACTCCCTCTATTCTGGCTATTACGAGTTGCGCGCCTATACACGTTGGATGCTAAACTTCAATACAGGTCATCAACGATATAGTAAACATGACACGTGGTACTTCTATAACAAGCAGATGGCAGCCGACTATTTTCGCACATGGGACGACCTGTATTCGCGCGTATTCCCTGTCTATAGCAAATCAGACCAGCCGGGTGATTACGACGTGCGCCGTATGTACCAGCGTCCCAAACAGGACATTCCGCAACCCAAGAAGGACAAGTTGCACGTGACGTTCTACCCAGAGGGTGGCCATCTGATTGCCGGTGTGGAGAACCGTGTAGCCTTCGAGGCCGTTGACCAATATGGCGAGGCTGTCACGATAACAGGCACCATAACGGGCAGTGGCAACCAGTCACAGACCATCAAGACGGAACACATGGGTCGCGGTATCTTCACTATCACACCATCTGACAAACGCTTGGAGGCCCATTTCACGTTCCGAGGGAAAAAGTACGATATAGACCTGCCGCGCGCCGAACAGCAAGGTGTGACTATGCGTCTGGACAATGCTCAAGTGCACCTTAACACCAAGAACCTGCCTCAAGACAAGGACTATGCCGTCAGTATTCTCTGTCGTGGTGCCCTGAAGTATTTTTCTCACCCTCTCACTTTCTCACCTTCTCACCCTCTCACCTTCTCACTTCCCCTCGATTCGCTGCCAACAGGTGTCAACGAGTTGACACTCTTCGATAGCGACGGACGCATCTGGGCCAGTCGTCAGTTCTTCGTTAATCACCACGATTACGACGATGCCTTCATCACCCTTCAGACATCATCCGGTAGCCAACATACATCTTCCATCACTTATCAGCCATACGAACACGTAGAGCTGCCTGTAGTCTGCCAAGGTGTGACGGAGCCCACCACATTCTCGATTTCTATCCGCGACACGAATACCGACGAGCCGACGTATAACAACGGCAATCTGATGACCGACATGTTGCTGTCGAGTGACCTGCGCGGTTTCATTGCCAAGCCCGCCTATTATTTCGAGGCTGACGATGAGACACACCGCCACCATCTGGATTTGTTGTTGATGGTGCAGGGCTGGCGCAAATATAAATGGAACGAATTAGCTGATACCACCCGGACCCTACGCTACAAACCAGAGACAACCATGACCGTCGAAGGCATGGTATGTAAGGTTCTTGATGTCGCTGAGGTACAACCCGACGAAGTACTGGCTTGGCAGGATGGCCAGGTGGCCGGTGAGACGACCGTCGACTTTGACGAGGAGGGCAACCAGACCAGTACTACGGAGTATTATGATATGGAACGTGCCAATGATAATATCGGCATCAACAACAAAGGCGTTAGCAAGGAGGTAGTGGTCGAGGCCGAAATCACCGTGGGCACACCATCAGGCGGTACGCAGTCGGCGGGCACTACGCAACGCACCAAAGAAGGCCGTTTTCTCTTCCAAATACCACCCTTCTACGGTTTGGGGTATCTGAACATGAAAGCCTATTCGCCTGCTGACTCTGTCAAGAAGAACATGGCTTCGCGAAAAGACAAGAAGGTGTATGACGAAAAGTCCTATCCCGACTACTTCGTCAAGCGCGACGTCTTCTATCCAATGACCACCCAGCCATATAGCTTCTATCAGAACCACATGCCTGATGTGGATACTGAGATGCTGATAGATACGCTGTCGACATTCTCAATGGAGAACGATGTGCACCAGTTGGCCAACCTCAACGTCAAGGGACATCGTCGTGGACGCAGGGCCATCGACTGGAAGAAGCCTGCTTATGTGTTGGATGCATACGACATGTATAATGAACTGACCGACCGCGGTCTCTCATTCGGCTATTTCGACATGCGTCAGTTCCCACTTCAGATATGCCGTTATCTTTATGGCAATATGGGGCGCCACCGCAGGTTTAACATCGATGGACGACTGGAGAACTTTACCTATTGGCGCAACTACTCGCCAGTCAGTCGTGGTGCAGAAGAGGCCGAGACGGCTGGTGTGTTCCGCGCCAATCGTACCTCCCAGTCCATCTATCCGCATCTGCTGCTGAGTCGTCTGCAGGACATCCGTGTATTCAGTGACTATGAGCCGCGCAACCCCGACTCAACGATGATAGAGCGAGAACTGTCGGCAGATGCCACAGTCCAGATGGTACCTATCCCCAATGATGGCAAGCAGTTAGTATTCCGCGATCGCCATTTCGTCTTCCATGGCTTCAATGAACCCGAAGCATTCTATCAGCCTGACTACAGTCAGCGTCAGCCAGAAGAACATCCTGCCGACTATCGTCGTACGTTATATTGGAATCCCAATGCTGTGACTGACGAGGAGGGACGCTTCGTGGCCACCTTTTATAATAATAGTAAGGAAACGCGTATCCGACTGTCTGCCGCAGGTGTCACTGGTGACGGTCGCTTGCTACATAGTCGGTAATTAATGAAAAAATATCGATTTTATTTTGCTTTTTCTTCGATTTGAATTACCTTTGCAGTCAGATATTAAACGGTGATACTAAAACAAATGATGATAATCATAAAGTGATATGAAAAAGTTCGTACTATTTCTATTGTTAACGATGGGGGTGCTAACTGCTTCGGCACAGAACACAACACCATCACTGACGGTGTACAAAGAGTTCCAACCCGCCACCATCTATCTGGTAGACGGCAGACATCTGAAAGTGGGGTTTGCCAATATCTTCTTGAAGAACAGTTCACTACTCTACAAGAGCGGACAGGAAACCAAAGAGGCTAACTTGAAAACGCTAACCAAGGTTGATTTCAAGGATCGCACCTACTACCGTATCGACTCGGTACTGGCCTATCAGGTAGATACTGTCGACAACCAGCAGCTGTACTGTTCCCAGCGTATTGATTTCGCAGCCTGGAAACAACAGAAGATCAACAATTCAAATATCACCAATCTTGATTTCGGCGATTTGGTCAGCTATACAACTGTTAATCTTACGGACGAACAAGACATCCACTTCCCGCTCATTAACCTCTATTACCTCAAACTCGGCGACAAGTATGTATTGGCCCATGAGCGCAATCTGAAACGTGTACTCAATAAGGAGAAGTACCGTATGATGCTATCTGCCATGAGTGAGCCGGGATTCAGCTGGACCAGTGAGGCGAGTCTGCTCAGACTACTGAAACTAATACAATAAGACAAATCATGATGAAAAGAACACTCTGCTGCTTATTGGCAGCAATCACACTGACAGCCTCAGCACAGGTTAAGGACCGTAGCGGTGTCAAGGATGTAAATCAAGTAATAGACAATACACCCGACAGCATTGCCAAGGCCATGACAGCGCGTCCGGTGCCAGGCTCCAGCCGACGTGGCAACAATCCCGTACTATTCCTCATTGGTAATTCCACCATGCGCACAGGTACATTGGGCAATGGCAATAACGGTCAATGGGGCTGGGGCTATTATGCCCACGAATACTTCGACCCCACCAAGATTACTGTCGAGAACCAGGCCTTGGGAGGCATGAGCAGCCGCACCTTTTATAATAAGCTTTGGACACCGATAAAAGAGGCTATCCGTCCAGGCGACTGGGTGATTATCTCCATTGGCCATAATGACAACGGACCTTACGATGAGGGTCGTGCCCGTGCCAGCATTCCCGGGGTAGGTAACGACACGCTACAAGTGACCATCAAGGAAACTGGCGAGAAAGAGACCGTCTACACTTATGGTAGTTATATGCGTAAGTATATTAACGATGTACGCGCGCAAGGCGGTCAGCCCATCCTGATGTCGCTGACGCCACGTAATGCGTACGATGAGAAAGGCAAGATAGTGCGCAAACCCCATACGCAGTGGCTCATGCAGGTGGCTGTCGAAGAAGGCGTACCTTTCGTTGATCTGAACGAGATTTCCGGTCAAAAGCTCGACACGTATGGCAAGTGGAAGACCGACTACCACTTCTTCCTCGACAAGATTCATACCAGCCGTTTCGGAGCCATGATGAATGCGCGCTCGGCTGCCGAAGGTCTATGGGCCAGTCACAATCCTGCATTGAATCCGCTGAAGGCCATGATGCGTAACGTTCAATTGCCCGCCTACAATCGCTCGGATAACAAGCCCATCGTTTTTATCACTGGCGACAGTACGGTGAAGAATACCGACAAAGACGAAGATGGCATGTGGGGCTGGGGGGCTGTCGCCAACACCATCTTCGACGAAGCTAAGATAGACATCGTCAATGCCGCTATGGCTGGTCGTAGTTGTCGCTCGTATCTGAACGAAGGGCGCTGGGAGAAAGTGTATAACTCATTAAAGCCAGGTGATTTCGTACTTATCCAGTTCGGCCATAACGACATCAGCCCTATCGACAAACCTAAATACCGTGGGGCCATCGCTACTGCCCGTGACACCTGCCACGTCTATCGCATGCAGGCTGCCAAGGAAGACCTGTCGAAGCAAAACGTGATTGACCAGAAGTTGAAGGCCAACACACAGGTGGGCTCATACGAGGTGGTCTACTCGTTTGGCTGGTATCTCAAGAAGTTTATCCAGGATGTTCGTGAGAAGGGAGCCACCCCCATCTTGGTATCGCTGACACCTCGTAACGAGTGGCCCAATGGCAAGATTGAACGCCGCAACGATACATACGGCAAGTGGTATCGTGAGGTGGTCGAAGAGACAGGTGTCGAGTTCGTCGACCTTCATAACATTACCGCTGACTTTCTTGACAAGAAGTGTGGGAAGAAGGAGAAAGCCATGAAGTACTTCAACCACGACCACACTCATACGTCGCTCCTTGGTGCCAAGACCAATGCACAGAGCATTGCCAAGGGACTGCGGGATAACAAGAGTCCGCTGGCCAGCTATCTAAAGAAAATGAAATAATGAGAAATTGAGAAAATGAGAACTCCTACGATACAAACTAACTGCTATTACGAGATATTTATAATGAGAATGAGAACAAGAAAAGGAATGAGATGTGCAGTTCTCCTCATTCTCTCATTATCTCATTTTCTCAATTGTCACATTGTGGCGCAAACCTACCAAACGTTTCTACAACAGATGGAACGGTTGGATCGCGGTGTTGTGGCGCTACCCGCTCAGGATAAAGGTATCTTCGTCAGCTGGCGCCTGTTAGGCACTGACGAGAAAGGCACGACCTTCGACCTGCTTCGCGACGGCAAGACCATCGCAAAAGGCCTGACCATAACGAACTTTACAGACACCAAGGGTAGTTCGGCATCCCGATATTCCGTTGTCACACATCTTCCATCTGCCACCAGCCCTCTTACATCTGCCGAGATGACCGCTTGGCCCGACCTCTACCGTTCCATACCTCTCGATCGTCCCGAGGGAGGCACGACACCTGACGGGCGCCCCTATCAATACAGGCCCAACGACTGTTCGGTAGGCGACGTGGATGGTGACGGACAATACGAACTGTTCCTAAAATGGGACCCATCGAATGCCCACGACAATGCCCACGACGGCTATACGGGTGATGTCATCATCGACTGCCTGAAACTCGACGGCACAAAGCTCTGGCGTATCAACTTAGGGAAAAACATCCGTGCAGGTGCGCACTATACGCAGTTCATGGTCTACGACTTCGACCGTGACGGACATGCCGAACTCATCTGCAAGACAGCACCAGGTTCTATGGATGGCACAGGACGTTACGTCACGGAGGCTGCCGATGATGACGAGATAAGGAAAGACAACAATCAAGCCGACTATCGTAACGAGCGCGGACGCATCCTCTCTGGACCGGAATACCTCACCGTATTCAACGGGCAGACCGGTCGCGCCATACATACCATTTACTACCGACCCAACCGTGCCTTCGGCGTAGGTGGTGCACCCCTCTACGACAAAGAGGGCTGGGGCGACCGCAGCATGAATGGTAATCGTGGCGAGCGGTTCCTGGCCGGTGTGGCGTGGCTCAACGGGCCTGACAGCAAGCCATCGGCCATTATGTGCCGAGGCTACTACACGCCATCACACCTCTGGGCTGTCGACTTCGACGGACACAAGCTTACCACCCGTTGGCTGCATGCCTCCACCACTCCTCACGACTACTATGTCATCGACCATCAAGGTCAACAGACGTGGTATCACGACCTGAAGGCAACAGCTTACGGTCAAGGCGCCCACAGCCTCAGCGTGGGTGATGTCGACGGTGACGGATGCGACGAGATCACCTATGGTTCAGCAGCCATCAATAACGATGGCACCCTACTTTACTCTACAGGGTTAGGGCACGGCGATGCCCTGCACTTGAGCGACCTCGACCCTGACCGTCCTGGTCTCGAGGTCTTTATGGTTCACGAGTCACGTCCCTACGGGGCCGACCTGCGCGACGCCCGTACTGGCGAGCGTCTGTGGTACGAGACGGCACGCGACGATACGGGGCGCGGTGTGGCTGCCGACATCGATGGTCAACATCGCGGCTTTGAGTTCTGGCATATCTTCAACCGTGCCGTACACGACATCAAAGGAAATGTCATCTCGAACAACCTGCCCAGCTGTAACTTCCGCATCTACTGGGACGGCGACCTACAGGATGAGTTGTTAGCCAACCGCGGACGTCCCTACTTCGGCTCGTTCGTCGAGAAGTGGAATGGCGAGAAAGCTGAACCCTTACCCCTCACTTCTCACTCATCACTTCTCACTTATCACTTCTACGACCTGGGACACTCCGCCTCGTGCAACTGGACCAAGGCCACACCATGTCTGCAGGCCGACATCTTTGGCGACTGGCGTGAAGAAGTCATCCTTTGGGACGCAAGTGATGCTGCCCATCTGAACATCTTCACCACCAACATCCCTACAAACTATGCCGTACCCACGCTGATGCATGACAACATCTACCGCCTCAGCATCTGTTGGCAGAACACGGCCTACAACCAGCCACCTCATCTGGGCTACTATCTCCCCGACTATGTATCCTTACAATCCACAAAATAACAACGCATGAAAGAGAAAATCAGTTGTATTGGTAAGAAAATCCTGTCAAAGCTATTGGTTCTATTAGGGTTCAGCACGACGTTTGTCTTCATGGCCTGCTACGGACCACGCCCCAACTATGCACCTGTCGACTTCGACGATACCGACAGCATATCGGAGGTGGACTCTGTCAGTGTTGACTCCACTGTCGCTGACACAGAAAAAAGCGAGTAATGAAGGTAGTACCACTGACCCTCCGTAAAAAGATAGGATTAGAGCTCTGGCGACAGCATGAGCGCATGACGGCTCGTGAGCACCCCCTACGCCAACTGTTCTGGGAGTGTACACTGCGCTGCAATCTGCACTGTCGCCATTGCGGCAGCGACTGTCGCGTGCAGGCAGCTACGCAAGATATGCCCCTCAGCGATTTCCTCCGCGTACTTGACAGCATTCGCGCCAAGACCAATCCCAGTCAGGTCTTCGTCATCCTCTCAGGTGGTGAACCCTTGATGCGTACCGATATCGTCGAGTGTGGTCAGGCCATTACCGGTAGAGGTTTCCCGTGGGGCATGGTGTCCAACGGCTTTGCACTCACCGCCGAACGCTTTCACCAGCTGCTGCGAGCAGGCATGCGATCCATTACCATCAGCCTCGACGGTTTGGCAGAAGAACACAACTGGATGCGTGGCCACCGCGAAAGCTTTCAGCGTGTCGACCAAGCCATCAGCCTGCTCGTCAGCACGCCATCACTTTCGGCAGACATCGTCACTTGCGTCCATCGTCGCAACTACCGCCAGCTGCCAGCACTCAAGGAATATCTTATCAGCAAGGGTGTCAACAACTGGCGCCTGTTCACCATATTCCCTGTAGGACGTGCCGCCAACGACCCTGAGATGCGCCTTACCGACGAAGAGTTCCGCGGCGTTTTCCAGTTCATCCGAGAGACGCGCCAAGAGGGACGAATCCATGCCAACTACGGCTGCGAGGGTTTTCTTGGCAACTACGAAGGTGACGTTCGCGACCATCTCTTCAGCTGTCAGGCAGGCATCACTATCGGTTCTGTATTGGCAGATGGCAGCATATCGGCTTGTACCAGCATCCGTTCCAACTATCATCAAGGCAACATCTACCACGATGACTTTATGCAGGTGTGGGAACAGCATTTCCTACCCTATCGCGACCACGAATGGATGCGTACCGACGACTGCGCCCAATGCCAGTACTTCCGCTTCTGTCAGGGTAACGGCATGCATTTGCGCGACGACAACGGTCGACTCCTGCTTTGTCACATCAAACGACTAAACAAAGTCTAACAATTACTTTTACTCGAAAATACTCAAATATTATTTGGTTTTTACTCGCTTATTCGTACCTTTGAGCTATGCTCGAAAATACTTTCGCTCGAAAAAACTCAAATATTATTTGGTTTTTTACTCGCTTATTCGTACCTTTGCACCCATAAAAGGTTGCCCTGATAGTTAAATGGATATAACAAGGTCCTCCTAAGACTTAGTTCCGCGTTCGATTCGCGGTCGGGGTACCTAAAGGCAGAAAACAAAGGAAAACAAAAAAGAGCAATTAAAAGCATAAAAATCAGGCGGTTACGACTATCGTCTGATTTTCTTTTATTTTCCAAAAACACCCTGTTAATCACGGACGATTGACGCAATACGCTAAAGGCGATTATTTCATCAAAGCAGGTGAGGAATCTCATTATATTGGATTTGTTGAATGTGGATACTTCAACTACATGGTACATAATTCCTCTGAACAAAAAGACTATCTTACAGGCTTTGCCTTTGAGGGTGAGTTCGTGGGCGATTACCCAAATTGTCTTTCAAATAAGACATCGGAGGTGACTATTGTGGCAGGAACTTCTAGTAAGGTCTTTCAATTAACTGGTGAAGAATTACGTAAGTTGTTAGATTCCGATGGTATGAAAGATCTCAAACAATCCATATCCGACCATCTCTTTTCGCAGGTCTATACACAATATCTTGATACCTATCGTATGACTACCAGAGAGCGTTATAAGCGTTTGCTCCTTCGTTGCCCAGAAATAGTGCAAAATATAAACCTAAAAGATATAGCCTCTTATCTGAAAGTTACACCCACAACCATCAGTAACATCCGTAGAGAAATCACTTTTAGTCTGTAAATTCTCAAAATGTTTTGAGAGTTTACTGCCATTATAGAATTTTTGTTTTCTAAAGAGCATAGGGTTAATGGACAACTATTAACTTTGTACACAAAAACGCAATATGAATATCGTTATCATTGGGGCCACATCAGGTATTGGCAAAGCACTTTTCATAAAGTATGCAAACTTAGATAATCGCATCGGCATTGTAGGCCGAAGGGCAAATCTGCTTGACGAATTATGTCTGGAATATCCGTCCAAAACTATCACGGCAAAAGCTGACATTACCAACTTGGAAGAGATTGAGCAAGCCATCCATGCGCTTCACAAAGAGTTGGAATACATTGATCTTGCTATCGTATGTTCCGGTATAGGTGATATTAACGCTACGCTTGAATATAACGTAGAGCGGCTAACCATTGACACCAACATCACGGCCTGGACGTATGTCATTAATATATTCTACCACATTTTCGTGCAGCAAGGCCATGGCCACCTTGTCGCCATCACTTCAGCTGGAGGGCTCCGTGGTGAGCCGATGGCTCCAGCCTACAGTGCATCGAAAGCCTATCAAATCAACTATATGGAAGCCCTGCGCAAGAAGGCTTACAAAAGTGGAAGTCAAATTTATGTTACTGATATTCGTCCTGGGTTAGTTAATACAGCAATGGCCAAAGGTGAAGGACTTTTTTGGGTAATGCCAGTAGAAAAGGTTGCCAATCAAATCATTACAGCCATTCACAAGAATAAAAACAAAGTCTACGTTACTAAACGTTGGCATATTCTCGCCATCATCAACAAGAATCTGCCATTTGCACTATATAAGAGAATGTAAGTTAACAATAAAATCATTATAATGTCGAACCCTCAAACTAAGAAAAAGTGTCATGAGTCCATAAAATAGTTATTAAAAATTTGGGTGTTTCAAAGAATTGGAGTAACTTTGCACCCATACGTTAGCAACCAGCTTTCTTGTAGGTCTCTCGAAATAACCACTCAAAAGACTCATACTCAGAAAAGACGGCTGCCGTGCTCACGTGTCCTATACGGAGACGTGGGCTTTGGTAGTATCAATATGAGTATGAAGGTGTGGTTTATTGATCCTGAGAGCCATATTGAGAACCCAGAGCATCCAAACCACGTCCTCCGTTTCTCTCCAAAAATATCTTATTGTTTAATTTTAGAGAAGAACGTGAATATGAATCACAATGAAGAAGTCCCAGACTTTCTGGGAGGACTCGGCGACATGCTGCCCGCCGATGTCCTGAAGAAGTTGAACGAACTGCTGGAGCAACTGCACCGCAAAGACAAGGATCACCAAGGTAGCACAGTGTTCATCTATGCCCCAGGCAGCCAGTATGTGGATAAACAGTTTAATTGGGGGAAGACCCTCCCCAACCCTCCCTGTATAGAGCCCACTGAAAAAGTGGCTCTTTTCCGAGCGGGGTTACACAAATTAACACTATTGTAAGGTTGCCAAATTGATAAAAATGGCAATATCCTGCAAAATGTTTAATGTTTTTACTTTGTCGACTGGTTTGAGGTAAGAAAATGGTCATATAAGGCCATTTATCCCTTATATTTCATGATTTTCTGTATATTCGACATATAGATGGCCACGGCGGTCTGTATCGTCATACTTTTAATGCCGTATGAGATGTTCTGTTTCATACCTAGGTCGTTCTTCAGATGTGCGTTGAGCGGTTCTATCCGTTTTCGCTTCTTTATCTTTTGCTTAAACTCTATAGTCTTTTCAAACTCGATTTGCTCCTTATGAGTATCAGAGAGAATGGCGACAGTATATGTTTTAGATTTGCCTTTTAGACATGTTTCCTTCATAGGACATTCTCTGCACTTCTTTTCATCAAAGAAGTAGATAATGGATGGGTTCTTATATGTCTGGATTACCTTCCCCTCTGTATTGACTTTCCTCACTCGTGCAGGGCGATACTCTTTCCTCTTGGCCAGTATATCTGCAGGACACACATACATGTCGGCATCTTTATTATAATGGAAGCCGGCATTCTTGCCCTTGCGACATCCTTGTGTGACCACAGGGTTCATCGGAGCTACGACTTTAACTTCTCCTTTGAGTGCATCAAGATTATCTTTACTCGCATATGCTGCATCTGCAATCGCACTCTCTATTTCAAGTCCATTCTGCTTTGCTTGTTCAACAAGAGGGATAAGATATTCCCCATCAGAAACCTCTCCGGACGTAACAGTTGCAGCAACAACAATACTTTCTGGCGTCATACCTATATGGGCTTTGTATCCGAAGAATGAATGGCCGGCTTTTTTGCTTCCAAACTTGGCATCCTTGTCCAAAGCAATATAATTTTGGTACTCTAGGTCTTCTATACCTTCCTTAAGCAGATTAACTTTATTACCAATTGCTGGTATTTGAACCAAACCATTTTCTTCCAAGATCTGAATAAGTATGCGGCAATGTGCTTTACAAGCATCTATATCACCTTCTTTGGGAAACTTTGGCAGATCTTCTCGATGGAAAGTTTCATTAAAGAAAGGTTCACACGCTTTATATACCTGACCGCACATCTTGCACATGTAGTCTATGGGCTTGTATATGAATGCACTGGAGAGCTCATGTGTCGCATCCACGATAATATCGCTTTTTCGTTTGATGATTCCTTTATCTATGGCCATCGCAACGCTCTTGGATATCAGCAGACTCAACAGATCCACATCCTGCAAACGCTGCCTGCGAAACTTGGAGAGCAATGAAGGATCTATCACATCGTCCTCAGGGTTAAGTCCCAAAAAGAACTTGTACGACATGTCCGTATATGCACGCCTTACCAAATCCTCATCAGAGGCAGGATGCATGGCCTTTAACATCAGGTACTTGAACATGCGGACCGGATCCTCTGCAGAGCGTCCCATGCCTACAGAATACTTGTCTTGCAGTTCTTTGCGGACGAAGGAGAAGTCTATCTCCTCATTCATGCGACGGAATATGTGGTCACGCGGTATGAGTATGTCATAGATACGTGCATATTCGCTCAATCGGGTTTGCTGATAATCTCCTAGCATAGCTGAAATTTTCTGCTAAGGTACTAAAAATCAGCGAGATGCACAAATATTTTGCGTTAATAATGTATAATAATTTGAATTTTCTCAGCAACCCTGCAAATAGGGCCCAATTGTTAATCCATTTAACATTGTGGACTTTTTCAGTGAGCTCGTGCCGTAAGAAGGGCTTCCATTGGGAGCCCTTAATTCTTCAAAATAGTTCATTCAGAGAATTCCAATGCACCTTCCGAGCTCTGATTGGCACGCTGAATAATCTCCAAATTGAGACGCATTGTCGCGCTGATGATCTTCAGCGTCTTTAGTTTATCCTTGGTCTGTGGAGGAATCACCAGCCATCGTTTATCACCTATTTCTATCTGGCCATTGTATTGCTTTGTAGGAGTGATCAGCGGTTTTCCACTATACTGAGCACCCTTTCGCATCAGCGTTTCTACACCAACCTTCTCAATTGTATGTACAAAGGTATTTACAGGGTTTGCTTCACAGATACAAGTTCCATCAGGGAATTTCACCATTAGCCGTTGGGCCTCACGTTTCTTACGTTGTGGAACCTTGTCGTCACTTGGCGAAAAATCTGACCCAACCTCAATCTTCCAATCCAGTCCTAATTGCTGTTTGATAGATACCAGTTGCATATATTTCTGGTCACTGTCACTTTGCGTATTTACATACCATCCTT
>JAEEGH010010177.1_pt1 | contig 21675 bp, 19 predicted proteins | sample 9134181 | NCBI WGS metagenome assembly JAEEGH01 (sample SAMN16246544, study PRJNA631951) | gut metagenome | biome: gut microbiome; feature: rumen; material: DP-attached | host: Bos | place: Iran: Karaj | collected 2018-10
ATGATTTTCGTGGAATCCATGCTGTAGATACGGCGGTAGTAGTAGTTCTCGGTGCTGCTTGTCCACAGGCCCAAGTCCGTGAGTGCCTTACGGTCAAGGTACTTACTGGCAAAGATACCGGCGGCAGCGACTTCTGCAGCCTGGTAGCTTTTACGGATTTTCGCCAACTGCTCAGCATAATACATCTCTGTTGCAGCCTCAGTGTTGAAGGCAGCAGACATGGCAGCGACAGTCTTTGTATCAAAGTTGACGCTATAATACTGTGCCTTGACACTTATAGGAAGTGCCAAGGTCTGTATTAGGAGTATTATGTGGACAATTCTACGCATACCTTTCCGCGTTCTATTATCAGCTATTTTTCAGCAAATTCAATAAAACATCGGCCTTGCGGACTGCTCTCTCAGCTTTTTCCTTATTGGAACAGAAGCAACCGTTCTCCTTGGAGAACAGATACCCGGCAAGTTCGATGCGACGTTTCTCCCATAGGTCTTTTGCCTGTTCTTTCTTGTAGTTCTCATAGGCGACACGCTCTACATAGAACAACTCCGTCGCATGGTTTACACGGACAAGGAGGTCTTCCAACTTTTTGAGAAGGTCTTGCATCACAGTTTGCATCCTTTCTGAGGCTTCATTGAGTTGCTGAGTCTGATTGGGCAGGTCTGCAAGATGAGGGAGAAGTTCTCTGATTGCCTCTGTTAACTTTGCAACCATTTCTTCTTCACGGGCGTTGGTCTCGTAGGCGGTAAGCTCGTCCTCGGTCATGCCAAGTTCCAGTCCATACATCTTCAGGAACTTTCTAATGTGTAGGCTCCTTCCGTAACCTACTGTTGGGAGTCTGACCAGTTCCTCTTCCGAACACATGCAGAGGTCACGGATGGTCTTGATGCCCTTGCTGGCAAAAACATTGGCGACACTGGTATTACTGGATTTCGTTCCAAATGAAATAGTCATCGCCGGAATGCTCAGGTCGATTTTTTTGTTGTTTTCAGATTCCATGTGTTGTGATTTTATTGATTATACTTTTTTGTTATTTCTTTGCTGGCAGATTGAGCACATGTCCGGCTTGGTTGACTTTCTGCGCAAATGGCAAGGACTTGCTGATTCCGCTTCTGTCCCAATCCCTACAATATGCCTCGATTGCCTGTTGATGACTGCATTTCAGTTCTCGCTTGTAGAGTTTCAGGGCTTCTTTCTCAGCGCGTTCAGTCGTGTAGGTCATGTAGCACTCATGCGGTTCTTCGACCCCGAAGACAGCTGCATTCTGCCCACGTCTTATGAACACCTCTCGGAAGAAGCTCCGGCCTTCTTTGTTTTCGAGTCGGTTAATCGTAAAGATCTTCCGACAGTCAACCTCGGTGAGTCCAAGGATAGCCTTGATCTCATCGAATCGCTCCTTGAACTTGCTTTGGTCAAGCAGCATAATCACATCGGAGTTGTTGATGATGGCCTCCTTGACGATGGGACTTCCTACGATGTCCTGGATCTCCTGTGTAACCACGCCCACAGATGCCCAGAACTTTCGTGCCGTCTTGTACAGGTACTTGATGTACTCTGCCATCATGGGGGAGGCAATAGCTTTCCATGCCTCTTCGATGACAAGTACCTTACGGTTCTTCTTGATACGCATTTTCTGGATGAATACATCCATGATAATAAGCGTAACCAGAGGGAAAAGAAGCGGGTCATCCTTGATGGAGTCAATCTCAAACACGATGAAGGTCTCATCAAAGAGGGCAGTGTCCAGATTCTCATTGAGGGTGAGTTCATGGTTGCCGCCCTTGTAGAAGTCCTTCAGAAGGTAGTTGTAGGTTGCCAGGTCAATGCCTTCGAGATGGTTGTCTCTCACAATCTCTGGAATACGCTTAGTGCTGTATTCATAGAAGGTATTGAACGAAAGTTCCTTAACCGTTCCTAAACGGAAGTGGGCATCATAATACTCCGTGATGACATCCTCAATCAGATGGTCCTCCGTCTTGGTTATCTTGCCATTGGTTCCTTTCCAGATAAGCATGATAAGGTTCTTTAAGAAGCCTATCTTCTCGATGTTCAGCTCCTCGCGGTTGATGGCAAAGGGATTCATCGTGATAGGATGCTCCTCGGTATAGCTGATATACTTGCCGTTGACATAATCGCATAGTCCTTCATAGGAGTTACCCGTATCTACCAACACAATGTCGGTGTTCTGCTCCCACAACTGGCGAACCATGCTGTTGGTGAAGAATGACTTACCACTTCCAGAGGGCCCCAAGATAAAGAAGTTACTATTGTCAGTAATCTTATTCTTACCTTCCTTACCGCTGATGTCAATAGCGACTGGCACTCCCTGCCTGTCTGTGTAATAGACTTTGAGAGGAGTGTCCTCGCTGTGCTGGATATGCTCCTTATACATGAGACAGGTGGCTGCATCGCTCAGCGTCAGGAATCGGTCATAGTCGGGGTTCATACAGTAGCAGTTGCCGGGGAACGAGTTCACAAACAGCTCCAGCTGATTGTAGGCTCTCTTGCTGATATGGATGCCCATACGACCAAAGGAGTTCTCCAGATGGTTGGTACACTTCTGAATGTCCTCGTCGATGGGCAAAGACACCACGATATTGAAGTGGGCATAGACCAGCTGCTTATTCTCTCTGGCTATCACATCCTGTACCTTCTTGATGTCCTCGACAGCAATGAGATTGCTGGGGTTGGGCATACTGGCATGGCGGTTCTTCTTTTTGTCGAGCAAAGAGAGTTCACGCTTCTGGTTCGGCATAAAAATCATCTGATTGTAGATGACTGTCTCAGCCAAAGGTATGTTGTCCACGATAGACACAAGGTCAACCGGCATTGAAGTGTTATTGACCTCAATGTTGGTGTAAGGACGGATGACACTTGGGAGATTGATGCAGTCCACATCGACAAGGCTGTAAACCTTGCAGCGTTTATTGCCCATGCTGATACATTCATCGTCCACCTTGAAGTTGGTCATCGAGACAATCTTGTCGGTGAAGTTCATGGAGAAGTAACGGTCAACGTAGTTCCTGGCAGTGGCTCCATCCAGATAAGCGGAATCCACGCCGCTGTCTTTCAGCTGGTCTTTGACCTTACGAATCTTCACGAGGAAGTCGCGCCATTTCTTACTGTCAAAAGAAAAGAGGTGACTCTTTTTGTTTTCCTGCGTGATGATGAAATAGGTCTGGACATCAGTATAGGTTCGACCTGTAAAATAGCGGAAATAGCTCTCGCTCAGAAACTCATGGTTATCGTTGGTCTCGTCATGGAACTGCTTCTTGATAAATACATCCTGCTTGTGGATGGCATAGCCTTCGCCAAGGGTCTGGGCAAGGGCGGTTAGCAGATTGGTAAACTCATAATAGTTGTCAATGTTGGCAGAGTATTTCTGAACAGGGTTCTCTATCTTCAGAATGGCAGAGTATTCGCCAGTCTTAGTATAGAGCACACCGATACCATCCACATCCTCCACAGAGAAGTAGATGTCCTGAAATATCTTCTTGCGCTTACCACCTGTACCGAAAGCTTTGACGGAGGTGAACATACCCAAGAGGATTGCTGTAAATGCTATGAGTACGTACCAAATCATTGTTATTCGTCTGTTTCTTCCTCAGGGTCTGTGTATTCGTCAAGGATGTCCTCGTCATCAGAAAAGATGTCATAATAGCCAACCCAGATTGTCATGTAGCAATCTATGTCAAGACACCCATTTATTGAATAATAAGGTTCCTCTGGATCTCTTACACCTTCGTACTTGCCACTAATGAATGTGCAGATGTCGCTTAGTATCGCTTCCGTGAGTCTTTCAAGCAAAAGTTTCTGGCCTTTCCTGCTGAAATCATCAAAGCTTTTGTACACGTCAGCGTCAATGAAAGCGCGTGAGCAGCACAGGGACGCATTGCTCTTCAGACCAATAAAGTCCACTTCTAATACATCACTCTTGATACGAATGGCCACCTTGAAGTTGTTGGGCAACCGCACAAATCTTGCACCATGAGGTAATCGTTTTATTATTGTTATTTGTTTCATTGTCGAGATAGTTAGGTTCAAATAAAGGTAGGCCCATCCCGTCGAGAGGGTGAGCCTACCGATTACAGATGATTCAAATTGTGACACACTTGCTCATTTGTACTAACTTGAATTTTAGGGTTCACATCTTCGTTGAATAGGCATAGATGAATACTCCATGGTCTTCCTTCTTGGTGTGCAGTCCTTTTTTCTGCTTGAAGAAGATGAGAGCTGCACCTGCCAAGAGGGAAACAGCGAGGACAATCAAGCCAGCCACGAAGCCCAAGAAGCAATACACGATAATGAAGCCGAGGATGGCCGCTCCGACGGCGATGGCCGCCCATGTGATATAGCGTCCTTGAATACCCATGAATTCAAGCGGCTTCTGGAGTCCCTTGAACATGGGATAACTGACGTACTTGCTGTTTTTTGTCTCTTCTGTCATGTGGTTTCACCTGAATTTAATCTGTTTTTGCCTAACGTTAGAGTCCGAAGAACAGAGGAAGGGCCTGTGCAGCTGCAACCAGGAAGATGCAAGCACCGACGACCATCATGATCTTCTTCTTGACATCCTGCTCCTCGTTGTTCATGGCGATGTACACGGAGATGGCACCGACAATAGCCACGACACCAGCAATAGCGTAACACAGCTTGACTACGTAGGGGATGTACTTGGCAATCTCCTCCGTTACGGTGGAGAGAGCGTTGGTTCCGGCAGTGTAGTCACCCGCTGAGCTCTGCGCAAAAGTTGCTGCCGTGCCGCAAAGGAGCATCAGGGCTGCCAGTTTCATGCGGTTGGGCTTGAAGATGTTCTTTGCGAACATTTTGATTTTCTTCATTTCGTTTCCTGAAGTTTGATTGTTTTACTGATAAACTTTTCACCATTTTACACACGATTTAATTCTCTTCTGGCCAGTCGAGAGTTTTTTCTGTCTTGTTTCTATATGATACTGTAACCAAAGAATGCCGGGAACAATACATAAGCTCCAATCATGAATAGGCACGCTCCAAGGAGCATCATGATTGACTTTGTGATGTCACCTTCACCTGTCTGCATCTTGATGTAGATTTGCAAGGCTCCGATGACGGCTACCAGTCCTGCCACCGCGTAGGAAAGATAGACCACATAGAGCATCATGGTGACGGTATAGTCGTGGGCGTTCGACAGTGCATCTGCTCCCCAGCTGTAATCGACTCCACCACATTTGGCTGAAGCTGACATAGGCAAGGAAAGCAAGATGCCTGTCACAACGACACCGAGCAAATGATTGTTTTTAAAGATGGTCACGGACATTCTCCTTTTTGATGTTTCTTGTATTCTTGTGCTGCTCGTTAATTATGGCATAGAAATCATCGGCATAAGCCGAATATTGAGCTTCTGGATCTATGTCTTCCAAACCGTTTTCGTTCTCTTCATTGAGTTCTTCACTCGTCACCTTCTTCTTTACCTCTGGAGCTGGGTCAGGATCAACGATTGGCTCTTCCTCTTCGGGTGACTGGACGATGGTGCCGGTAGGACTGATTACCCGAAGTCCATCATCAGAGGTGGAGTCCGTATAGGTTACACTTCCACCTTCAAGGTCGGATGCCTCGTTGATGACCTTGGGGGATTCAACTCCTTCGTTCATCATTCCTTCCACGTCGATGTTTTCTTCCTCGTTTTTCTGACCGTCTGCAGTCTTGGCATGAAGGTCAAGGGTAATCATCACGGCGAAATAGATGAAGTACCCGAAGGTGAGTACAAAAGCGAATATTGCGAACGGTGTCATATTTATATGTATGATTTTTGTTTTTTTTATTTCAATTTTCATACTGACAAGCTTCGGTGGATTGCACTTCGCATGTCAGATTTCGACTGCAAAGTAACAGCGTTTTTAGTGAATGGAGAAAAAATCGCGCTTTGGGGAGGCCAATATTAAAGTTGTTTAGTTTTATAGTATGGAAATTCCGCAATTATCATACTATTAAAGTTTTTTGGGGCACAAAAAAGGAAGTCTCTCAATCTCTGAGAAACTTCCCCTGAAAGAAGAAATAGTCTAATGAATCGTATGAAAAAAGATTTATCTTGTACCTGCAAGGAAATCATTTAAGTCGTTATATCCCTTGAATCGGCCTGACTCGTCAACAGCCATGTCGGGATAAGCCTTCATAATAGTCTTGGTGGTCGCCCTGCCAGCATCGTCATTATCAAGATAGCAATGGATGGAATCGTATTCTTTGAGGTAGGGCAGCAGCAGGTTCACCTCGCCGACACCATTGAGGACGAAATAGTCGCAAGGTACGCCCGTGCAGATTCCTGTTCCGGGCATCCATGTCTCGATGGTCGCATAGGTGAGCATGTCAAAGAACCCTTCAAAGACACAACAGTGCTTCTGAGGTGTTCCTAACGGATAGATGACTGATATGTTCTTTTTCCCGATACATCGTTTGTTGAGCTTATTACGGGCTTCCATTCCATTGGCTATATTCATGAAGGCTATGGCATAGTACTTCTTTCCGCGAAGGGAATAGTGAACTTCCTGACAGTACCGCTTCGCTATGCTGTAGTCAATACGTCTCTGGATGACATAATCACGGAGATACGGATGAGAAAGGGGGATAACCATTTCTACAACCGTTTCCTGGTTGAGCTGTTCCTCCCGTTCGGCTCGTTTTCCTTCTATCCATTGCCGTTTCTGTTCTTCCTCTTCAAGCCTGGCGTTATAGTCTTTGCTATAGGTTAGCTTCAAATCCTTTATCTGCCGTTCAAGATAGGCCAACACCTGATGCTCTGACCATGACGGATTAAGCTGCTCGACAAGGTTGATGATATTGCCGCCGTTCTTGTTGTAGCTGCCGAAATCACACCAGAGGTTCTTGGCTGTATTGACAGAGAATGAGGGCGTTCTTTCCGAACGGAGCGGAGAGCAGAAGAAGTAATTGCGTCCCTTGCGGATTCCATCGCCATAGTTGTTAAGGCGCATCCATTGCAGGATGCTGACCGATTTGATTTCGTCTATAGTCATAATCATTAAGGATTTATGTGCGTGTGCATGCGCGCGCGTATGTGATATATATACCCTTTAAACCTAAACCTTAAACCTGTTTGTCCGAAGTTGGTTCTGGATTGTCGAAACACTCTGATTTGTAGGAATATCCGTCACCATCCTTGACGATAATACCTTTGCTTGAAAGAAGTTTAAGCAAGTTCTTGATACCATTTGTTCCTCGCTTATAGCCGGCTGCTTCATAAGCCTGAGAGATTTGCTCCACCAACTCGCTATATTTTGATGGGGTATGTTCCTCAAAGAACTTACCTAAAATATCCTTGTGAACATCATGGTCAAGGCTGACAAGTGATTTCTCTCTGGGTTTGACAACCGTGACAGACATGCTGGAGTCAAGTACGGGCAGTCTGTTGTCATCGATATGAAAGGCAAACGTGGTAAACTCTTTGTCTCGCATGTGCATTGGCCTTACCTCACTGATACTGTTGTTCTGGAGGTTCTTGCTAATAATCAGAACTGTCTCTGCCTTGTTCTCCAGTTCTGTGCCGATGTGGCCACGAGGGTTATTGTCATTCTTGTTCAAATGCAGGACAGTATGAATGTGGAGGTCATACACACTTGTCCATGCCATAAGGACGGTCATCACATCCGTAGCCTCTTTGCCATTATTGATGTCATACATGAGGTCTCGAAGTCCATCGATGATGACAAGTCCAACTCCTTCGTACTTGCGCAGGGCGTAGTCTATGACTGCAATACGTAGTTTTGGGGTGTACTCTCGCAAGCCCCAGAACATGAGGCGTGGGTCGTCCTTTTTGAGAGACAGACCAGAGAGTCTGTAAATGCGCTCCAAGACAGTATGGCAGTGATATTTGCTCTGTTCGGTATCAAAGTACAAGATTGTACGTTTCCCTTCTGGAAGGCAGGCACGATAGTTGAGAACGGTAGAGTTGGTGACGGCAGCAGCTACCATTGCTGAGATATTGAAGGTTTTCTTACTCTTGGCCTTACCAGTTGATGCGCTGAAATTGCCAAAGGTCGCAATGGTACAATCACCGACGAACAGTATCTTTGGAGGAACGGTTATCTCGTCACATGCCCTGATTGCACCCTTTGAAAGATAGGATTCAAGTTCTTCGTCGCTGAAGCTATCTTTGTTGAGCATAGATACCTCCAGCGATTGATGTTCCAACGATTCTTGTTGGCCGTCCTGTTCTTTCTTCTTAGTTCTTTTTTCCATTTTGATCTTTTTTCTTGGTTCTAACCTTGATGTCCTTGACGGAGATTGCACACCTGTCAAGTAGTTCTACCAGACGAGAGTCAGGCAGATTTGAGCCATCAATGCTGTTCTTCTTGTGAGTCTTCTTTTTCATTGCTGCATGAGTCGTTAGGTACTTGACTTGGAATTTTTACGATTCTTACCTGAGTCTTTCCTGCCTTTTTTCTTAATCCACTTGATAAGTTCCTTCTTTTCAAAAAAGATGGTCTTACCCCGAGGCTTGAAATGTGGAATCTCTCCGTTGCAGGTGAGTTTGTAGAGCATACTCTGGGAAATGTCAAGATAATGACACACATCTTTCATGCTCAGGATTTCTTTTGTGGAGTATAGCGTTTCTTCTATGGATTTGAAACGCTCCTCAATGATGCCCGGATCGACCGATTTCAGTTCCTTGGTCTCCATCTCTAATAGTTCGAGACATTTCTCTATTCGGTCAATACGTTTCTCTAACTGTTCAATTTCTTTTTTAGACATAGAATGTAAACATTTTGAGTTTGTCCTGGAAGGGCGAAGCCCTTGTTTCGGATTAAAATCTGTTGCAAAGGTATAGAGAGTATAGAACTTGCTGTTAGATAGCTACTATATACGAGCAGATGTTTCGTAGTTATATCGTTCCATTTGTTTCTTTTGTTTGGATTTGTTTCATTTTCGAGCATTTACAGCAATCCAAGTTGCAGAATCAGTATGATTTAAACCCATTTCTTACATGAAAATCATATTTGTTCGCACTGTGAAGATAGACTTCACAAAACATGTGTACCTTTGCAACCGTTTTTGACGATAAATAAAAGATAGAGTATGAAATCAGTAAAAGATAAAGTACAATATATAGTCATATTTAAGTAACATTTTTAATTAACACAGAAAGAAAATGATACGGTTAATGAACAACTCCGTTCTCTCTCTTTTTGTGTCCATGCTGTGTAAGCTGTAACAAAAAAATTGAGAAAGAGTTGCCAGGGGATGAACTCTGGCAGCTTTGTCGTATTGCCTTCGAGCAGTACAAGTCTGAAATCAGCAATGGCGAGAAAGCATATTCTCGCTTTATTTATGATTTCATGTATTACCACCTTCCGGTCTCTGGCATGAGCGAAGCTGACATGAGAACACATTTCATGCATGTCTGCGAAGTCGTTGAACTACTTGAAGAGCGTCGTGACCTTGTAGATGCCTTCTTCTCAAAAGACAAGTTTGAGGAGGAGGACTACCAGCAGATGTTGCATCTGTTCAACACTGGAAAAGGCATAGAGCCAAAGTCTGAGTTTCTTGCTCACTTCTCTCATGAGCAGCTTGCTCGTATTACCGAGTTTGTAACAGCCTCCAGTTTGTTCAGAAATGAGGTTACCGAAGAAATCATGAGGGATTTGTTTGAGTGTAGGCTCCAAAGACCGCTACAGGCAAACAGCAACAGAAACGTTGCCTTGTTTTTTGGTGCTCTCCGCGAACATGGTCTTTTGCCTTTCCAATGGCAGATGATCCTGGAGAGGAACAAACTTCTTTCCTCTTCAACAAACAATGAGCCGCTTCGAGCAAGCCAGCTGCGCTGTAGTCTTTCACAAGCAAAGAATCCAAAGCTTGGGAAGAAGAAGAAATCCAACCTGAAGGACGAAGAGGTTGGGTTTGAATCCACTTGCAGAAGCTTCGTATTAAGACTGAAAGAAAGTCTGTAAGATGAAAGCAGTATCACAAACTGCAAATTAGAGAGCGATATAACAACTATATAAGCAATCCTATATAGTCGTTGTATGTCGGCAGATGATTAGTTGGGGCTACCTTTGCAGCAGAATTCATGCACGGAGGTAGGCCCTCCTAATCATTGTTAGTAAATCATAAGATATATGGACGACAAATCTATACTCCAATTTTCAGATCAATCTGTAACGTTCGACCAGTTCGTTGATATGCTGGCGACCAAAGTAGCATTAAGAATCCATCAAGTTGAAAAAGGCCAACTGGAGATTAGTCAGGCTCAGGCTTACAAATTATTTGGTAGAGCAGACGTTGAAAGATGGGTTAGAAGTGGTAATTTGGAGCCTGTAAGAATATCTCCTGGCAAAAAGCGGTACAGGCTTGTCGATTTACAGAAGTTAGCAAGCATTCAGCAAAACTATCTCCTTGGAAAATAAACAAAAAACTCAGATATGGTTCAATGCTATATCTGAGTTTTTTTTCTCGATAAAAAAGAAACACTATGGAATCAAACGCTGATACATCTGAGTTAGGTTTTTGTCAACATTTGTTATTTTGAACTGGACTCTTGTATTTCTTACCTTCTTAGGGAAGAGAGTGACAAGCTTATCCATAATCTGGTCAACATTTGAAAATCCAGTATCTTCAAGGGCACAAATCTTTTTGCCCATCACATATGCCTCGGCACGAACATTATTGTATTTGGATATTCTTTCGAACGACTTGGCTTTTTCCCGAGATGATTCTCTTGACTCCTTGTCTGAAAAAAAGATGAAATCAATAACTTTCTCATTAAGAATCCAAGCTGGTGTGTAGTCTATTTTTACATAGACTCTCGCCATCCTGTGCATAGAATGGTTCAAACCAAAATCTACTTCTGCCAGGGATGCGCCGCAATCGTTTTGTGCTATGGTAGCCCAACTATGCCGGAAGGCATACAAAGAAGCCTTGTAATTGGGATCCACTTTTTCCCATATCTGCTTAATGCCGATATTTACGTTAGCACTGAATGAGTCGGAAGTTGATAAACGCTCATGGAAATCAAAAAGCCAAGGAGAACTAACATTCTTGGAGAGATATTTCTCAAAAGTCGGTTTCAAGAACTCTGGTACACGTACCTCAAAGTACCCCTTGTCAGCACGAGAATTTCTTGTCTTCCGACGTTCATAGTGGAAAATGCCGTCCACATATTGACCTTTCTCTGCATTGAAAATATCTGCTGCATTAATACCACACATGCAGAATGACATTAAAGCTACATCCTGTCCCAGCTCCATCAGGGGATGTGTGAACCTACTTCTGTCAGGGACAACATTAAAGAATTTACGCAACATACTTGCAGGAATAGCACGCTTCTCAGGGATGTCACTTCTTGGAATGACAACATTTCCCCATGGATTCTTTATTTTAATAATTCCCAGTTCCTCGTCATTGAACTCTTTGAAAGCAGCCTTAAACACTTCACGAATACACACAGGGTATTGTTCCTTACACCGATTGGTGACAGATAAGTTTTCTATCCATCGATTAAGAAAAGAGGATGTGAGACGCGAGAACATGAGGTTATCTGTTCCTGCAAAGCGTTCCATATGCTGAAGTGCCCATTTGTAGTTTCTCGATGTACGTTCCTGACCTCTGCTTATCAAATTCTCTATATGCTTTCTGGCATAGTCTGAGAATGAAATATCTTTTCCAAACTCCAAAAGATAGCTCATCACTTCACTTGATGACCATGATGAAGTATCGGTGAGATTTAGTTTGTTGTAGAAATCATTGATCATGATAGAGGACTGTTGAATGACATATGGGTCAATAATGTCTTTCTTGTCAGCACTGAGTCCTTTGTCATTGACCATCCATGATGTTCTCACGTATGAGAACTGTCTGTTTTGAGTAATACGGATGTAAACATGATACATTCCGTTCTTCGCCTTGGATTTGACGATTGCTTTTAATGTTGCCATAACTGAAAATTTTTAGTACATATTAATTTGTGCATAAACTCTTCAACTTCGTGTGCCAATGAGTCTTCTAAGAGACTATCCAAAACGAGTCCTAATTTTGTAAAAAAAGAAGCACTCGATTCCTTTGGAAAACAGGCACTGTTTTTTTGGGAAACACGCCCATTTTTTTGGGAAACATTTGCCCCTTTTTTGCCATCTTATTCTGCATTTAGAACGTGCAGAACATGCACAAAAAACTAAGGGCAAGTACCTGTTTCCCAGATACTTGCCCTGTATGTAGCTAATTTTCAGCACTTTCCGTTTATTCTTCTACAGCGGCCTGCGCGGCCGCCAAGACGTTGCGTGCTGACATCGAGAAGAGCGAGGAAGCCTACGTCGCTTACTTCATGTTCGTACAGGACATTCTCGACAAGGCCAATGCAAGCAGCATCGGAGGCGCAGACATGGAGTTCCTGATGGACTACCTCGAGAACAACTGGGAGCCCAGCGAGGACTATCCCAACGGTTCCTTCGTCTACATCATGGAGAACTATCCTCTCGACAACGATGGCCTCAAGGCTGAGCAGGAGTTCGTGGATGGCATGTGGCAGACTGCCCAGAAGAATGGCTACACCGTTGGCGACGAGATCACCAACATGCTGGTCAATGCCGACCTGGGCAACGGCTTCACTGGATGGGAATACACCAAAGACGGCTCCACCTTCACCACAGGTGGCGTCAAGGAAGTGATGCCCTCCGCTGAGTCTTGGAACGCTACCTTCGACATGCACCAGACACTCTCGAACCTGACCGACGGATACTACAAGTTGCAAGTGAGTGCAGCCTTCCGCGCTGCCGGTGACATCTACAGCACCAACTACGCAGCCTGGACCTACCTGAACGGCGACGAGACGCTCATCATGACGGAAGGCGAGGATGTGGTCAGCGAAGCAGATGCCAAGGACCTCGAGAACTGCTACATCAACGGTGGTGTGCTGACCGACGAGGAAACCAACCACATCTCTCCCTACGACTACGAGTATGCCGACTACGAGAAGAACATCTTCGGCTATGTTCCTTACGGTCCTCTCAGCTGCTCTTATGCCTTCTACGGCGGACGCTACGTGAACACCATCGTTACAGAGGTAAAGGATGGCGAACTGACGGTAGGCCTCAAGCTTCCAGGCACAGGACAAGAGGCTGACTGGATGGGCTTCGGAAACTTCCGCCTGACCTATCTGGGCGGCGCTGACTCAGAGTACACCGCTGCAGCCTACGACGAGACGCTGGCTGGTATGGTGGAACGCTCGACGACCATCCTGGCTTACGAAGGCTCCACAGGTGAGGACTATCAAGCTAAGCCACAGTTCAGCGCTGCTCTGCGCGAAGAACTGACCAACGAGATTGCTGCTGCAGCTGAGGCAACAACCACAGAACAGAAGCAGGAACTCGTGGCTCGCTTTGCTGAGACCTTCCGCAAGATCTACACTTGCAAGAAAGCATACATCGGCTATTTCGACCGCGCACAGTCCTTCTATTCAACCGGCTATGCAATGGCAGAGAACGACAACACGCTCAAGGAGCTCCTGGTGGACTACCAGTCAGTTCTCGACAACGTCATCGCTGTGAAGTGGGCAAGCGGCGAATACAGCGAGGAGGATTGCGAGGAGATGGCAGACCTGAAGGCTACCAACCTCTACAAGTACCTCAACTCCAACATGCCTGACATCGTAAACGGCAAGTATCAGATTGGTTCAGTCAAAGACCTCCAGTGGCTGGCTCGCATGGTCAACGGCGGCTCTGCTGACATCGCAGCCGAACTGACGGCTCCCATCGACCTGGAAGGTGTTACGTGGACTCCCATCGGTACCGTAGCCGCACCTTTCACGGGTTCTTTCGACGGTCATCTCTTCCCCATCACGAACATCAACAACATGCTCTTCGGAACCATCACGGGTGCCCAGATTACGGGCGTAGCTCTGGAGAGTGGTGAGATCACGGCAACCAATACAACCGACGCTCCCCACACGGGTAGTATCGTAGGTCACAGCACCGCTGCAAGCGGCTCCATCACGAACAGCTACAGTAAGGTTGCCATGAACGGCAGCAACGGCGAGGACATGGGCGGTATTGCCGGCAAGTATCTCGGCACGATGAAGAACGTGGCCTTCCTCGGCTCTTTCGCTGGCTCGCTCAGCACATGGTCGATGGGTGGTCTGGCAGGTTCTACGAACAGCACCAACACCACCTTCATCTCCGACTGTATGGTATACTGCGACTGGGGCGACGGTCTCGATCCAGGCTATGGTGCTCGCGGTGGACTTGTAGGATGGTGCCACACCAATACGGTTAATTCAAGCTATGTGGTTGTCAACTCAACCGACCATACCGGTTTCACGAAGCTGCTGGGCGATGGTACGGGCTCACTTGCACAATCTGAGTTCAAGTCACTCGATCAGTTCGCTTCCGGCGAGGTTGCCTATCTGATGAATGCCGACCAGGATCAGCCTGCTTGGTTCCAGACGCTGGGCAAGGATGCTTATCCCGTACTCGACAACACTCACAAGGTTGTTTACTTTGCCGATGGCGTATACTACAACGAAAAGGATGAAACAGTTCCTGAGGCAGACCTGCTCGATGTGGTATTCCACGAGGACGGAACAGCCGAGGACGTATCTCCCATGCACAGCACGGTCGAGCTCTGCGGTACGACCTCTTCCACCTATTACAACCAGACCTATCAGCGCTACACGGCACGCTTCGAGAATCCTTGGGGCAAGACCTGTACGGGCTACTACAAAGTGGACTTCGAGAGCAACGAGGCAATCCGCTCTGCTCTGGCTGACGGCCACACCCTGGAGATGCTGGTAATGGGTGACTACGAGGGTACTATTGAAGACGTAGAGGCCAAGCCGTTCAGCGCAATGCAGGGTGGTGGTACAGGCTTCCTTATCTGCAAGACAAACAGCGAGGGACGTCAGAACGAGTTCACCTTCCTGCCCAATGTGACCACTACTGGCAACAGCACATGGCGCTGGACGAACAGTGGCGTAGTTCCTCAACCCAAGACCTATTATCATGTAGTAGGTGTATGGAACAAGGAGGAATCCAAGGCTTATATCTACGTGAATGGCGAGTTGCGCAACACGGTGGATGCTTCTGGAGACTTCAGATTTGCTAACGCAGGCTGCAACTGGTTCTGCATCGGAGGTGATGCTGATCCCAACGGTGGAGGTCAGGGTTGGACAGGCGACGTAGCAATCGCCCGCGCTTACGACAAGGCTCTCACTCCTGAGGAAGCTGTTGCTTTGTGGAACAAGCTGAATGACGAGACAGGCATTGGAGTAATCTCTGCAGACGCTCTGCCTTCAGCTCCCATCGGAATCTTCAGACTTGATGGTGTTCGTGTTGACAAGGCTCAGCATGGTGTCTACATCATCGATGGTAAGAAGAAACTGGTTAAGTGAGAATAGAAAACTGAGCAGAAATAAAGACAAGAGGCTGGCGAATCCGTCAGCCTCTTGTTGTTTTTATCAACTCTCGTTAGCGTCAACGATACCGTTACTGGAGAGAATTTATATGGAAGCCAATGCCTGGTCCAAGTCTGCTATGATATCATCGATATGCTCTACTCCAACGGAGAGACGGACGGTGGTTGGAGTGATGTGCTGATCAGCCAACTCCTGAGGTGACATCTGAGAATGGGTAGTGGTATAAGGATGTATGACCAGAGACTTCACGTCGGCCACATTCGCCAGCAGGGAGAAAATCCTGAGGTGATCGATGAACTTCCAGGCATCTTCCTCTGTGCCGTTGATCTCGAAAGTGAAGATGGAACCTGCCCCGTTGGGGAAATAGCTCTTGTACAACCCGTGGTCAGGATGAGAGGGCAAAGCAGGATGGGAAACGCTCTTCACCTTGGGATGTTTGCTCAGATAATCCACAACTTTCAAAGCATTCTCGACGTGACGCTCGATACGCAGGGGCAACGTCTCCAAGCCCTGCAGCAGAATCCATGCATTGAAGGGAGAGATAGCTGCACCTGTGTCACGAAGGATGACCGCACGGATACGGGTAACAAAGGCGGCAGGACCAGCCACATCGGCAAAGACGGCACCATGATAGGAGGGATCGGGCTTGCCCAAAGCGGGATACTTGTCGGCATTCGCTTTCCAGTCGAAACTGCCTCCATCCACGATGACACCACCCAAAGAACTACCATGACCGCCAATGAACTTGGTGGCAGAGTGGACCACGACATCAGCTCCATGCTCCAAGGGACGAATCACAAGAGGAGCAAACGTGTTGTCGACGATGAAGACAAGGTTGTGCTTGTGAGCCACAGCAGCGACTGCATCCAGATTCAAGACATCGGAGTTAGGGTTGCCGAAAGTCTCAGCATAGACTGCCTTCGTGTTGGGCTGGATAGCTGCCTCGAGAGCATCCAGATTGTTCACGTTGACAATCGTATTCGAGATGCCAAGACTTGTCAAGGTATGGGTAATCAGGTTGAAAGAACCTCCATAGAGATTGTCGGCTGCCACGATATGATCGCCCGATCGAACGATGTTCTGCAAGGCATAGGTGACAGCTGCCGCACCAGAGGCGACCGCCAAAGCTGCAACTCCACCCTCGAGAGCAGCCACGCGCTTCTCGAAGACATCTTGAGTGGAGTTGGTCAGACGACCATAGATGTTGCCTGGGTCACGCAGACCAAAACGATCGGCTGCATGCTGACAGTTGTGGAACACATACGAAGTGGTTTGATAAATGGGCACTGCGCGTGAATCGGTGGTGGGGTCGGCTTGTTCCTGCCCAACATGAAGTGCTAAAGTCTCCAGATGAAGTTTGTTGTTCGTTGCCATAATTCGAAATCCTTTTTAGTTTGTTGTCTTATTTATTTTCTTTAATCATTTGCACTGCAAAGGTACGACAATATAGCTGTAATTTCCAAACTTTTTACAAAACTTGGAAAATATTTCTATAAACAAAGAATCAAATGACAAAATATTCTTTCCTCTTTATAAAAAGAGAACTTCAAGAGTGAGATTATTCTTTTGGACCATCTACGGCCTTATTTGTCATGGAATATTCTGCAAAAGGTTTGCGTACGATATTCCAACCGAGAGCGGCCATCAAGATAGTCATAAGGGGACTCAGATAGCAGAAGAAACAATAGGGAGCGTATGCCAGCGTGGAGACTCCTAGCACAGAACTTTGCGTCATACCACACGTGTTCCAGGGGATGAGCACACTGGTCACGGTGGCACTGTCTTCGCAAGTACGGCTCAGCAAACGAGGCTCATAACCATTCTTGCGATACGTGTCGCCAAACATTGTACTGGTAAGAATGATGCTCAGATACTGATCAGCACAGACGATGTTGAGGAAAATGCCCGTGAAAGCCGTGCTTGCCACCATAGAGACAGTTCCTCGAACCAGACGGAGTAAAGCCAGCATGATACTGTCGATCATGCGTGTCACCGTCATAGCTGCTCCAAAGAAGGTTGCACACAGGATGAGCCAGATGGTGGAAAGCATGCCACTCATGCCTCGCGTTGCCACCAAATCATTGAGTTCTGGCACTCCCGTATCCAAGCTGGTGCTTCCATACACCTGAATGAGGGAACCCCGGAAACGCTGAGCGAACCCTGTCAGGTCGGTTCCTGCAATGTGATCGAGCAAATCGCCTTGCACGAAAACAGCCACCAAAGCACCCAACAGGGTAGCCAGAAACAGCACAACCATGCTGGGCAGACGGAAAGCAATCATGATGGCTGTCACCACAGGAACAATGAGCAGCCAGGGGGAGATGAAAAAGGTATTCTGCAACGCCTCCTGCACTACCAGAATGTGATCAGTCATAGCTGGCGTATGCGTAAGACCCTCGAAGCAGAAAATCAGCAGGGTGATGACAAAGGTAGGTATCGTCGTGATCATCATGTAGCGTATGTGGGTGAAAAGTGGCGTTCCTACAGTACTGCTCGCCAGAACAGTTGTGTCACTCAACGGTGAGATCTTGTCCCCAAAATACGCTCCGCTGATAATGGTGCCAGCAATCCACATCTCGCCAAATCCCAACGCCTGTCCTATTCCCAGCAGAGCAACGCCAATCGTAGCGACCGTCGTCCAGGAGGAACCTGTCATCACACTCACAATGGCGCAAATGATGCACGAGGAGACAAGAAACCACTGGGGACTCATTATCTCCATACCATAATATATCAAGGTGGGCACTACCCCACTCACCATCCATGCTCCTCCCAGCGCCCCTATCAGGAGCAGAATGATAATGGCTTGGGAGATTCCTGCCACTTTCTCCGATATCGCGTCCTCGAATTGCTTCCATACGATATGACGTGTCAACAATCCGATACTGACACAACATGCAGTCGCCACCATCAAGGCAATCTGACTGGCTCCTGCAAGTGTCTCGTCGCCAAAAACACTGACAACACAAGAAATGAGTGCCACTAAAATGATTAGTGGCACACATGATATCCAGAGAGGTGGAAGCTTCTTCAATGCTTGGGTTCGTTTAAGCCACCTTATTCAATTTCTTGATGATAGAGAAGATGAAGAGTGCGGCCAGCAGACAGATAGCCATGAGAGTTCCCCACACGATGTAGAGAGGCATATCCCACATGTGGCCAGGAATGGAGACGAGCTTGTTACCCAATGCAGTAGCAACAAACCATCCACCCATCATCATACCACGATACTTGGGAGGCGCCACTTTGGTAACGAAAGAAATACCAATGGGGCTCAAAAGCAGCTCAGCAAAGGTAAGGATAAGATATGTGCTCACCAGAAGGTTGGGAGTCACGTTGGCAACATGGTTGGGGTGGTCAGTTGCAGGCAGACCAAACGAGAAGGATGCCATCAGCAGATAAGCCAAAGCAGCCACCAACATACCCATGCCAATCTTCACTGGTGCCTTAGGTTCCTTTCCCTTCTTTGCCAGCCATCCAAAGAGAGCGATGCTCACAGGAGTAAGCAGTACAACAAAACAAGGATTGAAATGCTGGAAGATGGGAGCTGACACGTTCACACTGCCTGACAGATGGGTGTACTGGTAAATGAGATGAGCTGCAGCAAAACCAATCAGGACAGAAGACCATAGCTTACCCTTCGAGGTCTTGCTCTGGAAGAAGCTGAACAAGGCATAGACAATCACAATGACTGCAACCAGATTCGTCACGTCGAAGAGCATGCTCTGCAATCCGCTTGAAGTAGTGGCAGTGAATTCGTCTGCAAACCACGTCAATGTAAGTCCGTTCTGATGAAATGCCATCCAGAAGAAGATAACGACAGCGAATACCAAGCAAAGGCAAATGATGCGCTCGCGCGTCTCTGCAGGAGACATCTCCTCAATGGTCTCATCGGCTTTCTTCTCCGTTTTCTTTACACTTAACACCTGACGGAAAGTAGACTTTCCCAAATAATAGATAAGGATGGAAACAATCACTGAGACACAAGCCACAGCAAAAGCGAAATGGTAAGAGTCAGCCTTCGAGTAACCCAAAGAGTTCTGAGCCCACTCCATAATCTTGATGGCAGCAGTGGGAGCAAAAAGGGCACCTACGTTGATAAGCATGTAGAAAAGAGAGAAACCAGCATCGCGCTTCTGAGCATACTGCGGATCGTTGTAGAGATCACCCACCATGACTTGCAGGTTCCCCTTGAAGAGGCCTGTACCGAAGCTGACAAGCAGAAGAGCACCAATCATTGCAGCCACAGCAAGCGTATCGCCTCCCAGAGGTATAGATAGCAGCAGATAGCCCAGGAACATGATGAAAATACCTGTCACCACCATCTTGCTGTAGCCCCAGCGGTCGGCTGCCATACCACCTATCAAAGGCAGGAAGTAGACCAAAGTTAAGAACCATGTGTAAATCTCAGAAGCTGTTCCTGCGGCAAAACCGAAGTTTTCTCCCAGAAACAGAGCGAAGACGGCCAGCATCGTGTAATAACCGAAACGCTCGCCCGTGTTGGCAAAAGCCAGGGCCCAAAGCCCTTTTGGTTGACCTTCAAACATATTTCAAATGATTTAAATTAAGTAATCTGCCACAAAGTTAATGAAAAAGAGCGAGAAAAGAACAAAAAGGAATCATTTTTCTCATTTTTGGTCATAAACTAGAGAGCACAAACAAAGGTTGCTATGCTCAGGGGAGGAAGCTGGAATATCAGTTTTCCTTTCTTCTTCTCGAAATCCGTAACAGGAGCCACGTTCTCTTCCTTCGAGGTACGATAACAAGTCACAGACTTCAACTTGGGAGTCAGCGCGAGATGTGTTTCTGGTTGATCGGAAGTGTTCAGTGCCACCAGTACCAGCGTCTTGTTGTCCGGCGAAACGGCTGCCAACGTATGTTCCGATCCACTCTCCACAAATGTATATCCTACAGGGATGAAACGACTGAACATCTGGCGGATATAGTAATTGTGATGACGATAGTAAGTGTGCCACTGATGATCTGTGCTTACCAGCGACCACTGATCGCTCTTCTCCTCTACGTATTGCCAATCCACCCAGGCTGCAGGCTTCATGTAGCGGATATCGTCCATCAAGCGCTGAGCCATCATCAGGTTGCCATGAATGCCTCGTCCTCCACTTCCAGTCTCACTTTGCCAGAACTTGATGCCCAGCTCTGACGTCAACTGCTGCAATTCTTTCTTGGCTTCTATGCTACCGCTGTAGGTATGTGTGTTCCAACGTCCGATGAGAGGCAGAACGCCTTTGTCACGATAGACTTTCAGGCTCTGGATGGAAGTTTCCACGTTGGTCTCATCACTGGCCGAAATAATGGTGTTGAGACCACTCTCTTTCAGAAGGGGCGACAGGATCTTCACGAAGTCCGTCTGAGCTTCTGCTCCAAAGTGACAACCTTCCTGACTTCCATTGGCATACCAATAGTCTGTCACAGGTTCGTTAAAAGGTTCCAGCGAGACGAATTCTATTCCGTACGTCTCCTTGTAATGCTTGCATACATCCACCAGATACTGTGCGAAAGCCTCATAGCAGTCAGGACGCAGATTGTCGGCCGTAGCAGGGGTATTCCCTCCCACACATCCGCTGATGGTCATCCACCAGGGAGCTGAGTTGGAGAATGCCTCAAAGATGGCATCAGGGCGTTTTTCCTTTATCATCAGCATGATGCGTCGCTGAGCCTCATCCGCCTCCCAGTCATAGGGTTCATCAGGTCCATCCTTGAATCCTTCCATCTCAGCCCGCAGACCTTTTCCCTTTCCCATATGGTGAGGCAAACAGTGACCATTGTTGGGATCATCGCCTCCACCAATGTTATAGCGGAAGATGTTGTAGTTGAGTCCTTCAGGCGACACCAGCCAGTCCACCAGTTCTGAGACCCGCTCATCGTTCCAGCGGCCACACATGTTGGCCCACCAGCATAGACTCACGCCCCATCCTTCGTTGGTTTGATAACGCTGTTTCACATCAACGGTATAGGTTTCTGCATGCAGACCAATGCTTGCAAGCAGCAACGTCGACAGGATAATTCTTTTCATGATACAGTTTCTTCTTGGTTTTCGTGTTATTGCTTATAGGATGTTATATGCAGTTTCTTCAAAATAATCTCCTGGCCGTATTGCATGACGATGAAAAGCACAGGCACCACAAAAAGCAGAGCGATGGTTCCAACTATCATGCCGCCTACGCAACCCACTCCCAGACTTACGTTTCCGTTTGCTCCTACGCCGTGTGCAAAGACCAGTGGAAGCATACCGAAGATCATGGTCAGCGAGGTCATCAGAATAGGAC
>JAEEGH010010180.1_pt1 | contig 21673 bp, 17 predicted proteins | sample 9134181 | NCBI WGS metagenome assembly JAEEGH01 (sample SAMN16246544, study PRJNA631951) | gut metagenome | biome: gut microbiome; feature: rumen; material: DP-attached | host: Bos | place: Iran: Karaj | collected 2018-10
CGCCATCACCGTAGCTGACCTTTAACCATTCGCCGTCGTTTTCGATGACCTTGACACGCTCGGTTGCATTTAAGTACGATACACGCTTGCTGCCTGCATCAGCTTCCTCTCTGATGTTTAAGGTCTCAACATTACATGTGGCATATGTTGTGATATAGTCACCTGCGACCTGGGCCGCATTGTTGCCTGCTATAAAGTAGCAAGCCTTTGTATATCCCTCGACATTGCCGGATGTTATCTGGTACCATACCTCGCCGGCGTCGTCTGTCTTGAATGTGATGATATCCGCAACTGCATCGTCGTAGATGACTCCGACTATATCGGATACTGCCGAAGCGTCCGACCTGATGTTTACAAAGTCAGATACATTGGCAATAGCGAGATGATCATACTCATCAAGCATATCGTCCGATGCTTCGTTTGAGCTGACTGCCTCATTGTCCGATACGGACTCTGATGACAGCTCATCCACCTCACACGATATCAGGAAATCTTCGCTGAGGCTACCATCCCTGTCATATGTAAATCCGATAACCTCATCGGATAATGCACCTACTCCGGTCATGACGTTTCTCGTATTGTAATTGTTTACTACTGTGATTTCGTAGACCTTGGTCTCAGTATCTGAAAGAGCGCCTACGCCATAGAGAGGTTCTGCAGTAAACGAAGCGTCGGCAACTGCCTCGCCTGTTTTGTTTGCATCACCCTTGTTTTCGATTGCGATCAGAATAGGGAGTCCTATTATAAATAAAGCAAGTCCGGCTACGGTAGCTATGACCTTGCCGTTTTTTACAAGTATATTTTTCTTCATACGGTAAATCTGTTTATATTAATCTTCTTCGAGTATTCTGAGTTCGAGATAATCAAAATCGTTTTCTTCCGTGAAATTGTCCTTATTAAATCTTGTATGTGAAAACAGTTTAAACTCACGGACATTTTTATCGAGCCATATTGGCTGCATTATGTTAAACTCGTGGCATATATCCTCAAGACCTTTAAACACTTTATGAGTCCTGGTGTCTTCCATATCTATGACAGCCACATAGTCGTTTATCAGGTGATTATCTTTAAATGTTCTGCCCCAAATCCGAAACATACATTCATCTCTCCGGAATTGTAATATTTGCAAAGCGATTTACATAATATCATAAAATGACTTTTTTGTAAAATTACTTACATGCCACGTAACTTAAAAAGCAATCTTCCCGGATAAACAATCATGTTATACTTACCCGATATCAGTCGCGCTTAAATACTGCTGATCTGTAATGTACTTCCACTATATAAAAACAAATAAATGTTGTAAAATTAAGTGGAAAATTCTAATAGTAGATATTTATCAAAAATAACCAAGGAGTAACATCAATGCCCGTATTTGATTTTAAGTCTGAATCAGGCGACAAGGCAGAAGCTGTCTGCACATATACAACATACAAATCATATGAGAGTATTCCCTCAAAGGAAATACCTATCATGGTGCTCTCGGACAATGATCATATCTTAAAGCATCATTCAAACGGTATGTTTATCAATCCCATTAAGCGCACTTCATTTGAATTCCATGACGGAGATAATAAGGGTCCGTGGATCGATATCATTAAGATCGATTCGAGATTCACAAGCCTCGTTAAATGGCTCGGCGAAAATCATATAAAGGTAAAGCTCTCGGGATATCCGACAGATGAAGGTTATGCCGTATACAAGATCAGGGAGCAGTCCTTCGGAGAGGGCAAGAAACTCTCGTCAGAGGACGGTTTCCTCCAGTATATGATTGAGCGGCTCCTGTCATGCGATCCTCCGAGTGAGGATGATATTGATGAGGATGATAAAGAAGAAACAGGGGACGGCATGAAGCTCACCAGCATCCAGACCATCACGGATTTCATATCATGCGCAGGCAATACTCTGCCCGATAATATAAAGCTCTGGGCAAGAAGAAACCTGGCCGTAGCCAAGTCAAACGAAGTCTCACCTGAGGAGCGGCGCCATGCCCAGCGTGCATTATCGATCATGATGGGCATCAACTGGAAAAATAATTACTTTGAGGCTATCGATCCGGTTGAGGCCAGAAAGATTCTGGATGAAGAACTCTACGGTATGGATAAGGTAAAACAGCGTGTCATCGAGACCATCATCCAGATCAACAGAACCCATACACTCCCTGCATACGGCCTCCTCATCGTGGGACCCGCAGGTACAGGTAAGTCCCAGGTAGCATATGCAGTAGCAAGAATATTAAAGCTTCCCTGGACAACTCTTGATATGAGTTCTATAAACGATCCTGAGCAGCTTACCGGAAGCTCAAGAGTATATGCAAATGCAAAGCCCGGTATCATCATGGAGGCATTTGCTCACGCAGGGGAATCAAAGCTTGTATTTATCATAAACGAGCTTGATAAGGCAAATGAGGGAAAGGGCAACGGAAATCCTGCCGATGTACTCTTAACGCTCCTTGATAACCTTGGATTTACGGATAACTACATGGAATGCATGATTCCTACAGACGGTGTATATCCCATTGCAACAGCAAATGATAAGAGCAAAATTTCAGCTCCTATTATGTCAAGATTTGCCGTAATCGAGATACCTGATTACACAAGAGAAGAAAAGAGAATCATATTCTCAAAATTTGCTCTTCCCAAAATATTAAAGCGTATGAGCATGACTGCCGATGAGATAGAGCTAACCGAAGACGGTCTTGATGCAGTTGTGGACCTCTGCTCCGGAACGTCGGGTATCCGTGATGTGGAGCAGGTTGCGGAACATCTTGCTGCAAATGCCCTCTATCGCATTGAAACGCAGGGCATAAAAACTGTCTCCTACGATGCGGCGTCTATCCACGAACTGATTGACTGATATAATAAAAATCTCTATGCAAGGCTTTTGCATAGAGATTTTTTATTAATCCTTTTAAATATCCGGGAACTGTAAATTATTCCTTTCCAATTCCTTTTTCATTGCTCACTGACTTTTTGCTCTGAACCCTTATGATATTATTTTCCTTATCATCCTCCATATCCGGCTTTTCCTCTCTCTCGAGATCCTTTATGGTTATTTTGTCCTTGTTCTTTTCACGGGCCTTTCGCTCCGCAAGATTTTTCTTAGCATTTGCCTCAACCTTGGCCGCATTCTCCGGATCACTCATAAAATGCTTGTAATCAACTGCCGCGATCTTGGCTTCATGGATCTCCTCATCTCCTACGACCTCAAATTCAGAGGCCTTTTCATCAAGCAGATCACCGCCGTCCTTAACAAATTCTGCCTTATATGTTTTGGCTTTTCCCGCTGTGGTCTTTGTCATTACCTCCATGGAACGCCCAAGCTTTACATCAACAGGAACAGAGTTCTTATAGTTATCATTCAGATCCTTTAAACAATCATCCGCGATGTCTTTTAACTGTTTGCAGGCATCAGCTATGTACATAAAGTCCTTGTTTCCCTTGTACTCCTCCTTCATATCCATTATATGCTGTGCGTTTTCTATTATGATCTCAAGGTTTTTATGAATATCCCACGGTGTTCTGTCTTTAAGGTCCTTTTCAAAGGTTTTAACAGCGTTGATCATATTGCCGTAGTTATTTTGCCCCTGTCCGTGATTATTTTTCCATTCATCAAGAACAGCATTTCCCTCCAGACCTTCATTCAACGCCTGTGCAAGTCCTTTTGTTCTGTCATTAACTCTCTTTGCCGAGTCATAATAACCGATCATATTATCAAATTCCGACTCTATCATCTTCCTGCCGGCATTTACTCCTTTTTCGAGTGCGAGATCAGCCTTTATATTTTCAACAGTTTTGTTGAATCGGCTTAATGTAATACTTGTCGCTCTTATTTCAAGTGAGTTGCCGTGCTTTACCATGAAACTTTTGATCTCATTTGCAAATTCAAGCTTTTCCTCGGATGTGGGATTTTTCTTGTTCCACCACTTATCCTTGATAAGCTTAAATTCTCCGGCAAGCTCATTAAGCCTTGAAAGCTTTTTATTATCTTTCTTGTTTGTATAGAAGCTTTTGTATTTATCAAAGCCTCCCTCAATACCACCCAGTGTTCCAAGAAGTCCCATATCTCTCGGTCCCCAGCCGTTATCAAGAGCACGAAGCTCAGCCTTCATTGTAAATACAGTTGAGGTAAGTCCTCGAACAGGACCCGCATCGACTCTCTCTATCAAATGATTAAAAGTATTTTCCAAATATTTATCATACTGTCCGACATTCTCAACCTGAACGAGTCGTTCAAAAGCATCTATGATCTTCCGGTGTTCATATCTGATCTTTTCGGTATACTCCTGGATCTTATCCTGATCCTCCCAGTTGCCCTTCTCAATCTTTTGTCTTAAATATTCGGCATCAAGTTCACCAAAAAAACCGTTTTGAGCAGTCAGAAAATCATCGAAAATATTCTGTCTCTGATTTTCCGGAAGGTTTGCCATATCCGGATGAGTTCCTTTAAGACCCATTATAGCCTGTTCTATAGGCTTACCTGCGCCGGTTTTAAGGCCTGCTATAGTCTCCGACATAAGGCAATCAAGATATACATTATCCTCAAGTGCTTTTAAAATATTGCCCTTTGTCATATCCAAAAGACCTGCGTATCCGCGATAAAAATCCTTGACCAAAGGTTCATCGACCTTGTCGGCAATCTGCAGATACATATCCTGCATAGCTTTCATTTTTTCCTTTGCCCAGTCAATATCCTCATCTCCAATATATGCCCCGAGACTAAACTTGTTGATTTGCGGTACATTATTTCCATTACCTTCTACATAATCGTCATTTTTCCTTTCAGCATTTTTATCTGAAGAAAGGCGTTTCTCCTTTTCCATTATTGTTCCGATAAGCTCATAAATCTCTGCCTGCTTCTCGGGCGATATCATAAAAGAGGGGTTCTGCAGCTGATTGGCCATCTGAAAGAAAAGCCAATACATATAATGACTCTTTTCGTTATAGATATTTTTCTTTCCTGTTACATCCTTCTTGTTGTCAAAAATATCTTCTGATATTTCAAGTAAATCCGGCATAGTAGTATCTCCTTTATATAAAAATCATTTAGCTTAAACGAATTCGGTTATCCGTTTATTTTATTTACATGCACATTATAAAATGCGGAGCGTTGCAAAAGTGTTGCAAAATTTATCAAAAATAAAAAACCTTCTTCACGTTATCGCAAAGAAGGTTAAATTCCGTTTAATTACCCTGAGCCAGTATCTCGTCGATCGTGAGTATCCACTCATCACCGAAGATCTCCGAGCTCCTTGTCTTAAAGTGATCTGGGCCGCAGTAGCTGCCTCCGCGGTTAGGTGCACCGTGGGCTGCTGCCAGCTCGTCTGTATAATTTTCAACGGCAATTACTCCATCTATCCGCAGTGGTCCTGTATGGTACTGGAGCACCATAGGCAGTACGCCCGTATCCTCCTCAACTATCTCGATACCGTCATATCCTACATGGAATGTCACCCATGCCATTGCCTCAAGGAGTGTATCCGGATAATACTGGGTTGATAAATAGTTGCCCAGTGAGAAATAGCACAGTCCCTTATTGCCGTTATCTGCCTCTATCCATTTAACAGGCTGGGGTACATGGGGATGAGTTCCGACGATCAGGTCTGCGCCAGCCTCTACCATGGCTTTTGCCACCCAGTCCTGATAAGAGTTTTCTGTAGTCTGGTACTCTATGCCCCAGTGAGGAAATACTACAACTACGTCTGCTATCTCCTCTGCTCGCTGTATGTCATCGATTACATCGGGATTAAGCGAGTTGAAATCAATCTTTCTCGATGAGGGATCCCAGCTGGTCAGCATCTCTGTATGATACTCAAGGTTGCTCTGGAGTGATTCCCAGTTGGCACCGTAAGTATAGTTAAGCATGGCAAATTTCACACCTTCTATCTCCAGTATGGGGATATCCTCGCTCTTGCCGTCCTCGCCGTATATACCGATGACGAGGAGATCGGGGTAGCTGGTCTTCCAGAAATTGTATGCGTAATTGATACCCGAGATACCCATATCGCATATATGATTGGTAGCCTGGAGGACTACGTTGAATCCTGCCCTTACGATCGAATCACCCATGGCTGTAGGTGAATTGAATGTAGGATAACTCGTAAACTCCTTGTCATCTCCACCAAAGATCGTCTCCTGGTTGATGACCTTGATATCTGCTATGGCGAGATACGGAGCTATATCAGCATAAAGTGCATCATAATTGTATGTGCCGTCTGCCATATGACCTGTCTCGGTTACTCCTGTATGCATGAGGTCGTCGCCGACTGCCATGAGATGTATATCAAACTCATTGAAGTTATGTCTCTCATAGAGTTCTCTCAGCTGATCGAGTCTGTCAGATGAGTTAAGGTCTATATCGCTGCCTGTTGATACCGCCTGCTCAGTCTCATACCATGAGGTGTTACCGAGATCTATGACCTCGGCGCCCTCGGGAGCAGATGATAAAGGCTCCTCACTCTCCGTGGCCTGTGCAGTTGTCTGCCCTGCATGGGAGTTGACTGTCTGTAATATTGTCATGGCTGACTTATCGACTGAGGCCGTAACCTGGGGTACCTGTTCCTGGGATACAGTTTCGGTCACTGCCGGAGCCTCGTCTTTCCTGCCACACGCCATACATATCACAGCGCAAATGGCAAGAGCCGTTATCTTAAATATTTTTCTCATAAAAACCTCAAATACTTACAGGAAATTGATTCCCGCATCATGAGCCTTCTGTACTACTTCTTCAGGCCAGATTGATGACTGAACCTCTCCGATGTGAGCTCTCTGCATAAAGAACATGCAGATTCTCGACTGTCCTATACCGCCACCTATTGTGTACGGTACTTTCTTTTCAAGGACTGACTTCTGGAAGGGAAGTTCTGCTCTCTCCATGCAGCCTGCCTTTTCAAGCTGGCTCATGAGTGAGTCCTCGTCAACTCTGATACCCATTGATGAGAGTTCAAATGCACTTGAGAGTACAGGATAGTATACGATGATGTCTCCGTTGAGTGACCAGTCATCGTAGTCCGGTGCTCTGCCGTCATGGGGCTTGCCTGACTTAAGCTCGCCGCCTATCTGCATGAGGAATATTGCGCCGTTTTCTTTGGCTGCCAGTGTCTCTCTCTCCTTGGGAGTCTTGTCGGGCCATCTGTCCTCAAGCTCCTGGGTGGTGATAAATGTGATATCGTTAGGCAGGAACGGATCCATGAAGTGGTACTTGCCACACATGAAGTATTCCGTCTGCTTTATTGCCATATAAATACGTCTGACCGTATTTCTGAGAGTATCGATATTTCTGTCGGATTTTGCGATGACCTTCTCCCAGTCCCACTGATCCACATAGAGTGAGTGTACATTGTCCGTCACCTCATCTCTTCTGATAGCGGTCATATCCGTGTAGAGTCCCTCTCCCTCGTGGAATCCGTATTTGCCAAGAGCCATTCTCTTCCATTTTGCAAGGGAATGTACGATCTCAACTACCGCGCCGTCCTGCTCTAGGATGTCAAATGTTACGGGACGCTCAACACCGTTTAAGTTGTCATTGAGACCTGACTCGGGTCTTACAAATAAAGGTGCGGAAACTCGTGTCAGATTAAGTGCATCGGCCAGTGCCTTTTCGAAATAGTCCTTTACTTCCTTGATGGCAACCTCTGTCTCCCTGATGCTCTGAGGGCTCTTGTACCCTTCGGGAATATAGATGTTGCACGCTTTTGTGTCTTTCTTTTCTTTGCTGATACTCTGCTCGATCATAGCCTTAAAGCTCCATTTATTGTTTATTATAAATCACAGTTGTTTACTGTTCTCGGGAACGGTATTACGTCACGGATGTTGCCCATACCTGTGAGGTACATTACGCAGCGCTCAAATCCGAGACCAAATCCGGCATGTCTTGCCGAGCCGTACTTACGCAGATCGAGGTAGAAATCATAATCCTCTTTCTTAAGTCCGAGCTCGTCCATACGCTTTGCGAGCTTCTCGTAATCGTCCTCACGCTGAGAACCGCCGATGATCTCTCCGATACCGGGTACGAGGCAGTCCATTGCGGCAACAGTCTTGTTGTCCTCATTAAGTTTCATGTAGAATGCCTTGATCTCCTTGGGATAATCAGTTACAAATACAGGCTTCTTAAAGATTTCCTCTGTCAGATATCTCTCATGCTCTGTCTGGAGGTCGCATCCCCATGATACCTTGTAATCAAACTTGTCGTTGTTCTTCTCAAGAATCTCGATGGCTTCTGTATATGTGACATGACCGAAATCTGATGATGCCACATGCTTAAGTCTTTCGATGAGGCCTTTGTCTATAAAGTTGTTGAAGAATTCCATTTCTTCAGGTGCGTTCTCAAGTACAAAGTTGATGATGTACTTAATCATGCTCTCTGCAAGAATCATGTCGTCCTTAAGATCGGCAAATGCTATCTCGGGCTCGATCATCCAGAACTCTGCAGCATGTCTTGTAGTGTTGGAATTCTCTGCACGGAATGTAGGTCCAAATGTATAGATATTCTTAAATGCCATGGCGTATGTCTCGCCGTTAAGCTGGCCTGATACAGTCAGGTTTGTAGGCTTGTTGAAGAAGTCCTGCTCGAAATCAACCTTGCCCTCTTTTGTCTTGGGTACATTGTTAAGGTCAAGTGTTGTCACCTGGAACATCTCGCCTGCACCCTCACAGTCAGAACCTGTGATAAGGGGTGTATGAACATATACGAAATCTCTCTCCTGGAAGAATTTATGAATCGCATATGCGCAGAGTGAACGTACTCTGAATACTGCCTGGAATGTATTTGTTCTCGCACGAAGGTGTGTGATTGTTCTTAAGTATTCAAGGGTGTGGCGTTTCTTCTGAAGGGGATAATCAGGTGTTGAATCTCCCTCTATGCAAACCTCTGTTGCCTGAATCTCGAAAGGCTGCTTTGCCTCAGGTGTTGCAACAAGTGTACCCTTTACGATAAGTGCAGCACCTACATTGATTTTTCCGATGGCATCAAAGTTTGCAAGGCCGTCGCCGTATACTATCTGAAGGGGCTCGAAAAATGTACCGTCGTTAAGGACGATAAATCCGAAGTTTTTCTGGGCGCGGTTGCTGCGTACCCATCCGCCTACTTCTATCTCTTTGCCTAAATATTTATCTCTGTCTCTGAATATCTCTCTGATTGAAACTAAATCCATTTTTAAAACTCCACTCGTTATTATAAAAGATGTGCTCTGATATCATCACCGCTCATGTTGATAAGGTATGCGGGAGCTACATCAAATACTGTCTTGCATCCTGTCATGCCCTCTTTGTTCATACGGTCAACTGCTCTTGCGTATGCCACAAGTACTGCGCCTGTGAACTCAGGGTTTGAATCAAGCTTAAGGCTGTACTCGATTACATGCTTATGCTCGCCGTTCATACCTGTAACGCCTGTACGGATTACGCTTCCGCCGTGAGGAAGTCCGCTGTGATTCTTGTCCATTTCCTCCTGTGAGATGAACTCAACAGTTGTATCGTAATCTGAGAAGTAGTTAGGCATTTCCTTGATTTCTTTCTCAATCTTCGCCTTGTCTGCTCCTTCTGCTGCAACTACATATGCATATCTTGTGTGCTTCTGTCTTGTTGTAAGCTCAGGATTCTCACCGTTTCTTACTTTCTCAACTGCTTCGGGTACAGGGATTGTGTACTGTCTTGCATCAACTACTCCCTCAACTCTTCTGCATGCATCTGAATGGCCCTGGCTTACACCCTTGCCCCAGAATGTGTAATCCTTACCGTTATTAAGGATTGCATTTGCATAAAGTCTGTTAAGTGAGAACATTCCGGGATCCCAGCCTACTGAGATCATTGCTGTCTTTCCTGCTGCCTTTGCTGCTTTATCTACATTGGCAAAATGAGTAGGTATATTTGCATGTGTGTCAAATGAATCTATGACATTAAAATTCTTTGCAATTTCAGGTGTCATTACGGGAAGGTCTGTTGCACTTCCTCCACAGATAATCATTACATCGATTTCGTCCTTGTGATTAACTGCATCATCAAGTGAATAAACGGGAACATTGTTTGTTCTGATTTTCACACTTGCGGGATCACGTCTTGAAAATACCGCAACGAGCTGCATGTCGTCATTGTTAGCTACTGCTGCCTCAACACCTCTTCCTAAATTTCCGTAGCCTACGATTCCTACTCTTACCATTGTTTTTTCTTCCTTTCCTTATTTGAAAACCATGTGATATTATATCACTACTATTATTTTATGAAAAGATTTATAAATCTTTTATACTGAAAAATAGCTCAAAAAAAGAGAAAGACAGCCCTGTTATTTCAGACTGTCTTCCTCGACTTATCTCTATGCTTTTTAAACCTGTCTCTCGAATACGACCACGGTCTGCTTCTGCATTGCAGAAAAGCCTGTCATGGAAATCTTTGTCTTAGCCGACTCCTTTGTCGTAATCGAATGTACTCTCCAGCCTGCTGCGGAATATCTGTTGAGCATACTCTGGAATGACTCAAACTCTGTAAGTGACCCCTGCTTTTTATCTGCATCAGTCAGAATATCATCAACCACCTCAACCACATATTCGTATCTGGGCTGGGATATCATTGTGAGCTTTCTGTCTATCTGAGTGAGCTTGTCAACGATGACTGCCTCAGCTATCCTTGCATAATCGTCCTCATCGGCATCTGCAAGGAGATCATCACTAATCTCACGGCGCTTGCGCACACATACAGTATCCGAATACATTGAACTCTCTGTGACATGCTGCTTGGCACGAACCAGGTTGTCCTCACGCTTTGCAAAGCCCTTTTCTTCAAGATACTCGAGAGCAACCTTCTGGATGTTCTCTTCTGTTTTCTCGAGACCGTAATCTACAACTTCCTCGATTTCCTCGACTCTGTTTGTCTCGATACTGCCGCTCTTTTTGATCATGTCTGCCATGATCTGACTTGTGTTGACCATTCCTGTTACCTTCCCTTTATTTATTCGTGCTACCCCACCGGAACCTTGAACGAGTAAACTTTAGTTCCATAGCACCGTAACCTTAATCCCTATGTGTTAAATACTACCATAACCCCCGAGTATTTTCAAGGCTTTAAGCCTCGTCTTCATCCCCTTCTGCATCACTTGTTTCGGGGTTTTCGAATCGCTTCATTTTGTCTTTTATTTTACTTGCTCTGGCCTCTTTCTGCTCCTGCAATTTTGTTTCTTTCTCTGACTTTTCGGTCTCGATGTTTTCTTTCGTACGGGCCACTTTGTCAAATACTTTCCTCATGATAAACGATGAGCAGTATGCCAACAGTGCCGGCAGAATAATGAGCCAGAGATACCATGTACTGATAAATATCTCTATATACCATCCCGATAAAAATACGGGCATAAACCATATCAGACATATCTTAATCCACGATCCCAGATTACCGACTGAGAGCAGGATACTGTTCTTTATCGTATTTCCCAGGGTATTGTCATATCTCGCAACCAGGGGAAAGAGAAACGGCAGCGCCAGTGCCACGACCATTATCTCAATTGCCGCTATGATCATATATGCATACGAGATCGCACTCTCCTGGGATAAAAAGAATATGATCTCTCCGCCTATTACCACTCCTGCGACGAGCACGATCATCCATACAGCCGTAGCCCGTTTAAAGTTTGCTTTGAATGCTTCCCAGAAACTCTTCCAGAGAGTACCTTCCTCTTTTCTCACCATCTTTAATGTATACGAATACATTGCTGTAAATGATGCACCTATAGTGACTATAGGAATGCAGAATAACAGAAACAGAATATTAAGAGCAAACAGATTGCCGAATGTCTCCATTATCGGTATTAGTTTTGACTGCTTAAGTTCCTGTTCTGCCATTAATAATTACCTCCGTTTATGGTCAGCCCGTTGCCTGTCAGATATTCGCTCATGGCTACGATCTTTGTATCTGTGAGAGCTGACGTATCCACCGGGGCGTTAGCTATACCCGATTCCTTTATCCAGTTGTCCTGAACTGTTGTATAAAGGGACGATGCACTCTGCTCAGCCATATATCTGATGGAATAATCCTTAAATTCCGTATCGTCTGTATTGTCCATGCGGACTACCATATATCCGGCTTCTGTCTCGACTACCTCTGAGATGTCACCATTTTCCATGCCCTCTAACAGTTCATTCAGTTCCTTAGAGTATGCGCCTACATATCCTCTCTCGGTACCTGATACGAAGTCCACGCCATACTCTATGGCCAGCTCTTCAAGATTTCCGTCGGCCTCGCCGTTCTCTACATTTTCCAAGGCTTTTTCACGAAGTTCCTCGGCTAACTTATTCTGCTCCTGAAGTTTTGCTTCATTACAGCTTACATAAGCGCCGTCAGATGTTGTGACAGGCTGATTGTCATTGTCATATTCTATACTCGGGAAGAGAACATAATAAATCTGGAAAAACTTCATTTCCCCGTATTTATCAATATACTCAGCCTCGTAATCATCAGAGAGATCTGTTAATGTCTTCTGACGGAGTGCCTCTATATAAACCTGTCTCTCAAATAACTCATTAACCTTTTCCCTGCTTATGCCAAATGAGTCAAAAAACTCCTGACCAAAGTAATCATAAAATGACTGGGCTTTTACATCCGCATCTGAGATGGCTACAGGGTCCGGAGTCACTTCCTCTACTAGAGCCAGCTTATACTCCACTGTCTCAAGCTTTATCTCATTTAATATGGAGTTGTTTGCATTCGAAACCGCCTCAGGTGAAGCGAGGGTCGCCGGATCAATCTCAAAATTGTACAGATACTGTACCATAAAGAGGTAGTAATCCTCTAATGTAATATCAATATCTTCAAAGGTCATGAGGACTGTCGATGCGGCGGTGTCATGATCTACCTGTTTTCCGATTGAAGATACACTGACCTCCTGGCCGGACACATTTCCGGATACGGTATTACCTCCGTTACATGCCGTCAGTGATACTGCCATCAGGACTGTAGCAATTACAGCAGCTGATTTATTCATAAAGTTCTTTCTCATAATATCCTCCGTAATTTGATTCCCAATAAACATGCCGTATATTTACCCGGGAATAGCAGTAGTCTTTATCAGACTTTTAATATTATAACACCCCTTTACCTTCTTTAAAGACTTTTCACAACTTTTTCATTATTTTACATATAAAAAATATCCCTCCGGATGCATTGCGATTAGCTCAGCATTCGGAGGGATATTTTTTATTATCAAACTATAAACTTAGTGGAAAGAAATCATTCCTTAACGCCACCGAGTGCAACACCGGCAACGATATATTTTGAAAGTACGAGGTATGCAATAAGGATAGGCATAACTGCGATTGTAAGTGCTACGTAAATCTGACCCCAGTCTCTCTGCTTATCGTTAGACTTGATAGCCTCGATGTAAAGAGGAAGAGTACCGAGTTCTTTCTTCTTTGTAGCAAGGATAAGTGAAGGTGTGTAAAGGTTGTTCCATGAACCAACGAATCCGAAGATTGCCTGTGTAGCCATAGCGGGCTTAAGAAGAGGAAGTGCAATAGTATTGAATGTATTGAACTCTCCTGAACCATCGATACGTGCGGCATCAACGATTTCTACTGAGAAGCCTGCTTCCATGTACTGCTTCATGAAGTAAACTGTTGTAGGAGCAGCCATAGCCGGAATAATAAGGGGCCAGATTGTTCCATACATATGTGTAAGGTTACATACCTTGATAAATCCGATGATTGAAACCTGCATAGGAATCATCATGATACCATAAATGAATGCCCATGCTGCATTTCTGAATCTGAAGTTGTAAACTGTTACAGCGTATGCTGTAAGTGCTGCAAAGTAAACCTGAAGGATTGTTGCAGGCACTGTGATGATGAGTGAGTTGAGCATTGCCTTCCAGATTGAGATGATCTGTGCGTTCTGGCACCATATCTGCAATCCCTTGAAGTTCTCAAACCAATGGCTCTTGGGCAGGAAATACTTTGCTACCTGAACCTCACTGTTTGTCAATGTACCGTTTATAATCATCATATAAAACGGGAATATACTTAAGAAGCAAAGTAATATACAAATCACATATCTGAAAGGAGCTGTGAGTTTAACCTTCTTCTTGTCCTGTGTCATATTTATCTGCATCTGACTCATTTGTGTAACTCCTCCTTATCTCTTCTCTTTTTTCTCTGATGTAAGTATGTAGAATACCATACTTACAGCGAGGGTGATAACGAACAGTACTACTGAATAAGCCGAAGCACGACCTACGTTCTGACCTGAACCTGACTCAACATACTTCTTGATCGTCATAACGATTGTAGTAGTAGAGTTGAGCTGCTGGCCCTTGTAATTAACAACCGGACCTCCGGCGTTGAAAAGCTGAGGTATATCATACATCTGAAGACCACCGATACATGATGTAACCATTGTAAACTGAAGGATTGGTTTAAGAAGAGGTACTGTGATCTTGAAGAACTGCTGTCTTGAAGATGCACCGTCAACCATGGCAGCCTCGTAAAGTGAAGGGCTGATACCCATGATACCTGCGATAAGCACGATCATCGTGTTGCCGTACCACATCCAGAACTGGATGAAAGCAATGATGAAAAGTGAAGTCCAACCGTGGTCAAGCACACCGTTTGAAGGAATAGGAGCTCCCATTCTCTTTAAGAGAAGTGTGATTGTACCCTGAACCTGGAACAATGCGTTGAAAAGGAACGCAATTGAAGCGGCAGTGATAATGTTGGGCATATACATGATAACTTTATATGCACCCTGACCCTTAAGCTTGCACTGGATATCTGTAAACCATGCAGCCAGTAACAGCGAAAGGAGAATCTGAGGGATAAAGTTCAATAACCATAAGCAAATTGTGATACCGATTGAAGACCAGACTTCTGAACCTTTTACAAATACATATGATGAAAAGTTTCCGAGTCCGACAACGGTCTCTACAGCGTTACGACCTTTTTTAACGGTCTGTACAAATGCGCTTCCGAATGTATAAACAAGCGGAAAGAACTGGAAAATAAGGAAAATTACGAAGAACGGTGCAAGGAAAATGTAACCGTATCTTCCGTATTCGACTGTTTTGTTTTTTGTTTCGTTTTTCAAGACATCACTCCCCATATCTTATTTATAGTTTTGATAATTAATACCCTTCGGGAATTATAAAAAGGTATTTTTCTGAAATCACGCACCGACACGGATACCGTGCCGATGCGTTTCTTTCAGATAAAGTGATTAACTTTTTGTTTGAGATTACTCTAACAGTTTAATCAGTGATCAAATTACTCGATTACTACGTAATCGTATGTCTTAGCTACTTCATCCTTTACATACTGAAGAGCAGCGTCTACGTCAGCAACCTCGCCTGAGTTGTAAGCTGTAGCAGCCTTTGTGATGATGTCCTTAAGAGGAGCATCAAGGTAGCAAGCATTTGAAAGGTTGATGTTCTTTACAGACTCAGCCCAGATTACGAAAGGATCCTGTCCGCCAAGAATCTCTCTTGCAGGAAGACCACCCTCGTCGTTAGCGATAAGAGCTTCGATAGTAGCCTTGTTGTTTACGAAGTCACCAGTATCTTTTGCAAGTGTGTACATGATGTCTTCATCACAGCAAAGTGAGTATACAAGGAATGCAGCGAGCTCTGTGTTAGGGCATCCTTCCATAACCATGCAGTATGTACCACCCCAGTGATATCCAACAGGGCCCTCACAGATGTGCCACTTACCCTTTGATGAATCCTCGCCAAGAGTATCATCAAATGCCATACACCAGTATACTGACCATGTACATCCGAAGTATCCGAATACATCTCCTTCGTATCCAGCGTTCCATGCAGCATCCCACATAGAAGCGTTGTTTGTGTACTCGCCATCGAAGAGCTCCTTAGAAAGCTCGAAGAAGTCTGTTACAGAAGAGTCGAGTGAAAGTGTCTCTGTTCCGTCATCAGCTACTGTAATCCAAGGCTGTGTCTGCTGATCGAAGCAAGCATACTTGATCTCATCAGGACCTGCTACCATAGCGTAACCAGCATCCTTCATTGTAGCAGCTGTCTCCATGAATGTATCCCAATCCTTTACGTACTCCTGTACGTCAGCGGGATCAGATGATCCAAGAACTTCCTCAGCGATGTCAGTTCTGTATACGAAGCATCCAGGGCAAGCCTGCCATGTAAGAGCCTTGAGTTCTCCGTTGTATGTAGCGTACTGCTTAGAGAAGTTGTAAGCGTTTGCATACATCTCATCTGTGATTCCGATGTCTGAAAGTGCAAGTGTCATATCAGACTCTGTGTAGTACTTAGCTACATCGTTATCAGCTGCGATGATTGAAGGGAACTTCTCATCGTTGTTCTCGATAAGTGTATCGATAGCTGTCTGGTATGTTCCGTCTGTTCCGGAAACACCAAGGTTTACGTACTCAACGTAATCTGTAAGCTCAGGATAAGCATCAAGAACGTACTGCATTCTTGAACCGAACTCATCGTTCCAAGAGTAGAAGTAAATCTTGTCAGCGTCTGTCCAAGCTGATGTGTCAGGGCACTCAAGCTTAGCAGTTACTTCTGTTGCTGAGAAGTCTTCGGGCTCTGTGTCAGCGTCGCCATCTGCTGCTGCGCCGTCATCTGTTGCTGCGCCGTCATCTGTTGCTGCGCCATCTGTGTTAGCGTTAGCGTCAGGTGTTGTCTCTCCGCCACATGCTACAAGTGTAGATGCAGCCATGATCATTGCTACTGTAAGAGCTAATAATCTCTTTTTCATTTTGCTTTTTTACCTCCCGTGTAAAAAATGTTTATTACAGGTGGCACCTTGCCACCTACATTGCATATACTAACATAGCAAATACAAGATTTCAAGTTTTTGATAACAAATAATTCACAATTGTGTTTTTTTTATGAAAAGTGCATAAAGAATTATTTTGTTTTTATTCTATTTACACTTTGTTAACAATTTGTTCATATTTGTATTTTCTATAAAACCGGTCCTTCATGGCGGAGAACCATGCCGCTGTGCTTGGGCAGAGTAACTGTTATATGACCGGCATCGAGCTTATATTCAATGGGCGATGCGTCAAATCCGTAATCGTCCGTCATCATAAGTCTCGTCATGGTTGCATCCCGTGCTATTCCAAGAGTCCATGCAGAGATATCCTTTGTAATCTGCTCATCAGAGTTATTAATCAGGATAAGGCTCTGGCCGTCATTGTTAAATCGTCCGTAAGCTATATATCCGTAATCCTCACCCATATACTTTATGGAACCGTTCTTAAGCTCACTGCACTTTTTCCTGATGGCTATCATCTTCTTATGAAATTCAATGAGTTCTTTATTCTCATGACCCCAAGGATATGTACGGCGATTATCGGGATCTGTAAATCCACACACACCGGCCTCATCGCCATAGTAAACAGTAGGTGCACCGATCCATGTCATCTGAATCATGACAGCCTCTCTCATTACAGGAATGCTTACTCCCTCGTTGGCCGCCTCGGGTCCAAGATTATTTACACGGCCTATCCTCTTGTTTGTCCTTGTCAGGAATCTTGAATGGTCATGATTTGATAATTCATTCATGGCTACCATCATTGACGGTGCTGACATTCTCGCATTGTGATGCATCATGGCACCCCAGAAGCTTGAAGCATTGTTTAGCTGATCGTTTCTGAAGTCATCGCTGTGCTTCTGCATTCCGGTCAAAAACCATGTGACGGGCTCCATGAACGCATCATAGTTCATGACCGAATCCCACTGATCTCCCTGAAGCCAGCTCTTAGGGTCGCCGTAATGCTCTGCAAGAATGAGGGCATTGGGATTAGCCTGCTTTACTGCCTGTCTGAAATCATGCCAGAATTTATGGTTAAACTCAGGTGAGTGTCCAAGGTCTGCCGCTACATCGAGACGCCAACCGTCTGCATTGTACGGAGGCGATACCCACTTGCGTCCTATCTCAAGAATATAATTGCACAGTTCCTGAGACGCCTCATAATTAAGCTTCGGCAGTGTATCATGTCCCCACCATCCATCATATGTATGGTTGTAGGGCCATTTTGATTCATCATAGAATTTAAAATAATTTCTGTAAGGGCTGGCATCGGAAATGTATGCGCCTTTCTCATAACCCTCAGCATCTTCATATATGCGCTCTCTGTCCAGCCATTTGTTAAATGAACCACAGTGATTGAACACTCCATCGAGGATTACTTTGATGCCTCTCCTGTGAGCTTCCTCCACAACTTTTGCAAAGAGCTCGTTTGACGCATCAAGGTTAGCCTTGTTTGTTACCCTGTTTATATATTTTGTGGCATGGCGGTTTTCCATGTCCCCCTCAGGGAGCACTTCTCCACCATCTGATACAATCTTTCCGAAATGAGGATCTATGTTGTCATAATCCTGAATGTCGTATTTATGATTTGACGGAGAAACAAAGAGCGGATTGAAATAAATTACTTCAATGCCAAGTTCCTCAAGGTAATCCATCTTATCGATTACGCCCTGAAGGTCGCCGCCGTAAAATTCCCTTACGCCCATGGTGGCAGGATACTTGCTCCAGTCGTCAACCTTTGTGGTGTAGTCGCCGATGTAGCTGTACTCTCTTGTCTCCACATCATTTGTCTTATCGCCGTTATAAAATCTGTCCACATATATCTGGTACATAACAGCACCCTTGGCCCAGTCAGGCGTCTTGAATCCGGGAATGATTACGAAATCATATTCATCCATGGGTTCTTTTGACACGCCTCTCACATCAAAACAACTCATCATGTTGCCTGAATATACCTCAAAGTGATAAGAGAATATCCTGTTTTCAAGCTGTACTTCATGGGAATAGTAATCAAAGAGCTCGTTTGTCTCCACTATCTCCATGTAATGACTCTTGCCCTCGGATACGAGGAGGACCTTGTCCGCGTTATTTTTTGCCGTACGGAATCTGATGGTCACCAGGCCGTACGGAGACGGCTCCATGGGATTTACGTAATTTGAAGTGGTATCGGAATAGAGGGCCTTCTTTTTAAGGAGGGGTTTCATTCCTGTTATGTAGTTTTTGTTGCTTCCCATACCATAATTAACGGTAAACTGCATAGCGCCTCTCCTATAACTCTGCTGCCACTATTATTCCGCCACGCTCGGCATAATATGATATCAGGCCTCTTGAAGCATACGCTTTCACGTCGCACTCAGGCCATTTTTTCTTAATAATATGAACATACTTCTTTGCAAGCTCTTCGTTGTCTGTATGACATATGCGGATTTTGCCGCCGTTATAATGTCTCTCCTCAAGCTGATGGAATATCTCTGCTGCCGCGTGGTTGTCGCCCTTACGCTTTGCATTTACTTCAAGAGTTCCCTCCTCAGAGCCTGTACCAACTATGCGGAGTCCGAGTACGCCGACTGCCGCAGCCGCAATCTTTTTAACTCTTCCGTTCTGAGCCAGGTTATGAAGTGATCTGAATGAGAAGAATATTCCCGTCTGCTTTTTATATGCTTCAATCAGAATGACGATATCCTCAAAACTCTTGCCTGCCTTATCAAACTCTGCAATCTTCTCGACAATGAGTCTCATCTCAGGGCCGGTTGAAAGCGAATCAACCACGTGAATCTTTGTGCCCGGGTGCTCGTCCATATACATGTCTGCTGCTACAAGTGCGGAATTGTATGTACCCGAAAGAGCACTTGTAAGAGTAACAACAAAAATGGTATCAGCTCCCTCAAAAGCATCAAGCCATGCCTGAGTACCGGGACAGGCTGTAAACGACCTGCCGTTGTACTTCTCCATGTAATCAAGGAGCTCTCCTGTGTCGAGGAGCTCATCGTCGGAAAAAGTCCTCTCGCTTGTAGATATGCTCATGGGGACAGATTTAAAATCGACTCCCTCGAATTTAAGCATGTCTGCTGATGAATCAGATACTATTCTTGCCATATTTATTCTCCTTAAAATAATGATCTGCAATCAAAACGGGCAGTGTTTAAACGGGCATCTCCAGGGAAATACTCCGCCGCCTGTATGGGAGTACCATATGAGGAGTGCCACCAATGAGATGCACATTATTATAAATATAATAATCGCGGCTCTGATACGGATTCTTGTCTCCTTCTCACTTGCGAGACGTTTTTTTGTCATCTCTGCCCAGTACTCTTCCTCTTCTTCAGACAGGGTGGTTGATACAGTCTCTGCAACTTTCAGTCTCTCGTCTGCGACGGATGTGATCTCTCCTTCAGCCTCTACCGCACTGCTGACCCAGTCCTCACCGTATACTTCTTTTTTCTTTTTATTAAACAGACTCATATTATTTTACAGATTCTCTTATTACTATGCTACCGCCTACGACTTTTCGGCCTATGCGGTATCCGGGATCCTTGATCTTTTTTACTATGGCATCAACCACAGTCTCACTCATGGTCTCGAGTCCCACCCTGTAGGTCGTGAGCTTGGGATAGCTGAATGATGCATATATGAAATCATCAAATCCCACTACTGATACCTGGCCCGGTACATCATATCCGGACTCCTTTAACTGGAGGACCAGCTTGTACGCTGCTTCGTCGCAGTTGCATACAAAAGCTTCCGGCATATCATCCGGGAGTGCTACCCTGTCAAAGCTTGATATCTCATCCCGGTCCGGTATTATCCAGTCTTTTCTTAACGGGATATCATTTTCAAGGAGGCCCTTGTAATATCCTAAATATCTGTCCATGATGGAGCTTGTGGATTTGATACTGCCCACAAAAGCCATCCTGGTAAAGCCTTTTTTGATCAGGTAATTGGTCAGCTGATAGCATCCGTATACATTATCGGATACGACAGAATCCGCATCTGACTTCTGATCGTAAAAGTCCTCGAATATATAGGGGAGTCCTATCTCTGCAATCTTTGCGATATATGCACTTCTGAGATGTCCGAGTATTATTATACCGTCTACCTTGTTATTTATCACCATATTGGGGAGGATCCCCTCCTCCTGGTCAGACCTTGTGATTATCTCAAGTATACATGAATACCCGAGGGCTGCCAGATCTGTCACATTCCTCTTATATAGATTGGAATAAAATGCATTGTCGGAAAAGTATCTCTCCGAGACGAGCACACCTACATTGCCACTGACTCCGTCCTTCATGGAACGGGCCATGGAATTGTAACGGTACCCCATCTCCTCTGCCTTATCCTTTATCTTCTGACGGACAGCATCGCTGACTCCTTCCTTGTCAGAAAGGGCTTTAGATACTGTAACCGTACTTACGCCAAGTTCTTTGGCGATATCGCTCATGGTAACACTGTTTATCATACGATTCTCTCCATAACTTCCATACACATGCGGCCGTTATGATACGGACATTTCCAGGGCTCTACAATCTCTTTTGAAGGATTCGGTTCACCGTCAGGCGAAACCTCCGAAAACCACTCTGAGCCGGGGCGATGGTCTATCTGCTTATCCCTGATAAACTCCCACTCTGCCATAGCGGCGTCGAGATATTCCTCTCTGTCTCTTGCATGCTGATATGCATTTATGAAGCCTACGACGGTCTCGGCCTGTACCCACCAGACTCTCTTTTCATCAACCTTGCCTCTCTCACATTCATTCGCAAGGGAATGACCGTCAAATGCTACCTTGTATACATTGTCAGCCAGATCTTTAGTGATCGGCGTCATCTTTTCTCTGTATGCCGGGTCGTCGACCACATCGACTCCCCTGTCTATGAGCCACGATGTCTCTATGTCGTGACCGTATGAATGGAG
>JAEEGH010010183.1_pt1 | contig 21671 bp, 12 predicted proteins | sample 9134181 | NCBI WGS metagenome assembly JAEEGH01 (sample SAMN16246544, study PRJNA631951) | gut metagenome | biome: gut microbiome; feature: rumen; material: DP-attached | host: Bos | place: Iran: Karaj | collected 2018-10
ATGGGCAAAGAACCTCGCCGAACAGGGTTTTGTAAGTGCCGATGCCTAGGTTCTCGCTCATCCAAGCATCTCTGTAGCGCTCGGCCATCTTATTGGTTACGACAGGTTTATCATCGGCCGGCATAGCGATATAACGCTTCAGATCACCGTTCTCGTCGTAGGGTTCGGCCAATGGGCTCATGGTCAGGACGGCATGGATATCGCTCACGCCCTCCTTCTCACGATAGCTGTTGTTCGTGCTCAGGCCGAAGCGGAAATACTTGCCAACCTTCTGGTCGAAGTTGCCACGTACGGACAGACGGTCGTAGCCCTCGGTCGGGACAACCGACTCGTCATGATAGTAGCCTGCGCCGAAGCTGTAGCTGCCGCCGTTGGTGCCACCGGTCACGGTGATGTCGTGATTGTGGCTCACACCGGTCTGATAGTACAGATCCTGCCAGTCCGTATTGACATTGTCATTCTCGTCGAGCGAGTTCTTATACTTGCCGGCATAGGCACGGAACTTGGCAAATGTCGGACCGTCCATCATCGGATACTTCTTGAAAATCTTCTTGAATGAGACGTAGCCATTGTAGCTCACCTTGGCAGGAGCGCCCTGGGCACCCTTGACGGTGGTGATGATGATGACACCATTGGCGCCACGAGAACCATAAATGGCTGTAGATGAGGCATCTTTCAAGATATCCATAGACTTGATGTCCGATGGATTGATATCCGAAAGCTGGCCCATGAATGGAATACCGTCGAGCACGATCAACGGGTCGTTGCTTGCGGTGAGCGAACGCTGACCACGGATGCGGATCTGCATTTCATCACCCGGCTTGGTTGAGGTCTGCGTCATCTGGACGCCGGCGATACGGCCTTGCAGGGCCTGGGCGGCGTTGGTGGCGGCAATCTGGTTGAGGTTTTCACCTCCGATGTTGGCCACAGAACCGGTGACGGCCTCGCGGCGCTGGGTACCGTAACCGATGACGACGACGTCATCCAACATCATGCGGTCTTCCTGCATGGAAATGTTGAGCGAGCTGCCGGCCTCGACCAGCTGGTTCACATAGCCGACGAACGAGACAATCAGCGTCGAGCCCTTGTCGCACTTGATGCTGAAGTTACCGTCCGCATCGGTCATGATACCCTGCGTCGTACCTTTCACTCTGATACTTGCGCCAGGAATCGGTTCACCGTTCTCGTCCGTCACGGTGCCCGTTGCGTTAAATCCTTGCGCGAAAACTCCTGTAGGAAGGAGGCCAATGGTACAAAGAAGACCTGCGGTTTTCAATGTCGATTTGGTAATTTTCATACTAAGGTTGTTTTGATTAAAAAAATGAATGTATATAAATAAGGTTATATGAGACCCGGGTGATTCGGTTCATCCCAGAGCCATTTTTCATAGCTTGTTTTTGCGTTTTTCAAATAATTGGGCAAAGGTTCACATGCTCTCTCGATTAGATGATAAAAATGCCAAACAAGTGTTTTTTTAGATTTTGTGGCGCAAAAGTACAAAGAAAAAATTTAGGGGAATATAAATTTTGAAACAAAAACACCTTAATTTGTTTCATGCATTTTTTGAGTATTTTCATGTTACAAATTCTTATTTACTCGTTTCCAAACGGCTTTTTTTGAGGGTTTTGGGGGGTGAGTATTGCGGTTTTCGGAAGAATTATGTATCTTTGCGGCCCAATTCGAATTACCTTCTATCTCCGGGAAACAATGAACCGTATCTTTGTATTATTCTGCTGTTTTTTATGTGCGCTCGGCTCCTCAATGGTGGCCAGGCCCAAGGATTTTCTGTTTACCGACAGCTACCTCACCAGCAATCTGGTCAACAACATCTTCCAGGACAGTGACGGCTTCCTCTGGATTTCGACGGAGAACGGCCTGAACCGCTTCGACGGAGCCAAGATGACCTGCTACTACCATGAGAAGGACAATCCCAATTCATTGGCCCACAACTTTGTCTGCTTTGTCTATGAGGACAAGGCGGGGAACCTCCTCGTGGGCAGTTATATGGGCCTGCAGATCTATCACCGCGATACGGATGACTTTACGGAGGTGGCCCGGTTCGAAGACGGTTCGGCCCTGACGGCAGCGCCCAGCCATCTGCTGGAGACGCACGACGGCAAGATATACACGTCGGGGACGGTCATCTGTGAGGTCGTGGTGCACGACGGCGTCCCGCTGCTGAAACGGGTGGACTGGGGCGCGAGCGGCAAGGTGAGCCGCCTGCACGAGGATGTGAACGGGGAGCTGTGGTGCCGCAACGGCGTGGGCGACTTCTATCGCATTGGCCGAAATGGAGATACGGAACTGACGATGTTGGCCAATGAATACGGCGCCATCGATGTCTTTTCGGACGAGCAGCACGACATCTATATCGCAACGCGCTCGCGCGACCTGTGGCGCTATGACGCCGGGGGCCGGACGTGGAACAAGGTGAACGCCACGCGGGTGTCGCGCGCCTCGATCCGCTGCGTATTCTCATTGGACAAAAACACCCTGCTGGTCGGCACGGACGGCGACGGCGTGATGAGTATCGACAAGCGGACGGGTCGGGTGGAGGAATATGAGGTGGACCTGCCGGCCACGACATCGGACCTGCTGAAGGTGCACCAGATCTTCCGTGACCGCGAGGGAAACCTGTGGATGGCGCTCTTCATGAAGGGTGTGGCCCATCTGTTCAAGGAGAAGAGTGCATTCCGCTCGATTGGGCCAATGCAGGGGACGCACAACCCGATCGGGACGAGCAGCATCGGCTCCATCCTGCCGACGCGGGATGGACGCATGTGGGTGGGAACGGACGGCGATGGCATCTACGTGCTCGACAGGGAGCTGCGCGGCCAACGTCATCTGCACGGCGCAACGCCATTGGACACAATCCCGAACATCGTCCTAGCCCTGTATGAAGACACGGACGGCAAGGTGTGGGTCGGCTCGTACGGCGAGAGCTGCGGATATGTAGAACCCAACACCGGACGCTACCACGACTGCGGGCACAAGTTCCTGCAGGAGGGCAAGATAGCGCCGCGCGTCTATGGCTTCGTCGAGGACAAGTGGCGACGTCTGTGGGTCGTCACGATGGGAAGCGGCACCTTCTGCTACGACCTGGACAGGCAGCGGACGATAGACAGCCTCTGTTTCTACGGCGACATCAACGCCTGGCAGACCTCGGTGAGGATTACGGCCAATGACCAGTTGCTCGTCGGAACGTACGACGGCGTCTATGCCTTCGACCTGACAGCCCCGCACATCGAGCCGCGCCGCGTCTTCGACCGCGACATCATCTATTCGCTGGAGGAGTTGCCCGATGGCACTCTCTGGGCCGCCGGTCCATCGGGCGTCATCCGCTTCGACGTGGAGCATGGGCGCAGGCAGGTCATCACCCAGGGCGACGGTCTGGCCGGCAATGTGGCCTATTCCATCCTGGGCGACTCGGCGCGGACACTTTGGGTAGGCACGAACAAGGGCATCTCACACTACGTCATCGCCGACAGCGCGTTCACCAACTACATGGAGGGCGACGGCCTGCAGGGCAACGAGTTTGCCAAGAATGCCTGCTGCACCGACCGCAAAGGACGCATCTGGATGGGCGGCATGAACGGCATCAACTACTTCTACCCCTCGCAGGTCCACGCCGACAGCATCGCGCTGAAGGTGCGCGTCACGGGATTCTATCTCCACAACAAGCCCATCAACGCCTCGGCCCTGTCGGGCGGCAAACCCATCATCAAGGGGCCGGTCTATAAGGCCAAGTATTTTTCCCTGCTGCACGAAGACAACACCTTCTCCATCGAGCTCTCGACCACCAATTTCGTGAATCCGACCAGCGTGCGCTACATGTATTCAGTCAACAACGGCGTGTGGTCCACCCTGCCGATGGGCAGCCATCAGGTCTCGTTCGGCTCGCTGCGGCCTGGCCGGCACTCGTTCCGGTTCAAGGCGGTGCAGAACACAGTCTCGTCGCCCGAGGAGGAGGTCATCATCATCGTCCGGCCGTTCTGGTGGGAATCATCGGCCACACAACTGATCGCCTACCTGCTGGCGGCTGCGATTATCCTGGCTTTCTTCATCCAGATGAGGCACCACTACCGCGTGCGCCGCGAGATGCTCATCGAGAAACACGCCCACGAGATTGACGAGGCGAAACTGCGTTTCTTCACCAACATCACGCACGACATCCGCACGCCTATGACGCTCATCATGAGCCCGTTGCAGAAGCTGCTGGAGACCGACCGCGACCACGTGCGCCAACAGGCCTACCAGACGATGAAGCGCAACGCCAACATGCTGCTCCAGCTGGTCAACCAGCTGCTCGACATCCGCAAGATTGACAACAACCAGATGAAGCTCTACTTCAAGGAGACCGACATCATCCGCCTGCTGAACGAGCAGATGGAGTTTTTCCTGCAGGTGGCCGACAGCAAGCGGATCCGCACCTGTTTCGTCCACGAGGGGCTGGAGAGCCTGACGGTCTGGGTCGATCCGGGCTATTTCAGCAAGATTGTCATCAACCTCCTGCGCAATGCCTTCAAATACACGCCGTCGGGCGGTGAGGTGACGATGAGCATTGAGGCCGATCCGCTGCGCGAAGACGGCGCGGGATACGTCATCCTGCGGGTGAGCGACACGGGCATCGGCATCTCGCAGGAGGACAAGGAGCACATCTTCGAGCGATTCTACCGCGCCCGCAACACGCGTGCCTCGATCGAGGGCAACGGCATTGGCCTACACCTCACCCGCTCGCTGGTCACGCTGCACCACGGGACGATACGCGTCTATGACAACGAGGTGGGACGGGGCACGACATTCGAGGTGCGCCTTCCGCTGGGCAACCGGCACCTGCAACCCGACGAGATGGCATCGGACAGCGTCCAGAAGATTGTGGAGTCGAAGGTCGTGGTCAAGGTCGATGAACAGCAGCCCGACCGCGTCTCGGTAGTGGGAAAGATGGCGGCCAATCGCGTGAAACACCACCTGCTCATCGCCGACGACGACACGGAGATACGCAACTACCTGAAGCGCGAGCTGGAGTCGGACTTCCGCGTGACGGAATGTGCGGACGGGAAAGAGGCATTGGCCAACATCTTCAGACAGAAACCCGACATCGTCCTCACCGATGTGATGATGCCGGAACTGGACGGCCTCTCCCTGTGCCAGCGCATCAAGCAGAACATCAACCTCAACGACATCCCGGTGGTGATGCTCACGGCCAAGGTTGATTCCGAATCGAACATCGCCGGTCTGGAGTGTGGGGCCGATGCCTATATCACCAAACCCTTCTACATCGAAATCGTGCGTAGCACGCTCAACAACCTCATGAAAAGCCGCTCCGTCCTCCGCAACAACTACAGCGGCCAACAGGAACAGGCCGAAAAGCGCGACTCCGTCAACCTCCCGTCGGCCGACGAACAGCTGATGGAGAAGATCATGGCGGCCGTCAACCGCAACCTGGGCAACCCCGACTATTCGACCGAGGAGCTGGGCTCGGATGTCGGCCTGAGCCGCGTCCACCTCTACCGCCGCCTGAAGGAGATGACCAACCAGGGACCGCAGGATTTCATCCGCAACATGCGCCTGCGCGAGGCGGCCCGCCTGCTGGAACAGGGCCACACGGTCTCGGTCGTTGAGATAGCCCAAGCCGTCGGCTTCCGGAGAGCCAACAACTTCTCGGCCGCATTCAAGAACCTCTACGGCATGTCGCCCCTGCAATGGAAGGCCGCCCAGGAGCACCACAACGCCGGGCAGGATTGAGGCATTGACCAATGTCCCCCTCTCACACGACAAAAAAAATCCTTGAACCGGGGCTATCTCAGTTCAAGGATTTTTTCGATTTTATTTTCATTGGCCAATGGCACAATCTCGGGACACGGAATCGTCTCGAAGCGCTCGGGCAGGATATGAACCCTCATCCCGCGGTACAGGAGCGGTTTCAGCCGGGCCAGTTCCTCATTGCGCAGGCGGATGCAGCCCTCGGTGGCGCGCAGGCCGATCGACTCCGGGTCATGCGTCCCGTGGATGCCGATGCCGCTGCCTGCGCTGAGGCGGATGAACCACGGCCCGTAGGCGTGCGGGATGAAGCCCTTGCCGTCGTGGAAGTCGTGCCCCCACTCGCGCGCGTCGGTGAAGCTGACGATGGTGAACCACCCCTCGGGCGTGCGCAGGTCACCCTGGCGCTGCTTGTGGCCGTAGCCGCGGCCGCACGAGATGCGGTGGTGGGCCAATGTATCGCCGTCGGACAGGAGCGTGAGCGTGAGCCGCGTCTTGTCGATACGCACGAAGGTCTCGGCCGCGAGAGGGACATTGGCCAATGAAATAATCAGGCCCAACGCAATGGCGCACGGGCGGAGGATTGTTCTGTTCATGCGGCAAAGATAGGGCTTTTTTCGCAATGTGACATGGGCCGATGGGAAAAAGCCGCACAAGGTTGTGATTTTTTGGGGGACATTGGCCATAAAAGTCAAAAATTTGCGCTATCTTTGCGGCCATGAATCTGGAAGATTTGAAACAAAGAGCGGTTGAGGCCATGGGCTTTGACCGCCTGAATGTGATGCAGGAAAAAATGCTCGAAACTGCCGTTTCGGGCCGTAACGTGCTGCTCCTCTCCCCCACCGGAAGCGGCAAGACGGTGGCATTCCTGCTGCCGCTACTGGGCGACGGGGCATCGGACATGAAGGCACTCATCATCGTGCCGTCGCGCGAACTGGCGCAACAGATCGGCGAGGTGGCCAAGCGGCTGGGACTGCGCTGTGTGCTGTGCTACGGCGGCCATGACGCGCGCATCGAGTGTCAGCGCATCGGGGCATTGGACAACGCCAGCCGCTACGTGATTGTGGGTACGAGCGGCCGACTGAAGGACCACATCGAACGCAAGCACCTCGACGCGGCGCGCTTCACGCACCTCGTGCTCGACGAATATGACAAGAGCCTCGAACTGGGCTTCGAGGAGGAGATCCGCTTCATCACTACGCGACTTTCGGGCGTGCGCCAGATGCTGCTGACGAGCGCGACCCATGCCGTCCCCATCGCTCCGTGGCTGCGGTTTGCGCCCTACGAGCAGCTGGATTTTACGGCCAATGCGAAGTCGGCGCGCAACGAGGGCGAAAAACCGCGTAGCGCGTCGCAGCTGCAGGTCTGGCAGGTGAAGTCGCCCGTGGCCGACAAGCTCGAAACGCTGAAATCGCTGTTGGAGAGCCTGCCCGACGCACAGCCAGTCATCGTCTTCAGCGGCTACAGGGAGAGCTCGGAACGCATCGCCCACTATCTGCAGGACGAGGGCATCGGATGTGCGCTCTACCACGGCGGTCTGGAGCAGGACTTGCGCGACAAGGCGGTCATCCGGCTGCGGTCGAACACGGTGCGCGTCATGGTGGCGACCGACCTCGCTGCACGTGGTCTGGACATTCCCGAGGTGGGTCACATCGTCCATTACCACTTGCCGGCCGACGTTGAGACCTTCACCCACCGCAACGGACGCACGGCGCGCAATGGCGCATCGGGCGCGGCCTACCTCATCGTCGGCCCCAACGAGTTCCTGCCGGATTTCATCGACCAGAAGACGCCGTTCTATGCCATCGGCCGCAATAAAAAAACCGCTCCGACGACGCCGCAGGAGCCCTCGTACACATTAGTATATATAGGGCGCGGCAAGAAGGAGAAGATTTCGAAGGGCGACATCGTGGGTTTCTTCACCAAGAACGGCGGTATCTCGGGCGAGCAGATAGGGCGCATCGACGTGATGGAGCATTGCGCCTACTGTGCCATCAGCAGTGAGGTCGTGGCCGATGTATTGGCCAAGGTCAACGGTCTGAAAATCAAGGGAGAGAAGACGATTTATAAAATCGTTTCCACGAACTAACAGACCCTCTCCCCTTTCCCCCTCCCGTTATGCAGGGAGGGGGAGTATATACCAAAAATCAAGAATTTGAGACCTCTCTCAATTCATTTTTTGATTTCTCCGAAAATAATCACAATTGAAGAAACTTTATCCTCCGAAGCAAAATACTCCCTTCCCCTACACAACGGGGAAGGGCTGGGGATAGGGTCCGGATGTATTTTTTATGCCAGAAATTAAAGATCTCGTGTTGCAGAAACCGCGCTTCAACGCGCTGGTGAAGAAACTTCGTGCGCTGTCGGCCAAGGCAGATGCACGCGAAACCATCCAGCTGAAGGGACTACGTGGGTCATCGGCCGCAACCTTCCTCGCCCCGCTGAAGAACGCGCTGCCGGGCATCTACCTGTTCGTGCTCGACGACGAAGAGACGGCCGGCTACTTCTACCACGACATCTGCCAGATTGCGGGCGATGCGAACGTCTCGTTCTTCCCGTCGGGCTACAAGCGCAGCATCAAGTACGGGCAGGCGGACTCGGCCAACGAAATCCTGCGCACGGAGACCATCGGAGCCATCAGCGCCGGAGCCGAGACGTTGGCCATCGTGACCTACCCTGAAGCATTGGCCGAAAAGGTGGCCAAGACGGAGCAGGTGAACGAGCAGATACTGCACCTGCACAAGGGCGAGAAGGTCGATAGCCAATTCGTCATCGAGATGCTGAACAGCACTGGTTTCCAGCGCGTTGACTACGTCTATGAGCCGGGACAGTTCGCCGTGCGCGGTTCGATCATCGACGTGTTCAGCTTTTCGAGCGAATATCCGTTCCGACTGGACTTCTTCGGCAACGAAATCGACTCGCTGCGCAGTTTTGAGGTCGATAGCCAGCTGAGCCGCGACCAGCTCGACGAAATCACGCTGTCGCCATCGTTCGCGCAACAGGAGACGCAGGGAATCTCATTGGCCGAATTCCTGCCCCGGCAGACCGTCGTGGTGTGCGACGACGCCGAATGGATCTGCGACCGCGTGCAGGACATCAGCCGCCAGCAGCTGTCGGAACAGCTCATCAAGAGCGAGGAGGGCGACGTGGACGCGCTGAAGAAACTTGTTTCGGCCGATGATTTCCGCGCGTCGTTCGAGGCATTTTCGCACATCCTGATTTCCGACCGTGAACCATCGGCCAAGAAAGACAAATCGCTGTCGGTCATCGAGTTCCACACCACACCGCAACCCGAATGGCACAAGAATTTCGACTTGATTGCCAATGACTTCCGCCACTATCAGGAACTGGGCTACACGCTGCACATCCTGAGCGACTCGCCCAAGCAGCTGGACCGCATCGAGGCCATCTTCGACGACCGTGGCGACCGGTTCCACCTCGTGCGCATACCGCGCGCCATCCACGCCGGATTCGTTGACGATGACACGAAGAACTGCTACTTCACCGACCACCAGATCTTCGACCGTTACCACCGCTACAACCTGCGCAGCGACCGCGCCCGAAGCGGCAAGATTGCACTGAGCATCAAGGAGTTGAAGGAGTTCATGCTGGGCGACTACATCGTGCACGTCGATCACGGCATCGCGCAGTTCGGCGGCCTTGTACAGATGCCGATGGGCAAAGACCCCGACACGGGCGAAGAGCGCACACAGGAGGTCGTCAAGCTCATCTACAAGAACAACGACCTGCTCTTCGTCTCCATCCACCAGCTGGACAAACTGTCGAAATATCGCGGCAAGGATGCCGAACCGCCGTCGCTTTCCCGTCTGGGCAGCAGCGCGTGGGAACACATGAAGGAGCGCACCAAGGAGAAGATGAAGGACATGGCGCGCGAACTCATCGCCCTCTATGCCGCACGCCGCGAGGAGAAGGGCTTCCACTACAGCCCCGACAGCCAGATGCAGCACGAACTGGAGGCATCGTTCATGTACGAAGACACGCCCGACCAGCTCAAGGCCACCCAGGACGTCAAGAAGGATATGGAGAGCGACAAGCCGATGGACCGCCTGGTGTGCGGCGATGTCGGTTTCGGCAAGACGGAGGTCGCCATCCGCGCCGCGCTGAAAGCCTGCAACGACTGCAAGCAGGTGGCCGTGCTGGTGCCGACAACGGTGTTGGCCTTCCAGCATTTCAAGACCTTCGCATCGCGCCTGAAGGACTTCCCCGTGCGCGTCGATTACCTGACCCGCGCCCGCACCGCCAAACAGACCACTCAGATTCTCAAGGACTTGGCCAATGGCTCAATCAACATCATCATCGGCACACACAAGCTCATCGGCAAGCAGGTCAAGTTCCAGGACCTCGGCCTGCTCATCATCGACGAGGAACAGAAATTCGGCGTCAAGACCAAAGAGGCGCTGAAGCAGCTGCGCGTCAACGTCGATACACTCACCATGACCGCCACCCCGATTCCGCGCACGCTCCAGTTCAGTCTGATGGGCGCACGCGACCTCTCGGTCATCGCCACACCGCCTGCCAACCGCTACCCCATCCAGACCGAGGTGCACCGCGACGAGGACGACATCATCCGCGAGGCAATCAACTTCGAGTTGAGCCGTAATGGCCAATGCTTCTTCATCCACAACCGCATCTCGCAGCTGCCCGACATCGTGGCCCGCATCGGCAAGCTTGTGCCCGACGCCCGCGTAGCGTTCGCCCACGGCCAGATGGAGCCGGAAAAGGTCGAACAACTCATTCTCGACTTCGCCAACTACGAGTACGACGTGCTCGTCTGCACCACCATCATCGAGGCCGGACTCGACATCCCGCACGCCAATACGATGATTGTAAGCCAGGCGCAGAACTACGGCCTGAGCGAACTGCACCAGCTGCGCGGCCGTGTGGGACGTACCAACCGCAAGGCATTCTGCTACCTGCTCACGCCGCCGTTCACAGCCATGAGCCAGGATGCGCGCCGCCGTCTGCAAGCCATCGAGAACTTCTCCGGACTCGGTTCGGGCATCCACTTGGCCATGCAGGACCTCGACATCCGTGGCGCGGGCAACCTGCTGGGCGGCGAACAGTCGGGCTTCATCAGCGACCTGGGCTACGAGGCATACCAGAAAATCCTGAAACAGGCCGTCAAGGAGCTCAAGACGCAGGAATTCAGCCAGCTCTATGCCGAGGAGCGCGAACAGGCCGAGACCATCACCGATGACTGCGCCCTCGAGACCGATCTCGACATCTGCTTCGGCGAAAAATACGTGCCCGACAGTTCGGAGCGCATCGCCCTCTATCAGGAACTCGACAACCTCACCACGCAGGACGAGGTCGATGCCTACCGCGCACGCCTCATCGACCGTTTCGGCAAGATTCCGAAGGCCGGCGAGGAACTTATCCACGTAGTGACGCTGCGACAGCTGGGCCGACAGCTCGGATTCGAGAAATTGGCCATAAAACAGAACAAGATGCGCGCCTACTTTACCACAGCGCTGCCCGATTATTTCCAGAGCGACGCCTTCGGCCGTATCCTGAACTACTATCAGGAGCACACGCGCCGCTGCCGCCTGGAGGAGAAGAACGGCAAGCGCTCCATCCTCATCGACAAGGTGGACAGCATCCGCGAGGCGGTCGGAATCCTGCAAAAAATGTAGTGGGGAGAGGGGATTGCGTAGTGAGTATTGTGTAGTGTAGAGTAAAACAGCAAACGTCCCTTTCACTCCCCTTTTACTACTCTTTTACTCCCCTTTAATTTCCCTTTTAAATTTAACCTTTTTGTCCAATGTATTTAGGCGAACTGATTTCGCTGGGCGTGGCCTTCTCGTGGACTGCCACTGCCCTATTTTCGGAAGTGGCCTCCAAGCGGATGGGCTCGCTCCCGCTCAATGTCATCCGAATGTTGATGTCGCTGGTCCTGTTGGCCCTGACGCTGTGGCTCACCCTGGGAGTCCCCTACCCGATGTGGGCCGACGGCGAGACATGGCTTTGGCTCAGCCTGTCGGGGCTGGTGGGCTACGCGCTGGGCGACTGGTGCCTGTTCCAGAGCTATATCCTGATGGGGTCGCGTTTCGGCCAATTGTTCATGACGCTGGCATCGCCATCGGCCGCACTGACGGCGTGGTTCCTGCTGGGCGAACGGATGCAGCCATTGGCCATAACGGGCATGTTCATCACGCTGGTGGGCATCGGGATGTCGGTGCTCAACCGCGGGGGCGAAAGACGGCGCATTGGCCTCAAACTGCCGCCTCGGGGCATCCTGCTGGGCATCGGCGCCGGCATGTGTCAGGGCATCGGCCTGGTCCTGAGCAAGTTGGGCATGGAGCATTACGAAGCGGCATTGGCCACACAAGGCATCGATGATCTCTCGGCCTGGGCCAGTCCATCGGCCATGATTCCGCTGCCGCTCAGTTTCTTGATGCCCTTCGCCTCGACGATGATACGCGCCATCACGGGCCTGGCGGGCTTCTGCATCGCCCTCTTCCTCCTGTCGCACAACGGCGGGAAACGGCTCCAGGCGGCCGTCACCAACCGCCGGGGGATGTATTGCGCCACGGGGGCTGCCATCTTCGGCCCGTTCATCGGCGTGAGCCTGTCGCTCATGGCGACGCTCTACACCCACGCTGGCATCGCCCAGACCATCATGTCGCTCACGCCCGTGCTGATTATCCTGCCCAGCTGGCTGATTTTCCGCCAGAAGGTCACCGTGTGGGAGGTCGTCGGTGCGTTCATCTGCGTCCTGGGCGTGGCGCTCTTCTTCGTCTGAGGGTTTCGGATTGTGGCCAATGCCGTTGCCGCGACGGGACATTGGCCATAAAAAACATTCCGAAATACTGAAAATTCAGTACAAAATGGCGACCAAAACTACTGAAACATCAGTACAAATGTTAATTTTTACATAAAAATGGCAGAAAACGGCGAAAAAATTTGGCCGTCTCGATTTTATCTACGTACTTTGCAGTACTTAAATTTCAGTATCAACAACCATCAAATAAAAACAGACACTATGAAAAAAGAGAACAAGACACTCACCAAGACCGAGCTGCACATGATGAACATCCTGTGGAGCAAAGGCAAGGCCAGCGTGCAGCAGCTGCACGACGAACTGGCCGACCCCAAGCCGCCCTACACCACCACGCTGAGCCTGATGCAGGTCCTGACCAAGAAGGGCATCGTCACCTTTGAGAAGGAGGGCAGGGCCAATGTCTATCGGCCGATGCTGAGCCGCGAGGAGTATCTCGACACGTTTGTGGACGAGGCGCGGCAGAACCTCTTCGGTGGCTCAATCGTCAACCTCTTCTCCTTCTTCGTCAAAAAGGAGAAACTGAGCAAGGAGGAGGTCGCAGAAATCCTGAAACAGATGTCCGACGAGTAACCCCGAACCTTATTCCGACAACAAAACAACCTTTCAAGACTTATGGAAACACTTATTTTTCTGGGCAAGTTTATCGTTGCCACAGCGTCATTGCTACTGCTCTACTGGATGGTGTTGCGCCACAGGGCCAGCTACCGCCTCGCGCGCCTCTATCTGGTCGGCCTCCCCATCTTGGGTTTGCTGATGGCCACATTGTCATTCGACACAGAGATAGAATCGCCCATCGACCTCCAACGCCCGACCGAACGCATCGAGATGGCACTGACGCACACGGCCGAGGTCACGGCGCCGCAGCCCGCATCGAGGAATGTGGTTATGGCCAATGAACCTGCGGACGAAAGCCCATCGGCCGAAACCGTGATGACACAGCCGTTGCCGGAAATCGCATTGGCCGAAACCCGAACGACAGAAGAAGAGACGGCCGCCCCGCTCACCTGGGAGCAATGGGCCGGAATCCTGATTGGCGGCACCTCGTGCGTCCTGATTCTCATCTTCTTCTATTACGTGTGGCGCATCGTACACATCAAGAGGCAGCTGCTGACGACCAAGACCAGCGAGGGCTATGACCTGATTCACTCGCAGTCGGTCGAGACACCGTTCTCGTTCGGCAAGACCATCTTCCTGCCCGCGACGCTGGACAGCCAGAGCGAAGAAATGATCGTGCGCCACGAAAAGGCCCACATCGCCCACCACCACTATCTGGAAGTGTGGTACATCGAACTGCTCGTACGCCTGTGCTGGTTCAATCCCGTGATGTGGCTGTGCCGCTCGGAACTGAGCAATATCCACGAATATGAGGCCGACCATGACGTCATCCGTCACGGCACGAACATCCATGCCTACCAATCGACCCTGCTCGAAATGGTGATGAACGAGAACTGCCCTGCGGTCAACGGGTTCAGCCATTCCTTTATCCGTCAACGGTTCATCGAGATGAAGAACTCGACAGCCGGCTCATTGGGCAAGGTGGGCAAAGTCTCGCTCATGGCAGCCGTTGCGGTGCTGTTCGCGTCATTCACGCTGAGGACTGTACCATCGGCCACAGAACAGAAATGGGGAAACCCGATCTGGCCGGAACCGATGCTGTTCGTCTTCGAAGGAACGCTGGAGAAGGAATTCACCGAAACACAGCTGAATCTCTATTTGGCCGATGAGACATTCCACATCGAGGAGGAAACGCCATTTGCCGTCATCCCCATCGTTGACCACAAGTTCCATTACGAGATTCCGCTCGACCGAGTGACCGGCGGACGACTGCGCGGCATCGGCCAAGACGGACAAAAGACGGATGTTTGTCTGGAACAGTTTTTTGTACCAGGAATGTATCGCAAAGTCAAAGTAGAAAAGCATGAAAACGGACTTTATTCACATTGGTCTTCTTCTCATTCTGGCAGTACCTATGTCAAGGCCGTCAAACGCGCAATTACGGCCGTACAGAAAAAAACGGGCTTACGGTCTCCCCACTATCCGAAGATTGGAGGGAAGAGCTGGAATAAGATTGATACCGAAAAATTAAAGGGCTTAGATTACTATTTCACTGAACTGGAATCCGTATTCTTTGAAGATGACAGAACCGTACTTCATCTGACGCCCAACCAAATCAGTCTATTCATTGAATCTCAGTTTATTTTTTCAGAATATTTGGATTTTCTGGAAGATGCGAACGGCAACCGGTACAAATTCCTCGGACAGTTTCCTGAAAGGAAGGAGAACAAGCTCGAAGCGGCTGTTTACGGATACTATTATTTCTTCGAGAAAATGCCACAGGACACCAAAAGCTTCGACATCGGCAACCGCCGCACTGAGGAAAACGTTGACAGCCTTTATGACAAAATGAAGGACCAGAACAGGAAAGTCAAGAAGGAAGATGGAGGCGTCGTTTATTACAATATCGAGAATGTCACGCCCCGAAAGGAAACAAAGGTCACAAGCCAGAAGCCCAATTTCCACATTACAATCACAGCGACACCAGGCATTCCTGATTGCGGCTATATCATCGAGCTGGGAAACAACAGATCATTCCCGTGGGAAAGCGAACTGGTGGCCGACCTTCCTGTCGATGAAAAAAAGCAGTGCTCATTCAGCACCCATCTGGACGACATCTGCACAGGCGAAGTGACCGCTATTTTCCCCGACGGTTCGGTGTGTTTCATGCCAGTCAGACTGCCTTTCGTCCCGGGTGAGGATGTTGACCTCTACATATACCACGCGAATCATCAGGTCGTGGGCCACAAGACAGACTTCTACAAGGAATGGTCCGACGCCAAACTGTTTACCGAGAACATAAACCGCAGGGCAGACCTGACGCGTATGGACAAGAACAATCGGGAAATCGAATATCTGAACAAGAATAACGACAAGTTGGGCTCGCTGTACTATTTCAGCCTCCATGAAAGTGCCGATGTCGCTTATGGATTGGATTCCCTGCCGCCCGCCATACTTGACACAAAGTTCGGAAAGGATTGGGTGAAGGGCGCAAGCCGCAGAGCCGAATACAAAGCAAAGAAGTTGAGGACACAAAACAATCCGCTCCTCATCTTTCCAGATCCAGAGCAAGCTGGCTCCTACACCATCAAAGACGAACTGGACAAACTGGACTCATTGATCCTCGAAGGCGGCGGATATGTTCTGGAAAAAGAGTATAAAGGAACGGACAGTTCCAAACCATTCAGCTATCACGAGAATGCGCAAAACGGAGTGAAGGTTTACAAAACCATCCTAGAGAAGAAAGATTCCATCCAGAAGGTTTATTATCGCACTCGTTAGTAGCCGACAAATTACGGGAGAAAGACCATTTGCGTCCTTCTCCCGTTTTTCATGTTTCAGGTTGTGGCCAATGCCGTTGCCGCGACGGGACATTGGCCGAACACCGACTTATCCACGGGGTTATCAACCTAGTTATCCACAGAGTTGTGAACATTGGTGTGGATAAAGGCATTGGCCAATGCCCCCCGTGAATCACTTCGTTCGGTAGCCCTCGCCGCGCAGGATGTCGGCAGCCTTCACGCGGCAGTCGCCCTGCAGGAGTATCTGGCCGTCGTAGGGCGGTTCGCTGTTGAAGCAGTGGCTGCCGCCCGTCGCGATACGCGTCTGTAGCAGTTTCTTGAGGCGCACGAGCTCCTCTTCCGTCCCCTCGAACCCGCTGATGATAGTGCAAGGCTTTCCCTTGCGCCCCTTCTTGTCATACTCCACGCGGAGCGTTCCCAACCGGCCGGCAGCCTTATCACGGGCAGCTCGGTCAGCGGCATCGGCCGCATTCTGGGCGGCACCTTGGGCCAATTCATCGGCCGAAACCGAAGAGGCAAGTATTTCTTTCCAGTCCATATATGACCCCCTCCTAACCTCCCCGAGGGGAGGAATTTTTCATCGGGAAAATTATAATTTAATATTTATTATTTAATATTTTGGCTATCAGCCCACTGGATCCACATCATAATAGAACACGACCTTCATCATTTCGTCATTGGCCGCGACCATCGCATCGTGGATACGGTTCAGATATTGGCGCACGAGGGTCGGATTGGCCTCACGCTCCATCTTGAGCAGAATCTGCTGGATGTAGAAGTTCTTGACGCGCGAAATGCCGGGGGCTTCAGGGCCAAGCACACGCGCACCGAACGACTGACGCATGGCGGCGGCATACTGTTCGGCCAGACGGCGCGTGCGGTCTTCGTATCGGCCCTTGATATAGACCGAAATGAGCCGCGTGTAGGGCGGGAAACCGTATTTGCGGCGGTCGGCCAACTGCGCATCGGCCATGCCCTCGTAATCGTGGCGCACCACCTGATGCAACAGCGGATGGCGCGTTTCGCTGCACTGGATGAGCACTTCTCCCTCTTGGCCAATGCGTCTGCCCGCACGACCCGACACCTGTTCCATGAGCTGGAAGGCGCGTTCGTGGGCACGGAAGTCGGGCATGTTCATCAAACTGTCGGCATTGAGCACACCGACGAGCTGCACTTCGCTGAAATCCAAGCCCTTAGACACCATCTGTGTGCCGATCAGGACGTTCGTCTTGTGCGCCTCGAAGTCGGCCAACATCCGCTCATAGCTTTTGCGCGAGGCGGTCGTGTCGGTGTCCATGCGGATCGGTCGTGCCACGGGCAGAATCTGCTTCAACGTGTCTTCGATGCGCTCCGTGCCATAGCCTTCGAGCGTGATGTTCGGATTGCCGCACGACGGGCATTGTTGCGGCCAAGGCGTCTGATAACCACAATAATGGCACACGAAATTGCGCGTCGATTTGTGGTAGGTGAGCGCGACATCGCATCGCGGGCAATGGGGCGACCAGCCACAACTGGGACACAATGCCGTCGGCGCATATCCGCGACGGTTCTGGAAGAGGATGGCCTGATGTCCGTCGCGCAGGGCATGTCCCAACGTGGCCAACAGACGCGGCGTGAAGGGACCGTTCATGCCTTTCTGCTTGCGCGCATCGGCCATCGAAACGAGCTGGATGGAGGGCATAGAGATGCCGGCGTGACGCTCCTTGAGCTGCACGAGTCCGTATTTTCCCTGCTGGGCGAGATACCAGCTTTCGAGGCTGGGCGTTGCGCTGCCCAACAGCACTTTTGCGCCGTGCTTATTGGCCAAGACCAAAGCCACATCGCGTCCGTGGTAGCGCGGAGCGGGATCCTGCTGCTTGTACGACGGCTCGTGCTCCTCATCGACCACAATCAGACCGAGCTGACGGAATGGCAGGAATATGGCCGAGCGCACGCCCAGGACGAGGTCAATCCGGGCATCGTCGCGCAACAGCGTCTTCCAGATTTCGGCACGTTCCGGCTCGCTGAGTTTCGAGTGATAGACCAGCATCCGCGAACCGAAGACACGGCGCAGACGTTGGCAGAGCTGCGTGGTGAGGGCGATTTCGGGCACCATCATCAAGACCTGGCGACCTTGGCCGATGACCTCGTGCATCAGGTGCATGTAGATCTCGGTCTTGCCGCTCGACGTGACACCATGCAGCAGCGTGACGGCATGGTCGCGGAACGACTGGCAGATGTCGCGGTAGGCCACACGCTGCATCTCGCTCAGTTCGTTGAGGGGCTGGAGCTGGTCGTCGGCCAATGGCGCATCCAGACGGCTCACCTCCTGCTCGAAGACCTCGCAGAGGCCCTTCTTGACCAACTCGCGTAGCACGTCGGTGGTGCTGCCCGAGGCGCGTAGCAGTTCGTCCTGCGCAACGGCATCGGCCACATCCTGCTGCAATGCGTGGCTGCGGTCGAGGAGCGTTGTGAACAGCATCTGCTGCCGCTGCGAACGCTTCAGGAGGTCAAAGGCATCGGCCAACTCGTCCTTCAGGATGATGCGCACGAACGGCTTCATCTTGGGGCGGAAATCGACGCGCACGATGCCCTGTTTGCCCTCTTCGGGCTTCAGTTCCGACGGCAGGGCGGCCTTCATCACGTCGCCGATGGCGCACATATAGTAGTCAGCAATCCAGCGCCACAGTTCGAGCTGCATCGGCCGCACGGTGGGCACTTCGTCGAGCAGTTCCAGCACGTCCTTGACCTCGAAATCGCCTTCGGGAATGGCATCGGCCAATGCCACAATGATGCCCGTGTAGGTGTGGTTCTTGCCGAACGGCACGCTCGCACGCATCCCGACGCTGGCACGCGCCGCCATATCGTCCGGCAGACGATAACTGAATGTGCGCGCAAGCGGCACGGGGAGGATGAGGGAGGCAAATGTGGTATTCATAAATACGATTGCTTTACCAAAGAAGTTCTTCTTTTGTCACATCTTCATAACTTAATTTCCTTTTCTTTTGTCTCTTTGCGTACCCGTTCTATCTCATTAACGATAATGTTAACGAACTTTCTGGAATGGTTTTCAATATTAATCCAAAACTCATCATTTATCTGATAGTCTTCATGCCGATTCCATCCTATATAATCATCATGAGAGTTATTGAAGATACCACTTAGCATGGTTATATATTTCTTTGCAACCTTCTTGTCAGGATTACGCCAAACGCCAGAAAATAGCCCCTCATTATCACTCTGCATTACCCACAGGCATTTCTCCCATTTAGGTATTTTTACCTTAAGGTCAAAAAAATCATATCGGAAATCGTGAGCATGTATCTGATAGCCTTTCTTTTCAAGTGCATGACATATTCTATTCTCACAGATTTCTTTTATTCTCTTGTCTGCTACTGAGCTTATATTTTCTTGTAGTTTATTTACATCTTCCCTTGTCTGAAGAAGTTCTTTAAGACTATTGATTTGAAGTTTATCCATAAGCTGTTTTTCTAAATCATTTTCAATTTCGATATCTTCTTCTCGTGCATCGAAGTATTCTTTAAGGAAATCAATATAAAGGGTAATAGACGAATACAACAATGGCTCATTCCGTGTTCCCTCCAAATCCATAAGCGTATCAAGCCAAGGCATAATATCATACTTGAAATTCATACAAATAAAGCGACCATTGCTTTTGTTTGAACATCCAAGAATCTTCTTTGCCTTATCGGTTAAACTATCGTCAGTAACCTTCTTTTTGCCATCAAGAGTCAAATAGACAACGAAGATTCTACGTTTGGGAATGCCAATACCATCAACATAATCTATGTATCTTTCAATCTGTCCACCCATATCACGGGCTCCCCAAATTTTATTTTCTACAATAACAGCATACGACTTATTTTCTTTTATCAACAAATCTATTCTGTTGTCCTGTTCATTGGTCAATTCGGGATTCTGGATAGAAATATCAATGGGACAATCGGCTATAGTTCGCAAGCGTTCGATAAAACTCTGCAAGAGAGGATACTGACCATTGTGAGAGTATTGCAGCAATCCGCGCAAAATACGTGAATTTGCGTTCTCATTGGCATGAAGCTCCCTTATGACATTGATTGAATATGGAAGAGCTGCCTTTTTACTCTTATAGAGTTCATTCAGTTCTTTTGCAACCTTGATCAGTTTATCTTGTTCTGCCATTATTTACTTATTTGTGTTCTTTACTTACGACATCAATGACGGCCTCTTTTCCAGTTCTCATCTTTATAATCATCAGTCACATTCAGATTATAAGAGAAGGCAACCATTGAAATAGGCAAATATGACCTGTAGTTTTCTTTTGTCGTGATGTCCTTATCCTTCAACTGCTCCAAAAAAGGATACAGGAAATCTTCAAATTTTGGTATTGCCATATCTCATTACTTTTTAATCCATGAATATCCAACTATTTTGTCTTTACTATTACAAAAGTATTCTGTTTTGTTTCTAAAAAACAACCATAGCTCAGTTTTTTTGATTATATTATTCATCCTTCAAAAATCTGAATTTCTCTTCAGATATATTCTCCATAAGATAATTACGAATTTCATCTTCGGAAGGAAGTTGCAACTGATATTTGCTGACAAAAAGGTTACGGGAAAGCCCTTCTGTAGCATATCGGACCGTTGTTTCCCCGTAATCGGTGCATAGCAGAAGTCCGATGGGAGGATTGTCATCGGCCTGCATCACCTCGTGTTTGTAATAGTTCAGATAGAGATTCAGCTGCGAGGCATACTCATGACGGAAACGGTCAATCTTCAAATCAATGATGACGTGGCACTTCAATATACGATGATAGAAAATGAGGTCGGCCTTGAAATAATCCTGATCAATGAGAATTCGCTTCTGACGGCTCTCGAAGCAAAAACCTCGCCCCATCTCCAAAAGGAATTTCTGCAAATTGTCAAGTATCGCCGTTTCCAACCTACTTTCCGTACAGACATCCTGCGACTCCATACCCAAAAACTCCAACGAGACCGGGTCATGTAGGATATCCTGTGGGGTCAGTTGCTGCGCATCTTTAGCGACAAGACGCTGCAAAGCTTTTTTATCCTTCGACAGTCCCATACGCTCGTAGTATTTCGAAGATACCTGACGGTCAAGTTCCTTCAATGTCCAACATCCACGTATAGTCTCCTGTTCATAGAATGCACGTTTTAACGGATCCTTGATATTTGACAGACAAATAAGGCTAGTACAGTTTATCTTGTTGAAAAGACGAGATGCTGGAGTCATCCACTCTTCAGATTTTGCAGTCGGCGACTGCAAAATTGTATTTTCCTGATATTCTTCGACTTGTAAAATTGCGGTTGACAACCGCAATTTTGTATTCACAGCGTTTTCACCAGCAGATTCTGCGGCTGTCAACCGCAAAATCTTACCAAGTCCATTTTTAGAAACATATTCTACTATCACTTCTCCCAGTTGGGGATACACTAAGTACAAAAGACGAAATTCATACAAACGTCGTTCCCCTAGCCCCCGTCGGTCAAGTCTTTTTGCGAGGTTCTTCAACAGCTGCTCTCCATATTGTGCACGATCTTCTCCATGCTGTTCGAACTCCACGATATAATAGCCAATCAACCAATTCCGTGCCGTCAATGAAAGATTGACGGCATGAGCGACCTGAGCTTGAAGCACATCTTGGACGCGATTTATACGCCCAACCAACAATTCAAAATCAGAATGTATGTTTTCCATTGTTCATTAAAGTATTATGTGATTGAATTGGTTTTCATTGGCCAACACACCAG
>JAEEGH010010186.1_pt1 | contig 21664 bp, 17 predicted proteins | sample 9134181 | NCBI WGS metagenome assembly JAEEGH01 (sample SAMN16246544, study PRJNA631951) | gut metagenome | biome: gut microbiome; feature: rumen; material: DP-attached | host: Bos | place: Iran: Karaj | collected 2018-10
CTGTCAACCTGATGGGAACGGAAAGAACGTGTGTCTTGATGAGAAGAATTCATGAAGATTTGGATCTGTTTCTTTCCGGATGGTGGATTGAGGGCGTGGGTGGCGAACAGGGACCGCTGAACGCCTGGCTTTTCAGAGCCCACGGCAACCAGACCTACCTTAAGGAATGCTCGGTGAATGGGCTGGTGATTTTCTCTTCAAGTGATTTCAACCAAAACATCACTACAATATCCAACATCTGCGCGCCGTTCATGTATGAGGACAAGGTGTGGACGATGGGATACAGGACAAACCAGAATGTCTTAAAAAACTCTGAAACGAAGCTCTGCGGTGACACTATCATCGACGGAATCCACTTCAAGCGAAAATACGAAAGGGGATGGTTAAAGGGAGAGAAGAAACCCGATGAATGGACAGCCACTGACGAATACATCGGGCAAAACCTCGGAAAGGTCTATATGTATAGTAACAAACTGAAAAGGGCAAAAATTGATATGGATTTCTCGCTAAGTGAAGGCGACACTTTCACTTGTTGCGGGTACGAGGATAATGATGAACGACAAACATTCCTTGTTACTGGAATTGAACAAAAATGGGGATTTGAAGATCTGGTGCGCAAAAAGTTTATATACCTGCAGTCGAAAGATAATCCAGACATCACAGATACATGGATTGAGGGCATTGGTTCCATGACGACCGGGATTACAGGCACCAGCCATCTTATTCCTAACGGTTCAGCCTGCAAACTGACACTACATACATGGGGGGATATAATACTCCATGTAGCGGAGGATTTCAGCACTTCCGTCCGTACGGTTGAACAAGCCAAACAGTCCTCAGAAATAGTCTATGACCTGCAAGGCCGCAAAATCGCAAATAGTCAATTAAAGCCGGGCATCTATATCCGCGACGGGCGGAAGTATGTCGTGAAATAATAGACATGAGATAAAATAAGATAATAAACTATTATTCATTTCGTTTTTTATAAGAAAGTTGGACATGTCATTAAACGTTATGTGGAAAAAGAAGAATCTATTAATTACAGTCGCTACCTTTGTGTTAAACCCTGCTTTCGGAGGGTCTGATGTGCCATCTGTGGGGGAAATGTTCTCCGACGGAGCATGGTGGGTATACCATCTTGGGTATGTATATGATTCCCACAGAATTCCCATAGCTGCTGATAACCTTCACAAGAGTGGCACTGAATATTCGTGGTCTCTTTCAGACCTTGACCGCTATCATATCGAAGGGACGAAAGAACTAAACGGAAAGGTTTATGCTGTGCTGAAGTTTAACCGGGCAGAATTTGACAACTATGGCGGATTTGGCTATTACGGTGTAAGTATGCCCGAGCATCCTCGTGAAACTTTTGAAATTGGCATCCGAGAGGAAAATGGCCGAGTCTATGTCAATCGGGAGGAATATCTTTCGCTATTGGCCGAGGGGTCTTACTGGCTTTGGGTAGCACAGGCAGAGAACCTGCCCTACGAGACAACATCAGATGGTGAATTAGTGCTCTATGACTTTAACAAGCAGGTCGGTGACAAGTATCCATACGAGAATAGCGTTAGCGAAATTTCCGTTATTGCTACGGATAATGTCATAACCCTTGACGGCAAAGAACGTCGGCTTTTAAAACTGAGCAACGGCATGGAGATCATAGAGGGAATTGGTTGCACTAACTCACGGGGAGTTTTTTTGTTTTATCTGAATCCTGCTGGTATAGAACAAGCTCAAGAAAGACTAAGATCATACGGTGTGAAAAACCAATTCGTCTATAAATCTTATTCCGACGATGACGATGATTATTGGAAGACTTGGACCTATTCTACTGAAGTAAGCCAACAAATGTTTATTGACTCTTCGACGGCAGACATCTTCGATCTCTACGGCCGCCGTATGACAGGCCTACCAAAGCCGGGCATCTATATCCGCGACGGGCGGAAGTATGTAGTGAAATAATGGATAAGTACATAAAAACGAAGGATTATGAAAAAGTTATTATTTTTATCTTTACTGCTTTCGGCAGTATTCTGTCTGTCGGGTTGCGGAAGCGATTCTGACGACAACGACGCTGTGGCCTATATCGAGAACCCCGTGTTAGGCAAAGTAGCCGTTGACATTTCGAGCACCGAGACCACGCCTGAATGGCTGAGCACGATGATTAAGAAGATGGATGCTGACAAGGATATGTATGGCACGCACTCCATATTCAAAGGCGAATGGCAGGGCCAGACCATCTACTTCATCTACTCACCATTAGCCTCATGCGTATTCTGCGAGGTGTATTATGCCGACGGCAAGCACATCGACTGGAACGCCGAGGATGTAGAATCCTTCAACAAAGCAACAAAGAACTGGCGCTGCATCTACAAAGGTCAAAATGAATTGGTGGGGAAATAGGCCCTCCTAACTCAAATGAACGCGGTCCACTATTTAGAAAATGCGGTAATTCGGTTTCACCGGTTTCACATCTCATAAATAAAAGGATTTCAATATCATAGTGGTGAACCCGCGGTTTCATTCCGGTTTCATCCATTTCCGTTTCAGAAGTAATAGCTCCCTCCCTCATAGGGAGGGCAGGGGGAGGGTCTCTTTCTTTCCTTCGTGAGGGATAGGGGTGGGATTCTAATAGGTTTTTGCGGAGTGATTAGGGCCTAATCACTCCGCAATCAGGCATCTTTTGCACACCGAGGAATAGGGAGATGACATCCGCGGGAAGGGTGAAACCGAAGTGAAACCGCGGTTTCACCTGCATGATTCTGAGTACTAATGGTTTTCAGGCAAGTGAAGGAGTGAAACCGATTCCCATAGTTTTTTTATGAAAATTTTATTTGCATTTGTTCTCACTTAATCGTATCTTTATGTCTCTTCGAGCCATGAAGTTAGTCAGCATTCGGGAAAAATCAAAATATAATTTTGTTTTTCCACTCATTTATGCGTAACTTTGCGCTCTCCGAGCGCGAAGATAGGCTACATCTCAACAAAAAAAGAAACAAGTTTCTTTGTTTTGTCTTCGATTTGCACTATCTTTAGATAAGTTACAATGCACTCGGCATAAAAAATAAACGAGTTTATTTTGTTCTGCTCTCGTTTTTTCGTAACTTTGCAGTCAAAATCATATTAATCAACAAAGAATGAAAGAATTAGCATTGAAGTACGGATGCAATCCGAACCAGAAGCCTTCGCGTATCTACATGCAGGAAGGCGAGTTACCCATCGAAGTGCTCAACGGCCGTCCAGGCTACATTAATTTTCTCGACGCACTGAATTCCTGGCAGCTTGTCAAGGAACTGAAGGCAGCCACAGGTCTGCCCGCCGCAGCTTCGTTCAAGCACGTCAGTCCGGCCGGTGCTGCCGTTGGTCTGCCATTGAGCGACACGCTGAAGAAGATTTATTTCGTGGATGACGTGAAGACAGAACTGTCGCCCATTGCCTGTGCCTACGCCCGTGCCCGCGGAGCCGACCGCATGAGTTCGTATGGCGACTTTATTGCCCTGAGCGACACCTGCGATGCCGCCACGGCAACCCTGATTAAAAGAGAGGTGAGCGACGGCGTGATTGCTCCCGATTATACCGAAGAGGCTCTGCAGATTCTGCGCGAGAAGCGTAAGGGAACCTACAACGTCATCAAGATTGACCCCGAATATAAGCCGGCACCCGTGGAGACCAAGCAGTGTTTCGGCATTACCTTCGAACAGGGCCGCAACGAAATTCGTCTCGACGATCCCGCCCTCTTCGAGAATATCCCCACCCAAAACAAGGAATTCCCCGCCGATGCCAAGCGCGACCTGATGATTGCGCTCATCACGCTGAAATACACCCAGTCGAACTCCGTCTGCTATGTGAAGGACGGACAGGCCATCGGTATCGGTGCCGGACAGCAGAGCCGCATCCACTGCACCCGCTTGGCAGGTAACAAGGCCGACATCTGGTGGTTGCGCCAGCATCCGAAAGTGATGTCGCTGCCCTTCATCGACGGCATCCGTCGCGCCGACCGCGACAACACCATCGACGTGTATATCTCTGACGACTACGACGACGTGCTGTGCGAGGGAACCTGGCAGCAGTTCTTCAAGGTAAAGCCCGAACCGCTCACCCGCGAAGAGAAGAAAGCATGGATTGCCCAGAACACGAAGGTAAGCCTCGGTTCCGATGCCTTCTTCCCCTTCGGCGACAACATCGAGCGCGCCCACAAGAGCGGCGTGGAATACATTGCCCAGGCCGGCGGCAGCGTTCGCGACGACAATGTCATCGAGACTTGCGACAAGTATGGCATCGCCATGGCATTCACGGGTGTTCGTTTGTTCCATCACTAATTCAATGCTTAATGCATAATGAAAGACGATTTTCAATCCATCCTTGAGAATGGCATTTCGTTCGGACGCGGCGCTCGCGAAAAGAAGGACGACGGCAAGGTGAAGACGAAAGCCAAGAAAAAGAAATACATCACCGGTGCCCACGGCAGCGGCTCTGCGATGCAGAAAGCCAAATACCGTCAGCAGCGGGCTAATCGCCATCGTTGATTTATTAGGGTGATGGGTGTTGGGTGTTAGGTGTTGGTGGATACCAATATACGCTCCCCCAACAAACCACCAACACCCATCACCTATCATCCATCACCTACTACCAAACACCTAAAACCCTTATTAACATGTTTACAAGATTTCTCAGTTTCATCATTGCCCTTGGCGCCTCATCGGCAGTTTGGGCACAAGCAGACGAAACCATCCGCCTGAATCAGACAGGCATGTACCCACAACAAGAAAAGACAGCCGTGATAGAGACGGCCAAACCCGGCAAGATTTCTATCCGCGACGCCGCCACGGGCAAGACTGTGCTCAAGGCGAAAGTCAGCAGAACGTCCACTTCGCCATGGTCGGGAAAGAAACGCGCCGTGGTGGATTTCAGTCGCCTTACCGCCCCCGGCCAGTACATACTCAGCGTTGACGGCCATGAGCAACCATTTTATATAAAGGAACACGCGCTGCGCGACCTGACCGTCTCAGCCATCAAGTCGTATTACCTGATGCGTTCGGGCACCGCAATTGAGAAACAATATGCAGGAGAATACGCCCGTCCGCTGGGACATGCCGATACCCGCGTGATGATTCACCCCTCGGCAGCCTCGGCCGAACGTCCTGCCGGCAGCTACATCATATCGCCGCTGGGCTGGTACGATGCCGGCGACTACAACAAATACATCGTAAACTCGGCCTATTCCGTTGCCGTGATGCTGCTTTCGTACGAGCAGAACCGCGATTATTACGATGCCCTGAACACGAATATCCCCGAGAGCAATAACCAGACGGCCGACCTGCTCGACGAACTGATGTACAACATGCAGTGGATGCTCACGATGCAAGACCCCAACGACGGCGGAGTATATCACAAGCTGACCACCCCGAACTTCGAAGGATTCGTGATGCCCACCGACTGCCACCAGCAGCGCTACGTGGTGCAGAAGAGCGTCACGGCAACCTACGACTTTGCTGCCCTGATGGCACTTGCCGCCCGTATTTTCAAGGATTCGAAGGACTACCCCACATTCTCGCGCCAGGCAACAGAAGCTGCCCGCCAGGCCTATCAGTGGGCGCTGAAGAACCCCAAGGCACTCTATAACCAGGATGCCATGAACAAGAAGTTCCAGCCTGCCGTCAACACGGGTACCTACGGCGACTTCAGTGCTAAGGACGAACAGTTCTGGGCAGCTACCGAACTGTATCTCCTGACCGGAGAAAGTGCTTTCCTCACCGATGCACAATCCACCGTTCCTGGCGATTTCCGCGTTCCCGCATGGGGCTATGTGGCTCCTATCGCACAGTGGGAATGGATTATCCATAGCGAAGCCAATGCCGAAATGAGCGGTAAGATGAAGGCGATGATGCTCACTTACTGCGACAAACAACTGGCCACCACAGCCACTTCATCGTTCCAGACTCCCACCGGCAACAATGCCAAGGAGTTCGGATGGGGCTGTCTGGCCGAAGCTTTCTGCGCCAACGGCATGACCTTCCTCTTTGCCCACAAAGTGACAGGCCAGCAGAAATACCTGACTGCCGCCATGCAATGCGCCGACTACATCCTAGGCCGTAATGCCACGGGCTACTGCTACGTGACGGGCTTCGGACTGAAGTCGCCCATGCATCCGCATCAGCGCATCTCTGAGGCCGACGGAATCAAGGCTCCCATGCCCGGACTGCTTGTGGGCGGACCTAATCCCGGACAGCAGGACAACGCCAACGGCAGCATAAAATATCCGTCGAAGGAACCCGACGAATCGTATGCCGACGACATGGCTTCGTATGCCAGCAATGAGATTGCCATCAACTGGAACGCCACTCTTGTGGGCATGATTGGCTGGCTCGACAACATTATGAAATAAACTCCCAAATCCCTAAACTCCTAAACTACTACACTCCTAAACTCCTAGAATAATAAATGCAGAAAAAACAGCAGATTGAAGGGAAATACAATGGTTCGCTGCGTCTGGAATATCTCGACGAACTGAACTACTCGATGGTGGTTAATGGCGTGAAAGCCTGCCTCCAGTGTATTGTGAAGAACGACGACGACCGCGCATGGCCCGAGGTGGAACTCAGCATGGAAGGCGAACTGCTGACGCAGAGCATTGCCGTGCTGAACACCGTGGAAGCCCATCAGGCCATGAGCACCGACCAGCTGCAGATGAAGCCCAACATGAACGTGCTGGCCTCCATCACCGAAGCCGCTCCCACGCATACCACGCTGACCGTGAAGATTGGCGGCGAGACCGTGGCGAGCCTGGATTGCGAGTTCACAATGCTGCCCTACAACCAGTGGCCCGGACTCTCCGTGATGCCCGAACTGCTGTCTGCATTCGTCACGCCCAACCATCCTGCGCTGACAGCTGTCAATACGGCGGCGGCGAAGTATCTGGAGAAATGGACGGGCAGCTCGTCGCTCGATGCCTATCAGACACAAGACCGCAACCGCGTGCGCTATCAGGTGGCCGCCGTTTACGAGGCACTTCGTGCACAGGGCATCGTCTATAGCGAAGCCCCTGCCAACTTCGTGAAGACCGGACAGCGCATCCGGATGGCCGACCAGGTGCTGAGCGAGAAGATGGGAACCTGCATCGACACGACGCTGCTGATGGCCTCGTGCCTGGAGAGCATCGGCATCCATCCCCTCATCATCATCCAGGAAGGGCATACCTTTGTGGGGGCATGGCTCGACGAACGCTGCTATTCGCATAACATCGGCGACGACTACACCTCGCTGACCAAGGAGTCGGCCGACGGCATCCACAACGTGGTGCTTGTGGAAACCACCAACATCACATCATCGTCGCCCGCCAGCTTCGAAGATGCCACTACCAAAGCCGAACAGGAGATTCGCGACGAACGGGCATTCGTGCTCTTCGTCGATGTCTGCCACTGTCGGCTCGACGGCATCAAGCCCCTGCCCCAGCGCCTAGCCGACGGCAGCGGGTTCGTGAACGACGGCGTGGAGCACGACACCGTGACGAAAGACATCGAGCATCTGGACCACTATTCGCTCCACCTGGACGAACAGAAAGGAAAGGTTACCAAACAGACGCTGTGGGAACGCAAGCTGCTCGACTTCTCGCTGCGCAACAACCTCATCAACTGCCGCCTCTCGCAGCGCGTCATTCCTTTCGTCACCTTCGAGATGGAAGCGCTGGAAGACAACATGCAGGCCGGACAGGACTACATGATACAGGCCTTCCCCGGGAAACTGCTCTCCCCCACCGAGAGCGGCATCTACGACAGCAAGTTCCAGGCTTCCGACCTGGCGCCCGTCGTGAAAGAGGAAATCAAGACCAACCACCGGCTCACCTCGTATCTCTCGGAGACCGAGCTGGCCCATGCGCTGAAGAATATCTACCGAAGTTCAAGGAACGCACTCGAAGAGAACGGCGCCAACACGCTGTTCGTGGCCTTGGGCATGCTGAAATGGTACGAGAACGACCGCAGCCAGCAGCCCCGCTTTGCCCCCGTCATCCTGATGCCCGTCGACATCATCCGCAAGTCCTACAGCAACTACCTTATCCGGACGCGCGACGAAGAAACCATCATCAACATCACCATACTTGAACTGCTGAAACAACAGTTCAACATCAATCTGACCGCGCTTAACCCGCTGCCCACCGACCAGAGCGGAGTCGATGTGAAACGAATCATCAGCACCATCCGCGATGCCATCCGCAACATGGCCCGGTGGGACGTCATGGAAGAGGCCTTCCTCGGACTGTTCTCGTTCAATAAATTCGTGATGTGGAACGACATTCACAACAATGCCGACCACCTGCGCGAGAACGAGGTGGTGAAAAGTCTGATGGAGGGACGCGTGGCGCTGACCGATGTTGAAGACATGGCCGACGCCCGAAAGATTGACAAAGAGTCGAAACCTGCCGACTATGCCATTCCCATCGACGTGGACTCCTCGCAGCTGGAGGCGGTCGTCGAGAGCGGAAAAGGCAAGAGTTTCATCCTCTACGGTCCTCCGGGCACCGGCAAGAGCCAGACCATCACCAACATGATTGCCAATGCGCTCTATCAGGAGAAGCGCGTGCTGTTCGTGGCTGAGAAGAAGGCAGCGCTCGACGTGGTGCAGAAACGACTTGAGCGCATCGGCCTGTCACCTTTCTTCCTGGAACTGCATTCCAACAAAGTCACCAAGAGCCATTTCCTGCAGCAGATGAAGGAAGCGCTCGACGTGGTGCATACGCAGGAGCCTGAGCAATTCCAGGCCATGTCGGAAAAGCTCTACGAGCACCGCCAGCAGCTGAACTCCACCACCGAGAGCCTTCACCGGCAGCAGTCAAACGGGCTATCGCTCTATGATTGTCTGGCGGGCTATCTCACCACCAATGGCGAAGAACTGCCCGGACAGATGCCGAAGTCGGCCGACATCACAAAGGAGAAGCTGGACCAGTGGAAAGAAATGATTAACGACCTGGCCACCATCTTCGATGTTACAGGGCATCCTAACACCCATCCGTTGAAGGGCCTCAACCCCAAGCAGTTTGCAGGCGACCTTTCTTCGCGGCTGGATGCTGCCTTCAGCACCCTCTTGCAACAGACCGATGCCGTAAGCGATGCACGGACAAAGCTGCCGCTCACGCTTACGCTTTCCGACAAAGACCTGAACTGGGTGCTCGAAACCGAGCGCTGCATGAAGGAACTGCCCACGCAGAACCGACGGGCTTTCGTGGAGCAAGACGCCAACGGCGTTCTCGACGAGTGGAAGCAGATTGCCGGGAAATGGTTCCTGCCCCGCTTCTTTGCCCGCCGCAGTTTCATGAACCGTTTCCGTCAGTTCGGCAGCACGCTGCAGCCCGCCGACGTGGAACCGCTGATGAACGCACAGAAATCGTTCCGCCAAAAGGTGAAAGACTATTGCATGGCCCACGATGCCGCCTTCACCGACACGCTCAACACGCTGCTCGACGAGATGGCCGAAGACCGCATCGGACAACTCTCGGCAACCATCCGTCCGCTGAAAGATACATGCAGTCAGCTGCTTTCCTGGATTTCCGTAGATAGAGGCGACAGCAATTCGCTGGTGGAAACGCTCTGCCAGCACATCCGCCAATGGCAGCCCAACCTTGGCAAACTGAAGGACTGGACCCTGTGGACCGACCGCCGTCAGCAACTGGAACAAGAGGGACTCAAGGCCGTGACCGCTTGGATGGAATCCACGAATGCCTCGCCTGCAGAGACATCCGAAGCCCTGAAAAAGCGCATCTATCACCTGCTCACCACCGAAATCGTGGAAAACGACAGCGAACTGTCGCGCTTCAACGGACTTGTCTTCGAGGACATCGTTGAGAAATACCGGCAGGAAACGCGCCTGTTCCAGGAACTCACCAAGCAGGAGCTTTACTGCCGGCTGGCCGCCCGCGTGCCTTCGCAGACGCTTGCCGCCGTGGCCAATTCCGAGATGGGCATCCTGAAACGCAACATCTCAAACGGCGGGCGCGGCTCCAGCGTGCGCAAAATCATCGACCAGATACCTACCCTGCTGCCCAAGCTTTGTCCCTGCATGCTGATGTCGCCGCTCTCGGTGGCCCAGTATCTCGACATGAACAGCGAGAAGTTCGACCTGGTCATCTTCGACGAGGCTTCGCAGATGCCTACTTCCGAAGCCGTCGGAGCTATTGCCCGCGGCAAGGCGCTGGTCTGTGTGGGCGACCCCAAGCAGATGCCGCCCACCAGTTTCTTCGTGTCGCAAAGCGTCGACGAGGAAGAAGCCGACATCGACGACATGGACAGCATTCTCGACGACTGCATCACGCTCTCCATGCCCGGTCATTATCTCTCGTGGCACTACCGTTCGCGCCACGAATCGCTCATAGCCTTCAGCAACACCCAATACTACGAGGGCAAGCTGCGCACCTTCCCCAGCACCGACAACCGCTCGCGCAAGGTACAGCTGGTGCAGATTGAAGGCACCTACGACAAGGGCCGCACCCGTTCGAACCGTGCCGAGGCCGAGGCCATCGTCAGCGAAGTGGTGCGCCGTCTGTCGGATGCCGAACTCTCGAAGCAAAGCATTGGCATCGTGTCGTTCAGCAAAGTGCAGCAGGACCTCATCGAAGACATTCTGCTGGAACGCCTTTCCGGGAATCCGCAGCTGGAACAGCTGGCCTTCAATGTGGAGGAACCTATTTTCATCAAGAACCTGGAAAACGTGCAGGGCGACGAGCGCGACGTCATCCTCTTCTCCGTGGGCTACGGTCCCGACAGCAAAGGTCACGTGTCGATGAACTTCGGTCCGCTGAACAACGAAGGCGGAGAACGCCGTCTGAACGTGGCCGTGTCGCGTGCCCGCTCCGAGATGATTATCTTCTCCACCCTGCGTCCCGAGCAGATCGACCTGAAGCGCTCGCAGGCCAAGGGCGTGGAAGGACTCAAGAACTTCCTCGAGTTTGCCAAGACCGGCACCATCATCAATAATGCCTCAAACACGGCCAGCTCTACTCTCTCCTCTCCCCTCTCTCCTCTTACAGGTCTTCCCTCTCTCGTTGCCGATGAACTGCGCCAGCAGGGATTCGAAGTGGAAACCATGGTGGGCAGTTCCGACTTCAAGGTCGATGTAGCCGTGGTCGACCCCGAACAAACCGACCGCTATCTGTTGGGAATCCTATGCGACGGAAAGAACTATCATGAAACCAAGACCGCTCGCGACCGTGAGATTGTGCAGCCCACCGTGCTTGGCCGGCTCAACTGGAACCTGATGCGCGTCTGGGCCGTGGACTGGTATGCCAACCACGAGGCCGTAGTAGAGCGCATCAAGAAGAAGATTGAAGATATCCGCAACCACAAGGAACAGGCGCCCGCAGAACTCGAGCCAGCGCCGAAAGTAGCACCTTTAACAGCAGCACCTGCTGCCCCAACTTTCCCCCTCCCTAACAGGGAGGGCCGGGGTGGGTCTCAGTCTCGTGACATCAAGGACATCCCGATGGCCGAAATCAAGAAAGCCCTCGTGTATGTCACCGAGCAGAGCATCTCATTGCCTGCCGACGACCTGAAACGCGTGGCCGCCCAACTGCTGGGATTCAGTCACCGTGGCAGTCGCATCGATGCCGTTCTCGACAACGCCATCGCCCAGCTAATAAAAGAGCAACGCCTGGAAGAGCGCGACGGAATGATTAAAAAATCATGACAACGCCATTTTTCAATCTAGGAAAAAACAATCGGCCTGAAAACGAAAAAATCCCGTTTTCAGGCCGATTGTTCAGCACTCGTTCAGCAAATAATATTGATTTGAAGAAATTTCTCTAGATTTTTTCCTGCAAATGAATATCATTTCATCAGCAAATGGAGTTCATTTGACCAGTAATTAAAGTCTAATTAATGGTCAAAAGCCTGATAATTCGCCTTTAGAATCCTAATTTCGCCCCTGTCAATCATTGTCTTTCTCCGTAGATTACTGGTTTCCAGCAACATAAAGAAAACCGCTCAAAACTCACGAATTTGCCTCCCGCAGTCCGATTCGTGAGTAAAACACGAGTTTTACCCCCGAAAATTCAGAATAATTTTTACACATGCACTACCAACTGATATTTAATTACGAATGCCCGTCCGACTTCCGAAGAATCAGATAAATAAGGTAGAGGGAGAAGAGGAGGACATAGCAGGCTATGACGCCGATGGTGTTCAGGCTGACGGGCTCGATACTGGCGCCGGGAAGGGAAGCTATATGGTGAAGGGTGGCGTTTAATCCCTCTGCTAGCAGAGAAAGGGCTTTTGCAAAGAATGACTGGACGGGGGGTAGCCAGGCAAATGCCCACAGGCCTAAGGCGCAATAGAGAATGAGCGTGGCCAAAAGGACTACTGCCAGATTGGTGATGAGAAAATAGACCGGGATGCGCCCGAAATAATGGGCGATGAGCGGCGCCACGCCTAACTGGGCGGCCAGGGAAACGGAGAGCAATCCCCATAACATTCGGCCAAAGCGGACGGGATACGTTGGGCTTTCCATGGAATCGCTGCAGAACAAACCGTAGATGGGCTTATAGAAAACAAGGATGGCAGCCACGGACGCATAGGAAAGCTGGAAACCGACATCGAACAACGACATGGGGTGGATAACCAAAATCAGGAAAGCAGTAAAGGCAAGCGTGTTGAGCGATATGGCCTGGCGGTTGAGCAGTTGCACAAAGGTCAGGAGGGTCAACATCACCGCCGCACGGATGATTGAAGGCGACATGCCAACCAACACGACGAAACTCCAGATGGCTGCCATCAGCAGGATGGAGGAAAAGAAGAAACGCCAGGTATTCCTGGGACGGCGAACGCCCAAGACCAAAGCCAGCACCATATAGATGATGCCTAGATGCATGCCCGAAAGGGCCAGTATATGAGCACCGCCGGAAATGGAATAGTCGTCTTTCAATTCGGAGGTAAGCAAAGAGCGGTCGCCCAGCGTCATGGCCGAGACCACTGCCAGCTGATTATCGGACAATCCCAAAGAACGGTAGCGCGCTATCAACTGCTGACGTAACTGAAGGACGGCCAATTGGGTGCGTTGCAGCATAGACAGTCCGAGTAAGGAAACTCGCTGAATGTGCCAGTCGGTGATGTACAGGAAAACCGTGGAGCGATAGCCGTGGCGGAGCAGATAAGTGCGGTAATCAAATGTTGAATATTTATAATTAGCCGGTTTTTCCAATGGTGCCCTTGCCCTGATGCCGTCGCCGGGCTTCAGTCTTTCCGCCCTGCCATCGCGAAAGACGGAAGCCTTTACCTTAACAGGTTTAGAGGCCGTAGTAATCCACAGATCCATCTGCATCACCTTTTTCTTCATGACAGGCTGACTGGCTACCACCGCATCGAAAACCGTTTCCTCGGCAGCATAACCGTCGCCGATGTCCTCCAGCTGACGGGTCATCAATGTTCCACCCAACAGAAAAACGGAAACGAGTAATAACAGGGACTGCAGGAAAGGACGCCTGACGAGCAATGCCACGATTAGCATGGCAATAAAAGCAACCGCCCACTGCCACGAGAGAAGAATATCCACGGCTGAGGCCAGCCACATTCCCAAGATTAGAGCAATGACTAACTTGAGGAAAGGATAAAGACTCAGTTGCTGAAGGGAAAGCATACGGAAGAAAGGGATATTATCTCAGCACAACACCAGTAAGAATACGACCAGAGTTTACGCCCAACTTGCGGGCAGAGAAATAATCATCCGACTGCTGCCAGGTGCAGATGCCGCTCAGCTCAATCTGGCAAACGCCCGCTTCTTCCAACTGAAGAAGGTTGCAGAGCGGAAGGTCGATGTGCCATTTGAAGCCCCCCTCAATCCCCCCAAAGGAGGGAAGTTTGGCAGGATAGCGGCGGGCTATCTTTTCCATCGGGAAGCCCTCTGCTTGGAATTGATCATAGACTTCATCGCCCACCTCGAAGGCTTCGAGGCTGATGCCGGGACCTATCACCGCCTTCAATTCTTCGGGATGGGTTCCGATACTTTCGCGCATGGATTCCACGGCTTTCGCCGCAATACGCTTCACCGTTCCCCGCCATCCGGCATGAATGGCAGCAGCGGCATGATGGGCCTCATCGTAAAGAAGAACGGGGATGCAGTCGGCTGTGCTCACGCCGATACAAACGCCCGTGACATCGGTAATCAGGGCATCCACGCCTTCAAGGTCGTCGGCCATTCCTTTCCAGGGTTCAGCCTGCTTCACTTGCAGGATTTCAGTGCCGTGCACCTGATGGGGCATAAATACCTGACCAACGCCTAAAAGACTTTTCAAGGAATCCATGTTCCGGGCAATGCATCCTTCATTGTCGCCGCAATAATGGTTTACATTGAAGGAACAGTAGTTGCCCACGCTGCAACCACCATGACGGGTGGAAGAGAAAGCCGTGACCTTCTCGCCCATCCTGTAGTAAAGCAACTGCGGGTTACTCATCAAAATCTTCTATTTCGTAATCGTCGAGGATTTCAATATCGTCTTCATCCTCATCGGGAATATAGCCGTCTTCGCCCTCGTCGAGCAGCTCACGTGCAAACTGCGACATTTCCTTGTCGCGGTGCACCAGTGTGTCTTCGGCGGTAATGGTCTGCAGTTTGTTGCTCTCGCTGTTGAGTTCATTCCAAAGCACATCCTTCAGTTCGTTCAGTCCCGTCTGAGCAACGGCAGAGATGAACAGCACAGGAATCTGCTCACCGTCGGCTTTCAGCTTCTCTTCCAGTTCATGGCGCAGCATCTCCATCAGTTCCTCGTCGAGCAAATCGCACTTGGTAATGGCCAGTACGCGATGCTTGTCGAGCATTTCAGGATTGAACTTACGCAGCTCATTGAGCAGGATGTTGTATTCCTTGTAGATATCGTCGGTATCGCCGGGAACCATAAAGAGCAACAACGAATTACGCTCAATATGCCGCAGGAAACGCAGTCCGAGTCCTTTGCCTTCGGCTGCTCCTTCGATGATGCCCGGAATATCGGCCATCACGAACGACTTATTGTCGTGATATCCCACGATGCCCAACGAAGGTTCCATGGTGGTGAAGGGGTAGTTGGCAATCTTAGGACGGGCATTGCTGAGCGACGACACCAATGTGGATTTGCCTGCGTTGGGGAATCCCACCAGTCCGACATCGGCCAGCAGTTTCAGTTCCATGATGACAGTCATCTCCTGCATAGGTTCTCCCGGCTGGGCAAAGCGAGGTGCCTGATTCGTGGCGCTGCGGAACTGGAAATTGCCCAGACCGCCACGGCCACCTTTCAGCAGAACCACCTCCTGTCCGTCGTAGGTGACGTCGCAGACATATTTTCCGGTCTCGGCATTATACACCACCGTACCGCACGGCACGTCGATGTAAGCATCCTTACCATTGGTGCCATGGCATTTGTCCTTTCCGCCGTTGCCCCCATGCTCGGCCTTCACGTGACGCTGGTATTTCAGGTGCAACAGCGTCCAATAGTTATGGTTACCTCTCAGGATAACGCTACCGCCATTGCCGCCGTCGCCGCCGTCGGGACCGCCATTGGGATTATACTTCACATGCCTTAGGTGCATGCTTCCACGTCCGCCCTTACCCGAGCGACAATAAATCTTGACGTAATCAACAAAGTTAGATTCTGCCATATCGTTTTTCTTTTTCGTGTGCAAAGGTACGGATAAGTGAGAACAAATGCAAATTAAAATCGGTTTTTAATTTGTTTTGTCGAGCGCAAGTACCTTCGGCGAAGCCAAAGGTACGGAAAATCGAGGGCAGAACTATTGCAAATTTTAAAGCAAGATGTCACTTTCCCAACAAGAATTGCCAAAAGTTTCGCATTTTTTAGTATCTTTGTAGCCGTAAGAACAAATGAAGAGTTTTGTTATGGCTGAAATTCATAAACGTTACAGACCATCATACGAGGCATTTAAAAGGAAAGCCAGGGAACATCAAATCCAGTTTCGAGAAAAAGAACTTGGTGTGGGATTCGATAAATATCCCAATGTACTTACATCGTCAGATGCCCATAAGGGACTAATCTTCTTTGAAGGTTTCCGAGATGAAATCCTTAAAAAGCTAAGGGAACCTGTTCCACAGACTTCTTCGGCACCCAGCGGACAGATGCTTACAAATCTGCTGCGCAGTGAACATATACCGTATAATGTTTTCTTCCCCATGAAGAAGGATTTTGAAGGTTGCAAAAATCTGTTCAACGAAGTTCTTGATACGAATGCCATCCAAAAAGTTCTTGATATCTTGATAGAGCATCACCCTGAACCCATTGGAGATTATTTAGACGATCATACTGCTTTCGATGTTTACATTCCCTATAAGGACATAGACAACCGGCCTTGTGGCATTGGCATTGAGGTGAAATACACAGAAAAGGAATACCCACTAATACCTGGTTCACGGGAATACAAAAACGTAAAAGACAACAGCGGAAACACCCGGCTCGCCCTACCCTATGAAAGAGCGACAAAAGAAAGCGGATATTATTGCGCAGATGTAAAACCTGACACACTCATTTCGAATACATTTCGCCAGATTTGGCGTAATCACATACTTGGTGCATCTATGGTGCTTCATGGTGATATTATCCAATTCACCAGTATCACCCTCTTTCCACGGGAAAATAATCATTTCAATATTGATGCCATGCCAGCCTATCAGAAGTTATTGACAGACAAAGCCAAGACCACCTGTATACCTATCTGTTATGACAGAATGTTCAATTTAATGGAAAAATATCTCAATGTGGAGAAAAAAGACGAATGGATTGACTATCTCAGACGTCGTTATCTACTAACCAAATAATATTCAAATTCTATATGGCAAGTAACTCAGACTTTGTGCAATATATCGCCGAACAATGTAGCGGCGCGGGCGAGATAGTAACCAAGAAGATGTTTGGCGACTATGGTATTTATTGCAACGGCAAGATATTCGGACTGATATGCGACAACCGTTTCTACCTGAAGCCCACCGAGAATGCCCGTGCATTGCTCAGGGAAGTAGAGCTTCGGCCGCCCTACGAGGGTGCCAAGGACTATTTCTATATAGCCGACGTTGACGACCGCGACTATCTCTCAGCGCTTGTCAGCGAGACCTGCAAGGCGCTGCCAGAACCGAAGAAACGGAAGAAGTGAGAATGACGTTTTACCTTATTATATAAGATACGATTTAATGGTTACAGACAAGCAAAAACGCAACTATATCACAATACTCGGCACGGGCAATGCACTTGCCACGAAATGCTACAGCACCTGTTTCACGCTTCACCAGCTTGATGGGGAAATGCTCTTGGTGGACGGTGGCGGGGGCAACGGAATACTGACGCAGCTGGAACGTGCGGGCATCAACTTCAAGGATATTCACCACCTATTTGTTACCCATGCCCATACCGACCATCTGCTCGGATGTGTCTGGATTATGCGCATGGCCCTGCAATTCCGCTTCCGACTCCAGGTATGGAGTCACGGCAAGGTGCTCGACCTGCTGACGGATATCTGCAACCGCATCCTGCCGCCGGTAATGACCGAAGGCATGGGAACGCTGGTCACCATGCATTGTCTGGAAGACGGAGACCGGTTCGAAGTGGGCGGTATGCACTTGCAATGCTTCGACATCCAGTCCATTAACGAACGCCAGTTTGGATTCACGGCAAAACTGCCCGACGACCAGCGCCTTTGCTGTTTCGGCGACGAACCGTTCTGTCCACAATGCAGGGAGTATGCCGAGGGAGCCGACTGGCTGATGAGTGAGGCCTTCTGCCTGTATGAAGACCGCGAAAGATTCCGCCCTTACGAAAAGCATCACAGTACCGTCATCGATGCTGCCAGGGATGCAGAAAGGCTGCATGTTAAGAACCTTATTCTATATCATACCGAAGACAAGACGCTCGACACTCGACGGGAGCGCTACACAGCCGAAGCAAGAACCGTTTTCTCGGGAAACGTGGTGGTCCCCGATGATTTAGACGTTATCCTTTTATAGAACCGACGCGGAAGAGACACTTAAGCGTCGGCGTAGGTTCACAATGTCTATTACATTATTAATAATACTGATGATTCCAAGGCTCATCAACAAGGCGAGAGCCGTTGCGACGATGACGCGAGAGTTATCAGCAAACCAGAGCAAGAAGCCGTTTTGCACTTTCAAGGTGAAAAGGGGAACGTCGGCCGGTGTGGAAAGCACAAACGCTATGGTAATAGCACCGCTGATGATGCCAACCACAAATGCGGCCACCATGGCCAGCTTATAGCGCCGAAGCGTGGCCTCCTGATGCTGCTTTACAAATTCAACGGCATCCAGACGCTTGGTAAGCCTGGCCATAAAGTCGGTATTATCGCCGAACGCAGGTTTCTGGGCGAGGAAAAGTTCCTCAAGGGCTTTATCTTTTATCATATCTTTAATCTTTCTTTCAGTTTGTCGCGTCCTCTTGAGAGTTGTTTCTTTACGGCATCTTCCGATGTCTCGGTTATCAAGCCTATTTCCTTGATATTATAGCCATTGAGATAAAAGAGGGTGATGGCCGAGCGTTCTTTGGGCGGAAGGGTGCGCAAGGCCAGGTAAAGGCTCTGGTGTTCAAAACTGCGGTCGGCAGCATTGCTACTGACGAGTTCACGTGCCTTTTCGATGCTTTCTGTGGTGCGCAGGCTTGCCTTGTGATTAAGGAAAGTGTTATAGGCAATCTTGAAAATCCACGAGCGGAACTTTCCTTTTTCCTGATAGCCAGCCGACGAGAGGTAAGCCTTCACCAGCGCATCCTGGGCCAGGTCGTCGGCATCGCTCTTGTTACCACAGCAAAGGGCGAGCAAGAAACCTCTCAGTGCCTCCTGCTCACGCTCTACCAATGCTATGAATACCTCGCGCGTCACTTGTTCTCAGCCTGTGTTTTCAGTAGTTGCTCTTCTGCCTCCATTTCCTTGGCAAGCAGCTTCTTGCCAGTATGGTAACTGATGAGGAAAGCGATGCCAACAGGCAGCAATATCAGGCCGACAACGCCCATAGGGCTTAAACTGTTCAAATATATGCCAGAGAACAACTCACCGCCCAGCAGACCAATTCCGAGTAGCGTGGCAATCATGCCCACCTGCAGCTTCGACAGAATTTTTTCCTTCAGCAGTTTCTTCTTGGGCGAGATTTTCGCAACGAGTTCTTCGACATCCATGTCCGGATTCTTCTCGATAGCCGCCAGTATGATTTCTGTACGCTTGTTGGTCTCGTTCATCTTCTGACGTACACCCAGCAGAATGGCCACGATGGGAAGTACGCATCCACAGGCAATGGGAACTAAAATTTCAACTAAATGCTCCATAATTCTTTTATGTTTTATTTGTTAGACTTCTGTTTTCTTGAACCGATTCATTTATAAAACAGTTTAGGAAAGCAAAAGGTGACGTCGGATGTGAAAAAAATAGTTGATAATATGTCCGTAAAGACAAAGTGGCAACGGGTTCATCGTCCATTGCCACTTTCGTAATTTGTCAATTCAGAACCCGTCGAGGGCTCTTTGCCGGATTTCTACAAAGCGTCAACCACTTCGCAGATGTCGCTGAAGATGCGGTCCAGCTCACCCAGTCCGTTCACGGGATGACGCAGGCCTTCCTGCTCGTACCATTTCATCAGGGGCACGGTCTGCGTGTGATAGACGTTCAGGCGCTTCTTGATGGTCTCTTCGTTGTCGTCGCTGCGGCCGCTCTGCTTTCCGCGCAAGATAAGACGGTTCATCAGTTCCTCCTCGGGAACGTCGAGTTCAATCATTGCTGCCACCTTGTGACCGCGCTCTGCCAGCATCTTCTTCAGGGCCTCTGCCTGCGGGATGGTACGGGGGAAACCGTCGAAGATGACACCGGCATGCTCTTTGCCAAACGAGTCGTACACGCTGGCAAGAATGTCGATCATCAGTTCGTCGGGAATGAGCTGGCCTTTGTCGATATACGAGGCGGCCGTCTTTCCGAGTTCCGTACCGTTCTTGATTTCACTGCGCAGCACATCGCCCGTGGAGATATGCTCCAGTCCGTATTTCTCGATGAGCTTGTCGCTCTGTGTGCCCTTTCCTGAACCGGGCGCACCAAAAATAACAATGTTCTTCATTTTTTCTATTGGTTTTTTATCGTCTTCAATCAAAGTATAGATATCTTTCAGGTTACGGCCCAGCTGGTCGTAGTCGAGACCATAGCCCACAATGAACTCGTTGGGGATTTCCAGTGCCACATACTCCAGGTCGAGATTAACCTTCAGCTTGTCGGGCTTCACCAGGAGCGAGCAGATATGCACTTCGGCGGGATGGCGCGTGCCCAGACTCTCCACCATCTGGCTCATGGTAAGTCCTGTGTCAACAATGTCTTCCACGATAATGACGACACGGTCGGTAAGGTCTTCGTTGATGCCCAGCACCTCGTGCACATTTCCCGTGGAAGTGGTGCCCTGATAGGAAGCCAGCTTTACAAACGAGATTTCACAGGGGATGGTGATTTCGCGCATCAGGTCGGCAGCAAAGACAAAAGCACCGTTCAGCACAGCCAGGAAAAGGGGATTCTTTCCGGCAAAGTCGTGATTGATACGTTCAGCGACAGCCTTCACACGCTGACTGATTTCTTGTTCAGAAATAGAAACTCTGAACGTTTTATCCTTAATTTTTACCGTATCCATTGCTTTAGAAATTAAAATTTGGTACAAAATTACTAATTTTCTGCCAAACAATTGCTATCATTGGCAATTATTTTGTATTTTTGCAAGCAAATGAAAATTTTAACCAGCAATCAGATCCACGATCTGGACCATTATACGATGGAGCATGAACCGATACGCTCCATCGACCTCATGGAACGCGCAGCCAAGACGCTGACGCGCGCCATCACTTCGATGTGGGACAACCAGAAGCCTGTGGTGGTATTCGCCGGACCTGGAAACAACGGCGGCGATGCGCTGGCAGTGGCCCGAATGCTGGGCGACCAGAACTACAAGGTTGCGGTTTACCTGTTCAACACCACCAACAAACTCTCGGAAGACTGCGCCATCAACAAGAAGCGACTCAGCGAAAGCCGCAAGATAAAGGAATTCGTGGAAGTGACCGACGAATTCGACCCGCCCAAACTGGAGGCCAATACGCTCGTCATCGACGGACTTTTCGGTTCGGGCCTCAACAAGCCGCTTGCCGGCGGCTTTGCATCGCTGGTGAAATACATCAACCAGAGTCCGTCGACCATCGCCAGTATCGACATCCCGTCGGGACTGATGACCGAAGACAACACCTACAACGTGAGGGCCAACATCATCAAGGCCGACGTCACCTTCACCTTGCAGCTGAAGAAACTGGCCTTCCTGTTCCCCGAAAACCAGCAGTTCATTGGCAAGCTGGTCATTCTGGACATCCGTCTGAGCGAAGAAGGACTCAGCAGGATTGATGCGCAATACACCATCGTAGAGGAAAAAGACATACGTCCCCGACTGCTCCGACGCAACGAATATGCCCACAAGGGCAACATGGGCACCGCCCTCATCGTGGCGGGCAGCTACGGCATGGCGGGGGCAGCCATCCTTGCCTCGCAGGCCTGTCTGCGCTCAGGTGCCGGAAAGGTGATTATCCATACACCGAGGCGCAACAACGACATCATGCAGATCAGCGTGCCCGAAGCCATTGTGGAGACCGACCACGACGAGAAAAACTTCACCGACACCATCGCGAGCGACG
>JAEEGH010010187.1_pt1 | contig 21663 bp, 17 predicted proteins | sample 9134181 | NCBI WGS metagenome assembly JAEEGH01 (sample SAMN16246544, study PRJNA631951) | gut metagenome | biome: gut microbiome; feature: rumen; material: DP-attached | host: Bos | place: Iran: Karaj | collected 2018-10
CCTCGCGATCTTTGTAACCATCGATGGTCATTGAAACTGGAGTCTTTGCCATAATTTGTTTCCTTTCTTTTTTTAATTGTTACTATTTAAATGTTTAATCTCTAATCTCTTTTTGTCGTTCAGATGTCGTTTGTTCTGATTGACGATGCAAAGTTACGACGGTTTTCGGCTCATTCCAACTTTTTTTGCGAATTTCTTCAAAACTATAGGCGACACAGGAGACGATAAGCGACAATTTGGACAAATGGGCTTAAAACTTGTCGCCAATGGCAAAAAAACTGATGAAAATGCTCGCTTAATCGATTTTTTGCACTACCTTTGTCCCCGATTTCAAACGGGTATAAGCTTCAACCACGATGATCAGATACACAAAACGGGAGGAAATATGGAATGCGGCGTCGCACGGCGGGGGTATCCTGCTGGGTGTGGTATTCGGTGTGATCTTCTTGGTGTGGTGTTTCCAGAGCGACAACAACTGGGCACGATGGGGGGTGATTCTCTACCTGTTCGGCATGCTCGGCTCGTATGTGGCATCAACGCTCTATCATTCGATGAAGCATCACTCGAAATGGAAGGAGCGACTGCGCAAATGGGACCATGCGGCCATCTATTGGCACATCGCAGGTTCGTATTCGCCTTTGACACTTGTTGCCCTACGAAACGCGGCAGCAAAATGCTCACTTTTCACTATTCACTTTTCACTTAATTGGGGTTGGGCGCTGTTCGTGTTTGTGTGGACATGTGCCATCGTGGGTACGATTATCAGTTTCATTCGTCTGAAGGAACATTCAAATGTGGAGACATTCTGTTTCATCGGCATGGGGCTGAGTGTACTCGTAGCTTTCGGGCCGCTGATGGACTCCGTATCGCCGGCTGCCGTCATCTGGCTTATTGCTGAGGGTGTCTGTTACATCACGGGTGCCGTGTTCTATACCTTCCATCAGAAGAAATACATGCACTCTGTGTTCCATTTTTTCGTCCTTGCAGGCTCCGTGTGCCATATCATCGCCGTCTGGGACGTGCTGATGGAGTATCTCTAACGGGCTATACATTATATATAATATAAGAACAATAACTATCAAAACGATGATGAAAACGAGAGTTTATTCTTTGGTAATGACAGTAGCTATGATGACGGCTGCTTCACAGCCTGTAGTGGCTCAGGTTTTAGATGACGTTAAGACGACTGTGGAGATAGTTGGAGGTGTTCAAGACATAATTAATAAAAGCAAAAACTCAAAGGGTTCTGAACAACGGTCCCAACAGGAATCTGTTACTGTGAGACAGAGTGGTCAGACGTCGAAAACTTCTCAAAAGGGTGTTCAGAATGGCAAAAGGACAAATGCAGCATCAAGTTCCCAGGGAACGGTGACTCTTGAAGGCTTGCTGAGGGCCTCTGGCCAAGCCCCAAGTCAGCCCGCCAAAGGTTCCAAGCCTCAGGCGCCTGCAAATGGTAAGCGTATGAAGTTCCTTGGACTGGAGTTGGGCACTGATGCAAAGAAGTTCGGACAGGCTTTAATAAGTCGTGGCTTTACCGAAGGCGACGGTTATAGTTCCAACTCTGATGATATCTTCTTAGAAGGGGTGGTCTATGAAAAGGTTTTTTCAGAGGATAAGAAAAGTAGCCAGACATCCCAAGTCTCCATTACAGAGGAGGATGGCCTTGTAAGGGAAGTCTCGTCTATTGATTATGTGAGTTCGGAAGTCGTTGCGAAGAAACGCTGGGAAGTCTATAAGAGGCACATTATCTCGGAGTACGGAGAGGGTGAGATCACTTATGGCACCATCTATCAGGTGGATTTACCTTATGGCACCGTCTTTTGCCGGTATGAGGAAATTGACCCGGGAGAATATGAGGTGATCATGAAAGTGTCAACGAACTAATTTAGGGAAAATTAGGTTGTTAGTATGTTATTATGTCTTAAAATCGATACTATGTCTGAAATAATATGTAATTTTGCAGCAAAATTGTAAATTTACATATTATTATGGCTTATACACGTATGACTGCTGCCGAGGCTGCAGCACTTATTAAGAATGGCGACCAGATCGCCATGAGTGGCTTCACACCCGCTGGTGTGGCCAAGGCTACAACGAAAGAGTTGGCAAAGATTGCCATTGCCGAGCATGAGGCTGGCCGTGAGTTCAAGGTGGCTATCTTCACTGGTGCCTCCACAGGTCAGAGCACTGACGGTGACCTGGCTAATGCCCAGGCTATCAAGTACCGTGCTCCCTACACGACGAACCCCGACTTCCGTAAGCACGTGAACCTGGGTGAGATCCCCTATAACGACCTGCACCTGAGTCACATGGCACAGGAGCTGCGCTATGGCTTCTACGGTCCGGTGGACTGGGCCATCCTCGAGGTGTGTGACATCGAGGAGGTGGGCAACGACTATCATGTCTATCTGACCGCTGCCGGTGGTATCTCTCCTACAGCTGCCCGTCTGGCAAAGAAGGTCATTCTGGAGTTGAACTCGTTCCATAACCCCAATGCGAAGTTCATCCACGACGTCTATGAGCCGTTGGATCCCCCTTACCGCAAGCCCATCCCCATCTTTAACGTGAGCGACCGCATCGGTGTGCCCTACGTCTCGATTCCGAAGGATAAGGTGGTAGGTGTCGTGGAGTGTAACATCCCCGACGAGGCCCGTGCCTTCAAGGACAGTGACCCTGTGACGGATAAGATCGGCTATCTGACGGCTGAGTTCCTCGTTGACGAGCTGCACAAGGGCCGTATCCCCAAGGAGTTCCTGCCGTTGCAGAGTGGTGTGGGTTCGACAGCCAACGCCATCCTCGGCGCTCTGGGAGAAGACAAGCACGTGCCCGACTTCAATATCTACACCGAGGTGCTGCAGGATGCCGTGGTCGGCATGATGCTACATGGTCGGGTGAAGGATGCCTCTGCCTGTTCGCTGACCGTTTCTAACGAGTGCCTGAAGCAGGTATACGACAATATGGACTACTTCAAGGATCATCTGACGCTGCGCCAGAGTGAGATCTCCAACCACCCCGCTGTCATCCGTCGTCTCGGCGTCATTGCCATCAACACGGCCATCGAGGTGGATATCTACGGTAACGCCAACTCTACACACATCAGCGGTACGAAGATGATGAACGGTATCGGCGGTTCGGGTGACTTTATTCGCAATGCCTACCTCTCCATCTTCACTTGTCCTTCTGTAGCCAAGGGTGGCTGTATCTCCAGTGTGGTGCCCTTCGTGACCCACCAGGACAGTTCGGAGCACGACGTGAATGTCATCGTGACGGAGCAGGGTGTGGCCGACCTGCGCGGCAAGAGCCCGATGCAGCGTGCACAGACCATCATCGAGAACTGTGCCCATCCCGACTACAAGCAGTTGCTGTGGGATTACCTGAAGCTGGGTACGGGCGGACATACCCGTCACTGCCTTACTGCCGCCTTCGCCATGCACGACACGCTGGCACGCAAGGGTGACATGAAACTCACGGACTTCTCAGAATACATTAAATAATACGCAACGCATTGCTGGCAGGTGGTTAGCCTGCCAGCAATTTGTAAATTATCCTACCAACATTTCGTATGAATAACAGAAAACTAAGGCTTATGATGTTAGCAGCAGTAGCTGTATTGGCAGTCCTTCCCGCAGCGGGTAAAGGAAAGTATCAGAACTTCAAGGTGTCGACCTATATCCGTGCGCAGGATGTGGCGCGGATGGCCGACGACAAGTTCCTTAACCAGACTTGGGAGACCGTGAGCTCGCAGGTGGATCTCGATAAGATCTACTTGGAGACCCACCGCGATGCCTTCACCGTCGATGAGAAAACGATGACGAAAGTGAAGAAGTTCTTTCTCTCGAAAGGCCTTGAAGTGGGCGGCGGCATCACCTACACCCGCAGCGAACCTACTGACTTCGAGACCTACAGCTACGCACGCCCTGTGGAACGTCAGCAGGTCAGGGAGGTGGCCGAGTATACAGCTAAGCTCTTTGATGACTTCATCCTTGACGACTTCTTCTTCATCGATCTGAAGAACGATGACGAGATAGCAGCTAAGGAGAAAAGTGGCAAGAGCTGGACGGAATACCGTCTGCGACTGATGGCCGACGCAGGTCGTGAACTCGTACTCGAACCAGCGAAGAAAGTAAATCCGAAGGTAAAGGTGATCATCAAGTATCCCAACTGGTATGACCATTTCCATGGCCTTGGCTTCAATCTAGAAGAGGAACCACAGTACTTCGACGGCATCTGGACGGGTACTGAGACACGTGATCCGGGTTCGGCGCAACATCTTCAGAACTACCTGAGCTATAACGTCGTCAGGTATTTCGATAACATCGCCCCAGTTAAAAATGGCGGCGGTTGGGTGGATGCTGGCGGCATCCACATGAGCATGGACCGCTACGCCGAGCAGCTGCACCTGACGATGCTCTCGAAAACACCAGAGATCATCCTTTGGAACTACATGCAGCTGAACGATGTAAAGATTACGCCACAGATGCGGGCGAAGTGGCAGGATGCGGGAGACAATAGTTTCCGCTATGACGAGATGGTGGCGCCGTATCAGAAAGCCGGCAAGACCATGACCCCTACGACGATGGCCCGTTTTGCCAGCGTTACGCTCCAGCAGACGGACAAGCTCATGGGACAACTGGGTAATCCCGTGGGACTCGTCAGTTACAAGCCTTACCATTCCTCAGGCGAGGATTTCCTGCAGAATTACCTCGGTATGATCGGCCTGCCGATGGATATGCACCCGCAGTTCCTGAATGACCGCCAGCAGATCCTTCTGACTGAACAGGCTGCGAAAGATCCGCAGATTGTGGATAAGATCAAGGCACAGCTGAAGAAGGGTGGCGACGTGATCATCACAACAGGTCTGCTGAAGGCCATCCGTGAGAAGATTGCCGATGTCTGCGAGCTCTACTGCGGTGACCTGAAAGCCATCGTCAATGATTTTGGTTGGTTTGGTAAGTCGGAGCGTGAGTTCATCATCCCGCAGGTAAAGTACTTCACCAACGATGCCTGGGAGGTGGTCTCTGCGGGGCGTCCGCTCAGCGGCGGAGTCTCCGGCTATCCCATCCTGCTACGAGACACTTATTCGAAGGGTATGCTCTTCGTGCTCACCATTCCCGATGACTTCGGCAACCTTTACGATTTTCCTGCGGGAGCGCTCAATGTCATCCGTCGCGCCATGAGCAAGGATGTCGGTGCTTACATCGAGGGACCGTCGAAGGTGGCGCTCTTCCCCTACGACAACAAGACGCTTGTGGTGGAGAATTTCAATGATGAGGCGGTGAGCCTGCGTGTGGTCATCAATACCAAGGTCGGTGCCCTTCGCAACCTCCTGACAGGTGAAGAACTGAAGCCCGCAGAGAAGACGAGTGGTCAGGTATTTCCCTTCCGCAACAGGTTTTTCGGCTATGCAGAAGGAGCCACAGTCTTCGACTTGAAGCTTGCAGCGCACAGCTATGTAGGATTGGGCTATTGATAGGAAATCGTGAGGCGGTAGTAAATTTTTCACTTTTCACCCCTCACTTTTCACTTTTATTTTGTACCTTTGCAGCCGTTTATCAGTTGATAGTTTAAAGTTTATAGTTTATAGATGGAATCAAAACTTGTCATTTACAATACGCTGACGCGGCAGAAGGAACGCTTCGAGCCGCTGCATGCCCCCAATGTGGGAATGTATGTGTGTGGCCCTACCGTCTATGGTGATCCCCATCTGGGACATGCCCGTCCTGCCATCACCTTCGACCTCGTGTTCCGCTATCTGCAGCATCTGGGGTATAAGGTTCGTTATGTGCGTAACATCACCGATGTAGGTCATCTGGAACACGATGCCGACGAGGGTGAGGATAAGATTGCCAAGAAGGCACGGCTGGAACAGTTGGAGCCGATGGAGATAGCCCAATACTACACCAATCGTTACCACACTGCGATGGATGCGCTGAATGTGTTGCGCCCCTCTATTGAACCGCACGCCTCGGGCCATATCATCGAACAGCAGCAGCTGGTGCAGCAGATCATCGACAACGGCTTTGCCTACGAAAGCAACGGCTCGATCTACTTCGACATCGAGGCTTATAATAAGAAGTTCCAGTATGGTATCCTCTCAGGCCGAAGCCTTGAGAATATCAAGGATGCCTCGCGCGAGCTCGACGGTGTCGGTGAGAAGCATAATCAGGCCGACTTCGCCTTGTGGAAGAAGGCACAGCCAGAGCACATCATGCGCTGGCCATCCCCCTGGAGTGACGGTTTCCCCGGCTGGCACTGTGAGTGTACGGCGATGGGTCGTAAGTATCTGGGTGAAGAGTTCGATATCCACGGTGGCGGTCTGGATCTGGTGTTCCCGCACCATGAGTGTGAGATTGCCCAGGCACAGGCTTCGATGGGACATCCTGCCGTGAAATACTGGATGCATAACAACATGCTGACCATCAACGGCCAGAAGATGGGTAAGTCGTATAACAACTTCATCACGCTGGAGCAGTTCTTCACGGGCAACCATCCCTTGCTGAAGAAGGCCTATTCGCCGATGACCATCCGTTTCTTCGTCCTGAGTGCCCACTATCGTGGCACCGTCGACTTCTCTAACGAAGCTCTTGAGGCTGCAGAGAAGGGACTAGAGAAGCTCCTGAACGCCATCGCAGACCTGGAGCGTGTGCAGGCATCCGACAAGTGTGACGCTGAGACAGAGAAGGTTGTGAAGGGCCTGCGCCAGAAGTGCTACGACGCCATGAACGATGACTTTGCCACACCGCTGGTTATCAGCTACCTCTTCGAGGCCTGCACAGTCATCAATAAACTTGTCGACCACAAGGCTACCATCTGTGCCGACTGCCTGAAGGAACTCTCAGAGACCATGCGCCTCTTCGCCTTCGACATCCTCGGTTTGAAGGCAGAGAAGAGCGGCTCTAACGACAGCCGTGAGGAAGCCTTCGGCAAGGTGGTGGACATGGTGCTCGAACTCCGTGCGAAGGCCAAGGCCGACAAGGACTGGGCTACCAGTGATAGGATCCGCGACGAACTTGCTGCCGCTGGCTTCGAAGTCAAGGATACCAAGGACGGTGTCACCTGGAAACTGAACAAATAGAATACGCTTCTTTTGTCATTTCGACGGCGATGGTGTTTTTGCGGAAATCGTCGAATGAGATGTATTCCAGTCCGCCGTAGGGACGCTTGGTGCCCCAGGAGTTCTTCATGATGAAATACTTTTCGCCCTTGTCGTCGTGTGCGATGCCGACGATGGCCATGCCGTGTCCCTTGTCCTCCCAGCAGACACCGTGATGCTGACGCACAGCCCGTTCCGTCTTGGCGAAGAGCGAGTCCATGGGAATGTTCAGATAACGGTCGTGCAGCCAGTTGTCCTCCACTTCGAGCTCCGACTCCTCATAGTAGGGCTTGCTGTCGTCGCTCATCAGCTGCATATATTCCCCAGGCTTGCAGACGCTGCGTGCAAACTCCTGGGGAGTGTAGGTGGCGCCATACATAAAGACCCATCTGGGCGCAGGCGTCTCTATCTTCCTCATGGCGTCGTAGCCGCAGATGCCGTATTTCTCCAATAGCCGTAGCAGGGTGGCAGGTTCGCCGCGTTTGCTCTTCGGACATTGCGGTTCCCGTTCCAGCATCTTCTCTATATAATAAGGTGAGAGGTTCACCGAGTCGCCCCACGCCAGATGTTCCGTCTCGATGGCGGCGAGCATGGCGTAGATCCAGCAGGTCTGCGACCTCCCCTGATCCTTGATGGGCGTCATCCGGTTCAACACCTCATGGGTATAGTGCTTCTCCTCTGCGACGCAGCTACAGAGCAGAGACACTACACCTATCAATACCATCTTCTTCATTTTTGTCAATATCCTTCTTTAAATCTTTGTGAAAACAATTCCATTTCCTTATGACTAATACCACAATCTCTGGCAGTTGATTCCCAGTCGAAGTTGGCAACGACTTCAAATCTTTCCATCATTCAAGTGCCTTATTTCTTTGATGCCCTTTTCTTGTTCTTGATCTCTATGTCCTGAATGACATGTCCGAGCTTGTCATCACGTGCCAGCAGTAGAATGTCGGTGTCAAGTTGGAGTGCATACAGCACTCTCAACAGTACTCCGATGGAAACAGTCGGTAGACCTTTCTCAAGTTTAGCAACGGTTATTCGACTGCATTGTGCCCTTTCTGCTATCTGCTCGATACTGAGGTCACGGCGCAGACGTGCCAGACGTATCTGCTCTCCTACGACAGAAAGGTTCTCTGCCAATGGAGCCGGTAGCCAATTTGATTTGCTGAACTTTGTCATAATGTATATTTTGGTATGCAAATGTAACAAATAAAATATAGTATATGTTACATTACGGCTTCGATTTATTATAGATTAACATGCCCCGTGTGATTTTTTATATTTTTATGAACTGAGATATATGCAAAGGTTTACGTGTTTATTTGAAAGATTCCCGTATTTATTTCCCCCCAAAAATAAAAAAAGTTGTACCTTTGCAGGCACAGCCTGCTAAGCTGCTTACAAGCTTTAATTATGCTGTGTACACCTATAAATACCGCAGGGACACAGGAGGGTCAGAAACTGTGTCCCTATCCTTTTACCCAGCATTTCAGGGGACCGCTGCCACTGGCCTTGATGCCAGAGGTGGGGTCACTGACAAATTTTGCCAGTTCCCTGGAGGCTTGTGTACGGCTCAGGGCATTGAGGTTCGCATATTCCTGCAGCCTGATGCTTCCATTTTTATCGATAAACGCCAAGGCGCGTTGCAGCCTTTGCTCACGCGAGAATGGTGAGGGCGATGCTGCCAGGTGTCCGCTCCGTTCGAAAGTGTTCTCGCGGTTTATTTCGTCTATCAGATTCTGATCCACCCTTAGGTTAATGCCCTTGGCTCTCACGTGATGGTATTTTGTCTTGTCCTTTTCTGTTTCTGCATCGGCAGAATCTGTTATACTGTCAGTAAACTCCAGCGCCAACGAGAACACACCCAGATTGTCAATCTTCAGGGTGTGCCCCATCGGCAGTACGTTTTTCATGATGAAAGTCAGTGTGTCGAGCACGCCCTTGACAACTCCCTTGCTGAATGCAGGTGAATAGGTGTTGACGAGTTCAACCACCTTGTCGTAGTCGAACTCTGTATATACTTGCATCTTGGGGAATGCTTTGCCATTGCTGCTGTTCATGCCCTCAGGCATCTCCTTTACTACATAGTTTGCCATAATCGCTATCTTTATTTTCTTGTGCTTAGTGCTATTTTTTACTCCTATATCAGGCGTTTAATATTTCAGGCCTTGGAATATAAATTTCAGGCCTTGGAATAAATATTTCAGGTCTTGAAATATTATCCGGTTGCAAAGGTAAGCAAATTCCTCCAACCAAACAAATTTTTTTGGATTATTGAGAAATACCTCAAGACAGCCCTAACGACCGATTTGGGTTCAATATAGCAAGCCAAACAGCCAGAGGGGAATCTTGTCACCATGACCGATGTCAATGCTGTCACTTACCACAAAGCTGTCCTCTATATTCTTGATTTGTGAGAAGCCCTTGCTTTTCCCTCCGACCTCAAAGAGCCACTTTCCGTCAACCACCAAGTCACCTTGGACGGGCATGTGCAACTGATGTCCGACACTTAATTGTGAAGCAAGATATGTCTCACGCTTAGTTCCTGCCTCAACTTGAGGGGATAGGGCATACATCAGATTCGTGTTGTTGAAAAGTATCTTCTCGGGTTTTGTCAGAATATTCATTCCCTCAGATGCTGCATAGAAACGACGGATTAAGGCGGCCTTATCCATCAGGTCAATGAGTTTCAATACAATGTTTCTTGAAGACAGAAGCGCGGTGCATAATGATGAAATGTTCAGCGTATAAGGAGATGTTTCAGCCAATATTGCCAACAATTGCTTTGCTTTATATACGGAGTCGTATTCTATGTTGGCAACAGATGGTATTTCAGAAGTGACAATAGTATCGATGACTTGCTGTAAGCGGTCGGCAAAACCGTCTCCTTCCTCCTTGTAAAACGGATAATAGCCTGCAATAAGGTATTTCTCGAAATAGGAAAGGACCTTCACCTTCGAAGTGATCTGAGACGCCTCCATAAAATGATTAGAGAGTATCTGTTCCAAAGTCAGGACTGGTAGTTCCGCCACCTGTTCCAAAAGCAGATATTCTCTGAAGGAGAGCCCCTCTAAAGTATATTGCCGATGACGGCGTGAGAGGTCTCCCATCAGTGACTCTTCTAACTTTAACATGGAGGAACCAGTCACAACGATGTGCATTCCCGGATAGGCATCGTAGATGTTTTTTACCTCTTGCTGCCATCCTTTATATTTGTGTACCTCGTCTAAGAAGAGATGCGTCCCACCATGCGTATAGAAGTATTCTGCCAAGTCAAGCACAGAATGATTGGCAAACCAAATATGGTCTAATGAGACATAGAGCGCTTTTTCTTTATCTTCAAAACTGCGCAGAATATGCTGCAAGATCATAGTGGTTTTACCTACACCTTTGGCACCTTTAATGACGATTAGCCTATTGTCCCAGTTTATCTTTTCATAGAGATAACGGGTAAAACGCAAATTGGTTTCAGCCAGCAGTCGGCCATAAGTCTTAAACAGTCTGTCCATTGTCTTATTCTTTTTAAAACTGCGGCAAATTTACGCATTTTACTTTAGAAAAACAAATATTTAATCTGTTTTTTACTTTTGAGAGACGAAACCTTAACTAATTTTTTACTTTCAGAAGTTAATCGGTCTCTAATCGAGGTCATGATACAGGGGGACGGTTCTTTTGTTACATCGCGCGATGTAACAAAAGAACCGTCCCCCTGTATCAATGAATGACCTCAACTGAAAAAGGTTGTCACTTTTTGGAGAGTTAAACTTAACTGGTTATTACAATAATTACTATCTCACTAAAAGTGTTTACCTCTTTTGATTCTTATAACGATATTGGTTATCAGTTAGACTGAACAGGTTGTCTGCATTTTACTCTTACAACTGAAAGGGTTAACCCTTTCGCGACAGTTTCACTGACCAGGTTACGTTCTTGTCGTTCTGAATCGTGTGCAAAGATACAAACTTTTCTTTAAGAATCAGCATTTTCCCAAGGATTTTTCAGACATAAGAACAAAAGGGCGATTTTTTACAAATGAACATTACCATTCGGGTTTATGGTCATTGGCAAGCAGTTCTCCTAATTTACGTTAAATTATTAAAGAAATGTTTTTAAGAGTTTTGCGTAATTAAAAAATATAATGTATCTTTGCACCAACTATCTGCGAACAGCTAACAATTAAGTATTAATCAAATAGAAATATCTATGAGTAAGAAAGTTTTTTTCCACAAGGAGATTGAGAAGATCGACATGGGCAAGGGCGTTATCCGTCAGGACTTTGCCGAGGGTAAGAACATGAACGTGTTGCACTGGAACATGTCCGACGGCAGCGTGGTGGGCGAGCATACCCATCCGCAGGAGCAGTTCGGCTATTGCATCAAGGGCGGCTTCAAGTTGACCATCGGCGATCAGGTTTACGACCTCGTTGCCGGCGATGCTTATCTGGTGCCTGCCAACGAGCCTCACAGCTTTGTGGCCGTAGGCGAGACAGAGGCCATCGACGTGTTCGCTCCCATCAAGACTGAGTTCCCTTGGGATAAATAGGGTATCATGTGTCATCAAAAAATGAAGTTACAGAATCTCTTTAAGTCATTGGCAAGCGTTCTGGCGCTCATCGCATCTGTCTCTTTTTTAGGTGCCTGTTCTGCCAATGACAACCCGTCAGGGGGCGATGTTCCTGCTCCCGTCCCCTCTACGGAGACCAGTGTGACGTTCACACTGAAAGACAGCAACAGTTCGTCAGAGATTTCTGCTGTCAAGGCGTGGGTGCTTATCGACAACATGACATATATCGTGGAGCCCGATGAGACATCCGGCAAGATTCAGTTGTCCTTCCCTGGAATCAGCAATGGCCGTGTCGGTCTTTCTGCCGTCACCGCGAAAGGCAGTGTCTGGCTGGCTAATCTGTCAGGCATGACGTTTGAGAACGGCTCCGCTTATGACCAGACCGTGGAGATGACGGAAGACGAGGGTGTTCAGTTGTGGGAAGGCGGTCCGAAGTTCGCCTCGGTGAACGTAGGTGCTGCCAGTCCGGCTGATTATGGACTGTTCTTCGCTTGGGGTTCTACAGAGGACAATACCTCCCTTGGCAAGACTTATAGTTGGGCAAACACGCCATTCTATACCGGGGACGGCACGACGCACAGCTGGAGCAAGTACACAACAAGTGGAGAAACACTCGCCCCGGCAGACGACGCTGCAAGTGTTAACTGGGGCGGTGAGTGGCGCACGCCTACCGTGGAGGAGTATCAGGCGCTGACTGACGGTGAAAATGTCATTGCAACCTGGACAGAGGACTATGAGGGAACAGGCGTCAGCGGGCTTATCTTCACGGGTGCAAAGGAAGGCTATACAGACAAGAGTATCTTCTTTGTTGCTGGCGGCGTCAATATGAACAACGAGGTGAAAGGTGACCGCCAGGGAGGTGGCTACTGGTCTGCTACGCTTGCTGCTGCCGATACAGTACGCAGTATGAATTTCCGTCCGCAGGGTGCCTCAGTCTATCACCATCTGCGCTACTTCGGCTGTTCTATCCGTCCAGTCAAGGGCAAGGTGGCTCCTGTCGTAGTGCCTGAAGACTTGAGTGATGTCCGTCTCATAGACCTCGGCCTTCCCTCTGGTACGAAATGGGCCAGCAGGGACATCGGTGCTGTGGGTGAAGGCAAGCCCGGACTGTTCTTTGCCTTTGGCGAACTGGAGGGCTACGACTATGTGACCCACACCCAGCGCAACTTTTTCTGGGACACCTACAAGTGGAACGACGGCGGCGAGACCAGCGATGGCATCAACAAGTATTATGCCGGTGACGGTAAGACAGAACTTGATCCGGAAGATGATGCCGCTGTCATGCTCTGGGGCGGGAATTGGCGTATGCCCACAGCCGCCGAGGTTCAGGAACTGATTGACGGCTGCACCTCGGAACTGACGACCATTGACGGGGAGACAGTCCGTTTGTTCACCAGCAATACTAACGGTGAGACCATCCTCTTCCCCGTCAGCGGAGACTTAGCCAAGGACGAAGTGAAGGCCCGTGATGAGAGGGGTTACTACTGGTCAAAGTCGCTCAATGAAGAAGATGAGACGGAAGGCATGGTGCTCTTCTTAGGTCCGAATGCTGTGGCTTGCTTTCCTGCCGCACGCTTTGGCGGCCGTCCCATCCGTCCTGTGCAGTGAAATAATTGAAGAATTATAAAATTGAAGAATTAAAAGATAAAACCATAAAACAACATTGATATGACAACATCTGAACAATCCGTATTCGTTGACAAAGGCGTCTATGCCATCAACGAGCAGCATTTGAGTATCACCGATCCGTCGGACGACAATTTGTTCCTCTATAAATACGATGCCGGTGCGCACTTCAACAGCGCACGCAAGCTGCAGAACAACGTGCTCTGCGGTTTTGTGGCCCTGACCGAGAACCCTAACTCGCCAGGCGACATGATGCTCGCGCCCAACGCCACACTGGTGAACAAGGGCGTCATCGACCTGCATTTCAAGGATCTCTACGAACAGCACAAGAAAATGCTGGAGAGTGGTGACGAGAACTACTATGTCGATGCCCTTCGTCTCTATGCAATGGCTGCCGGTGAGAACTCCATGATCATCAACGAGGGTGTCATCAACATGTACCTCGACCACGACGCGGATGCTGATACTACGATGTACTGCTGTGCCATGTGGGCTGAGGCCAACTCGCAGCTCATCAACCGCGGTGAGATCCATTTCTACGGCAACGGCTCATGGCAGTCGCTCATCCGTGGTGTAGGCGGTGTGGCCAACCATTTGCAGGTGATCAACGAAGGCCTTATCACGGTGGATGTAGACCGCTGCTTCCAGACACGCATCCTGCACAGCGCCGGCATGTTCGGTTCACTGTGGAACAAGAAGGAAGGTCGTATTCAGATCAAGGTGCGCGGACGCATCATGACCATGGGTAGTGTAACTGGCACACACATGACCAATGACGGCGAGATTGACGTCACTTCCATCGCAACGCTCATCGAGGGTAAGATTCCTTACCTCTTCAACTTCCCGCCCATGGCCACCGGTATGTACGAGCACTTCCGTCCCGGAACGCTCCTTCCCGCGCCGATTGTCAACCGTGGAAGCATCAAGGTACACCTCGTAGGCTCCGAGGCCAGCGGCCCCGATGCCATCGCCTTCGGTTTCTATTATCAGATGGAGAACAAGGACGAGGGTGAGACTCCCGTGCGCTATGTATCAAATGAAGGTACGGTGGAGGTCACACAGGAAGGCCCGCAGAAGTACATCACCGCCGACATGGGCGTGAACATGCAGAACAAGAACGATAACCCCGTCAAGTTGAAAGTCGTGGCATGGAACACGCGCGAGCGCGACTTTAACCAGGCACCCTATGTGTTCGCCTGCCACAGTATACAGCTCGACCTGAGCGACGCACGTATCACTGTCGACGGGAAACCGACTGACATCGACCCGACTGCTTTGGTACACCAGACAGAGGATGCCAAGGAGGCTGGGCACAGCTGTATAGTTATTAAATAAGGTAAGCATTATAAATTAAGGTGATGAGAGAATCATTCTACAACATCATCGAAAGCAAGCGCACAGGACTTGTCGGCATGCTCCTCATGCTGGCAGTCCTGTTGCCTGCTTCTGCATCTGCCAAACAGCTGGCAAAGGGGAAGCAGCTGTTTGCTGACAAACCCCACGTCACCGTCGTCAACGACAAGCACATCGTCATCGGTCTTGACGACAAGGACAAAGTGAGCATCAGGAAGACCTTCGGACTGACGCTCAGCGGCTTCAAGGAGAAGAAAACCCTTGACTGCTGCGCGATGAGTGCCATTGCACTCACTGGCAACGAACAAGATACGCTGCACTCGGCTGATGACATCACGCTGGTCAACAACGGCGTGATAGAGATACACACCAAGGGACTTGTGGAACGCTTTAAGGACCAGATGAGCATTCCCGACGTGAAGGAGGGTGAGTACGAGTACATGCGGCTCATTGCCCTCTGCTCGGCAGGCAAGCGCAATACGCTCATCAATGAGGGCACGATAGAGATACACTTAGACCACGACCCATCGGCACCCTTCACCATCTATTGCTACGGCATGGCGTCGAACAATGGCGGTACGTTCATCAACAGGGGAACCATTACATTCAAAGGTCAGGGGTCATCCCGCATGAGACTGCGCGGCATAGGCGTGCAGGGAGCATACGCATCGTCACTGAACTCCGGGACGATGACCATGGATGCGGAGATTGCCGAGGACTGCCGCATGATTACCACGGCGTCGGACTCGTGCAACATCGTCAACGACGGCATCATGAAGGGCAGGGCCACTGGAACCTTGATGGGCATGACCCGCTACGGCTCAAGCAGTATTGTGAACAACGGCGTCATCGACCTCACGTGGCACTCCCTGCCCGAGGGCTTCAAGTGGATTGTGGCCCCGTCACTGAGCCTCGTCACAGGCTTCTACGAATCGGTCCACAAGGAGCGCACCCTCGTCTCAACACCTTTGATGAACAAAGGAACGGTGAGCGTCAGCATAGAAGGCGACGAGCGGACGCCAAGGTTCTTCCAGGGCTTTGGGATGATGATTCACCAGGTGGCTCCCAATCGCCAGAAGATGAACATCCTCAACTTGGGACACATGAACCTCTCGCAAACAGGTACTCGCCAGCCGATGGCAGAGGTGGGCATCATTACTGAGGACAAGGCTGCAGCAGAACCCTGCGAGGTCGTCGTGGGACAATGGTACACGGATATACGCCACTTCGACAAGGGCGGCAAACTGTTCTTCAGGAGAAATGGTAACCTGAACCTGAGGGGCGCCACCCTCTGCCTGACGCGTCCAGAGGACTATGCTGATGGCACTGAATGTAACATAGCACCAGGTAGCATAGCTCCCGCCGCCAAGGCTGCCACAGTAGGCTCCGTGACGGGCTATGAACAGATGCGTGTTGTTGCTGCTGACGACCAGCACCAACGGGTGACCGTAGACTGGAACAAGCACACAGTGGCCATGCATACCCTGCCGGCGAAAGGCCAACAGGTAGTTAACACGAAGCCGGGGCAGACCATCGTCAACGACAAGTACATCGTAGTGGGCATGAACGCCAATGACTTCTGTTATAAGCAGTTGTCGAATATCCTCGGCCACGGCACCGGAGCCACTAAGGCATACACCCTCGACTGTACGGCGCTGGCCAGTATCAACCTGTTGGGCGACACCCACGACCCTGCCGGCAGGACCGACAATGTGACAATAGTCAACAAGGGCGTCATTGAGCTGCACACCAAGTATCTGGTGGAACGCTACAAGGACTCCATACAGACAGAGGCGCACCCTGAACGCCCGTACTTGTATCTGCGTGTCAACGGCATCTCTGCCATGGGCGAGCAGTGCAGCCTGATCAACGAGGGACTCATAGACGTCTACTTCGACCACGACCCAGCCACGGAGTTCACCATCTACTCGTTCGGCATGCTGGCCAGCGACAACTCGTCGGTGGTCAACAAGGGCGAGATACGCTTCCACGGCAACGGCTCTGAATCGACGCGGCTGAGGGCCATCGGTTCCATGGGCAACAACGTGAAGTGTGTCAACGACGGCATGATGATCATGGACGTCGACCTGGCCGAGGACGGACGGATGATTACCACCGGCGGCATGCATAACACCATAGTGAACAACGGCACCATGAGGGCCCGCGGCACCGGGTGCTTGTTGGGCATGACCCGCTTCGGCGACAGCGACATCACTAACAACGGCACCATCAGCCTCACAGCCTTGAAGTCGCCAGAGGGCATCAAGATGCCACTCCTCAGAGCGCCTGACCGGCATGTCTGCGGACTCTATGACTTCGTGTCGATGCTGCGCAAGGACATCACCCCGTTGGTAAACCACGGGCACATAGACATCACCATCGAGGGGGCTGACAACGACTACTACGTCGGTGCAGGTATGATCGTTGACATGGTGGCACCCAACGACAACGTCATAGAGCTCGTCAACGACGGAACCATCACCCTCCACAAGGAGGCACCGGGATACAATATGGCTGAGGCCGCCTTCATGGACCGCTCGGCAAAGGGGGCTACGGCACATGTCAAGGTGGGGCGGTGGATTACCACGTTGCGCGACTATGCCACGACCCACAACCTCTTCCTGGCGAAGAGCGCCGACATAGACTTCGGTAGCAGCGAACTGACCCTTATGCCGGCCACCGGCTACCAGGAGGGAACGGCTTACAGTTTCGCGCCCGCGAACATTATTTATAATGTAGGGGGCGAGAAAGCTGTGAACGTCCGGGGCTATAACACCATGAAGGTACTGAGCGGCAGTCAGCAACACAATGTCCTTTGGGACAAGAAGGCCCAGAAGCTGTCGCTAAAAGCGAAATAAAGGAATAGTGAACAAACAAGAAACAAAGATATTTAAAAGATATGAAGAAATTTGTTTTATTCCTCATGGCATTGCTACCGCTCGCCGGCCAGGCCAAGACGGAGCGTATCACGCTTCAGGGCGACCATAGTCAGCTGGTGGGCGATCTGCAGACACCTGACCAGATGGGCAAGAAGGCACCCATCGTCATCATCTGCCATGGGTTCCTGAGCAATCGCAACATGCCGCTTCTGAAAATGATTGCAGACGGTCTTGAGGCCAAAGGCATCGCCTCACTGCGCATCGACCTGAACGGTCATGGTGAGAGTGGCGGCAAGCTGGAGGAAATGACCATCCCCAACCAAATTGAGGATTTGCGCAAGACGATCGCCTGGGTGCAGGCCGACGGACGTTTCGGCCAGATAGCATTGGTAGGCCATTCGCAGGGAGGTGTGGTGACGTCGATGCTTGCCGGTGAACTCGGCAAGAAGACTGTTCGCTCTTTAGTGCTTTTGGCTCCTGCAGGAGCTATCCGTGACAATGCCATCAGCGGTGCGATGTTTCCCGGTGGCAAGGGAGATCCTTTAGACCCGCCTCAGTTCATCCCTTTAGGCGGCGACAAGCGTGTGGGCCGGGAGTATGTCACCACCGCTTTCTGGCTGCCCATCTACGAAACGGCCGGGAACTACCGGGGATCGGCTTGCATCATCCACGGCACGGGCGATCGGAAGGTTCCTTATACCTATGGGCTTCGCTTTCACCAGATGTGGAAGGGCAGTGAGTATCATCAGTTGGACCGCTTTGACCATGGCTTCACCCAGAACCCGAAACAGGTGGCTGATATAGCAGTCGCCTTCCTGTCAGGCAAAATGTAATTGCTTATTAAATATTTATGATTATTCTTATGAAAAGGAAATTTAGTGCTGTACTTTCTTGGGGATTGTTGTTTTCCGCATGCCTTGTCGTATCTTGTGTTAGCGATGACAATCCTGTAAGTCCTATGCCGCAGCCTGATCCGCAACCAGAGCCGGTAGTCAATAAGCAGATTATCATCTCTGAGGACGGTGCCACTTATGTGAACACCACGAAGATTGTGATTGGTCTGGATGAGGATGACTTCAGTTACAAGCGTGTCACCACCATCATCGACCAGCGTGGCAAGGTCCAGGAGACCGTGCGCGACTGTAGTGCCATGGCGGCCATCAAATTGAACGGCGACGAGCAGGCTCCCGACGGTAAAGTGAACAATGTGACGCTCATCAACCGCGGCACCATCGAGATCCACACCAAGGGTATGGTAAACAAATGGCGCGACCAAATCCAGACCTGGAAAATTACCGACCGCCCCTACCACTACCTAAGAGTTTTAGGTATGCTCGGCGAGGGCGATGGCAACCAACTCATCAACGAAGGTCTCATCGATGTGTATTTCGATCACGATCCGTCAGAAAAATTCCGTGTCTATTGCTTTGCCATGTGTGGCAACAACAACAGCACGTTTATCAACCGAGGTGAGATCCGTTTCCAGGGCACAGGCGGACCGCTGACCCGTATGCGGGCTATGGGTACTGCCGGCAACAACGTCACCTCTATCAACTATGGAACGATGAAAGTAGATGTGGAGATGGCTGAGGACACGCGTTTCATCACCACCGGAGGCGACTATAACGACGTCATCAACAACGGCGTGATGGAGGGACGTACCACCGGACGCCTGTTAGGCATGACACGCTATGGCAACAGCAACATCGTGAATAACGGCACTATCAGCCTGACAACCACCAAGATGAATGATGAATACACTTCGCCGCTCACCGATGCCGACAGATATACTGCCGGACTGATGGAAAACATGTCGGCCTCCCGTGTGAACATCTCGCCCATGACCAACCGCGGCACTATCAATGTGACCATTGAAGAGACGGAGAGTGAAGCCTCGGCAGGTTATGGCATGTTCTTCGACATGGTGGCTCCCAACCAGGCGAACGTTACCATCAACAACGAGGGCACCATCAACTTGAAACAGAATGACCCTGTATACAAGCACAATATGGCTGAGGCTGGCTTTGTGGACCGTTCGGGCAAGCAAGGCGTCAACCACATCACTATCGGCCGCTGGTTCACGACACTTCGCGACTTCAAGTCAACTAACGATCTGTTCCTCTGTCATGGAGCCAGCGTGAACTTTGGTGGAGCCGAGATGCATTTCAGAAAGGGTGAGGGCTACGCCTACGGCACCGCCTACAGTGTTGCTCCAGAGGATCTGCTCTACAACACTGGTGGAGAAGAAGACACCTTCGAATATAAGAACTATGACAGTATGACATTCTCTTCCGGCGAAGACAATTTGCAGGCCAACTGGGACAAGGAGGCCAAGACTGTGTCGCTGACAACAAAAGAATAAATGACAATGATGAAGAAAATATCAAGTTTACTCTTATTTCTGAGCGCTGTATTGTTTATCGCCTGCAGTGCCAATGATACGCCAAGTGGTCCGGTAATGGATACTGACCAGGTTTTTACCGTTAACACTGGGCTGGATTATTACAAAGGCCTCACGCTGCAGGTGGGCGAGTCGGGTAGTACCGTGCCGCTTGGAGAAACTGTAGTGGATAACACCGGTTGTGCAGAGTTCAACATCGACCTGACCCCTTACATCGGTAAGAACCTCTGGTTCTGCGTGCCTAAGATGGTGAAATTCTTCCATACGTTGCAGGCCGCCGAGGCCACAGCCTCGCGTCTTAGTCTGCCTGACAAGGATGGCGGCAGTACGCTGGATGCCACCGGTCTTGGCAACGAGTGGATCGTGGCCCTCTATATGGGTATCAACAAAGACGGTGATTCCGACATCCCCATCTACTGGGCCACGGGCAACCTGATGGCAGTGAAGACCAGTGCTGCGGGCGAGCCGTCGGAAGTGGCCTATCATATTGCTGATGCTACTGAGACTGAGCGTGAAGGACTCGCAGACAATGGCTTGGTGGGTCTTGACGAGCGTCTGGTCACCAATGTGGCAGACGGCTATGTCAATATGCCTGCAGGCTCCAAGTGGGATATGTATGGCTTTGGCGACAAGACCGGCCTGATGCTGTTCGACATGGACAAGCATAAGGAATACTGTTATGCCACGGGTCAGATGAGTGAAGACCGCAGTGTCGTGTATTGGGACATCAGCGGCGACGCACGTTTCGACGCAGCCCGCGCACAGTTGGGTGGTCTGTGGCGTTTGCCGACGTGCAGAAATTCCGGCCCCAACGAGTATGCCGCCTTTGAGGATGATTGTGAGGAGTATGCTAATCAGTTGCCTGACGGTGAGTTCTATGGCGAGAGCGGCGTGACATCCTTTGGCACGCAATACCGTTACCCCGTTGTAGTCGGTGGCCGCGAGATAACCGTCAACACCTTGCAATTTCCTGCCGCAGGCTTCCGTCATGCCAACGAACTCTACGGAGCCGTCGGCCAATACTGCCTCTACTGGGGCGGCAATGCCGATCCCACCGGCACCTTACCCTATACACCTGGTGGAAATGAATGGGCAGGAGACAAGTCCATGCCCAAATGGTTCACGGCCTTCAATTACGGTTGGTTAGACGGTATGATCACTTGGTTCCCTCATCCGCGCACCAGTAGTGAGGCCATCCGTCCTGTCACGGAATAATTGATGAATTAGAAAATTAAAGATTGAAAAGTGAAGAGAATTAACAGGATTTCCTGATTGTATAACTTAAAAACAAAAACAAATTATGGCAAAAAAAGTTTTAATCATCGCCACCGAGTGTGGTTCATGGGGTGAGGAGCTTCAGGCTCCGTGGGATGCTTGTAAGAAAGCAGGTTTCGAGGTGACTCTCGCTACAAAGAACGGCAAGAAGCCTCTGCCTTTCCAGATCAGTGTTGACCCTGATTTCGTAGATGGTGTACAGAACATTAAGACCAACCCCGAGTGGGTATGCAACCGCTGCAAGGAACTGGTTGATGGCGACGAGTGGGCAAACCCCAAGAAGTGGGCTGACTGCGACATGAAGGATTATGACTGTATCGCACTGACAGGTGGTCCTGGTGCTATGATCGACATGTGCAACTGCTGGGAGCTCCACAAGCTCATCATGGATGCCTATAAGGGTGGTAAGATCGTGGCAGGTCTCTGCTACGCCGTCACCGCTTTTGTGTTCCTGCGCGATCCCGAGAACG
>JAEEGH010010192.1_pt1 | contig 21659 bp, 7 predicted proteins | sample 9134181 | NCBI WGS metagenome assembly JAEEGH01 (sample SAMN16246544, study PRJNA631951) | gut metagenome | biome: gut microbiome; feature: rumen; material: DP-attached | host: Bos | place: Iran: Karaj | collected 2018-10
AGCCGTCGCACGATAGGTGATATCTGAGTATTTAGAGGAGGAAATATAAGTTAATTTGATTTTTGCAGAAAAAAGTAATGTTTGAATCGTTCTATCCAAAGTTGGATACAGTAAATGTGAGGGTGTTCCCGTTAGCTAAACGCAAAAGTATGACTCGGTTAGAGGATATATTAATTCCTCCATCCCGATCCCCACAGCCGTGTCCGGCAAATGTGGAACCATTGTTAGAGAGTTGTGTTGAGGATGTAAAGCGTGCGCGAGAAAAAAATGCCGCAGTTATTCTGATGTATGGAGCGCATTTGATCAAAAATGGAGGTTCTGCGCTATTAATCGAATTGATGCGTCGCGGCTGGGTCACCCATCTGGCAACCAATGGAGCCGGAGTGATCCATGATTGGGAGTTTGCTTATGGTGGAGTGTCCACTGAAAGTGTAAAGGATAATGTTGCGAATGGGGTTTTTGGCGCATGGAGTGAAACAGGGAAAAATATCCTTTTATCACTCATGACCGGTGGTTTGCATGGATGGGGATTTGGAGAATCGCTGGGATACTGGACTATGGAGAATGGCGGTGTTGTGCCGGATGCTCAGGAATTGATGGAAAAAATTTGTCATTATCCCACTGATCCTAATACGGCAGCGCGTGCGGATTTATTGGCAGCAGTGAATATGGGATTACCTTCGGGACGTCATCGTACCCGTCACCAGTACAAACCGGTTTCTGTTGCCGGAAATGCCTGGAAATTGAGAGTCCCTTTGACGGTTCATCCTGGGATCGGTTATGATATTTTTACTGTTCATCCTCTTTATAACGGAGCCGTTGTGGGAAGAGCAGGCGGCATTGATTTCAAAAAATTTTGCGCATCTGTCGAGAATCTTACAGATGGAGTTGTACTGAGTGTCGGCTCAGCGATCATGGCTCCGCAGGTATTTGAAAAAAGCTTGAGTGTTGTCCATAATCTACGATTCCAGGCAAAACGTCCTCCCATCACAGGGCATTCATTTTATGTTGTAGATTTACAAGAAGGCGGTAATTGGGATTGGGCTCATGGAGAGCCACCAAAGACGAATCCCGCTTATTATCTGCGTTTCTGCAAGAGTTTTTCCAGAATGGGAGGAACCATGAAGTATGTCTGCTGTGATAATACGACTTTCATCCATAATCTGCTGAACCGTTTGGGGACACGCCCGGTTCCGCAAGAAGATGGATCTTCGGTTGCTGATTCGTCTGAATCGAGTACTTTTTTGCATGACGATGGCAGCGGCAGTGAGTTTTAATATCGTGAGTCGGATGTTGATGTGAATAAAGAGCGTTTTCAGCAGCTGACATCCCATTATCCTGAAAAACGGATCGCAGTCATTGGTGATTTTTGTCTGGATAGATATTTTGAAATCGATCCAGCATTAGAAGAAATTTCTATAGAGACCGGTTTGCCAGTCAGAAACATTGTGAATACACGGTGTCAGCCGGGTGGTGCAGGAACTGTTCTCAATAATCTTTGCGCATTAGGTGCGAGTTGTTTTCCTGTTGGGGTCAGCGGCTGTGATGGAGAAGGATGGGAATTGAAACGTGGATTTAGCCGTTTGAATTGCCGGATGGACGCCTGGGTGGAAGATGATTCGATCCAGACACCGACTTATAATAAACCATTGATGATGTATCCGGGACGAACTCCGGAGGAGTTGAATCGGCTGGACGTAAAAAACCGTCATTCCATATTAAAGCTTACACAGGAACTTTTGATCGAAAGACTTCAATCAGTGATAAAGCAAATCGATTTTTGTGTTTTCATGGAACAGGTGGATTTGCCGGAGACTGGAGTATTGGGAGCTTATGTGCTGGAACGTGCAGTAGAGTTGTGCAGACAATATCATGTTCCTTGCATAGGTGACAGCCGTTTGGGACTGGGGCATTTCCCTCGAATGATCTTTAAAATGAATCGTCATGAATTGGAAAAATTTTCCAGTCAGACTGTGGAGAGTTTTGAAAATGTGCGAGCAATGACAAAGGAACTTGCTCGCAAAAATCAATATCCGGTTTTTGTTACATTGGCGGAAAAAGGGATTTGTGCCGCACTGCCGGAAGGTGGATTTTTTCATGAGCCTGCTTATTTACGTCCCGGTCCGATCGATATCGTGGGGGCAGGGGATGCAGTAACTGCGAATTTAACAATGGCTTTGTCATGTGGAGCTACGGTTTCAGAAGCGATGCAGCTTGGCATGAAAGCGGCTTCTATTGTGGTGCATAAGTTGGGTACAACTGGAACAGCGGGTGTGGCAGAATTGGCATTGGAGTGAAGTCTGCCATGAATTCTGGGGGACATAGATTTGTGACTGCATGAACAAGCGTTGGCTGGGTATTCTCAATGCAGCATTGGCTGCGGCATTTTATGGCTTGAATCCACTATTTGCATTGCCGCTTTATCATTTGGGGTTTTCTGTGGAAGAAGCGGTTTTTTGCCGCTATTTTTTTGGAGTTCTGATGATGGCAGCGGTAATGCTGTTTTACGGAAAATCTTTGTTTTTGCCTCGAAAATATCTATTCTTGATGATAATTGCCGGATTTTTTATGAGTGGGTCTTCTCTCACTCTCTTTCAAAGTTATAAGGAGATGGATGTTGGTATTGCGGCAACGATCTTATTTGTCTATCCGATTATGGTAGCTGCTATTATGGTTGTTGGGTACCGTGAAAAAATAACGATTCCCACAGTTGCCAGCATTCTGGCTGCGCTTTTGGGGGTAGGCGTGTTATCGTGCAGCGGCGGAGGAAAAGTAACGTTATTTGGAGTATTCATTGTACTGATGAGCTCACTGACTTACGCTATATACTTGGTTGAGGTTAAAGTTTCCCGACTTAAAGAGCTTACCTTTGAAACTTTAACTTTTTATACTCTTGTGTTTGGTTTAGTACTTACGGCTGTTTGTACCAATCCTGTTAGTGCATTATTTCGATTAACAACGTTTACAGGATGGACTTGTGTGATTTTAGGAGCCTTTTTCCCTACGGTGCTTTCTCTTTTTACAACAGCATTGGCGATTCGCTATGTAGGCCCTACAACGACAGCTGTTTTGGGTGCGTTAGAACCGACAACATCTGTTTTGATCGGAGTGGTGATCTTTGGTGAAATATTCACACTTTCTTTGGGAATAGGGCTTGTTTTGATTGTTACAGCAGTGGTATTGATTGTGATGAATCCGCCTAAGAATGTTTCATGACCCTGTGTTGGCATAAAAGTAAAAATCCCCAGAGATTCATCTGAGGATTTTTTATTTATATCGTTAGTTCTTTTATGGTTTATTGCAAAATCTCACGATCTTTAGAACCTCGGCTGGGACCAACTATGCCTCGTCGTTCCAGAATGTCCATGATACGCGCGGCACGGTTATAGCCGAGCCGCAGGGTACGCTGGAGCATGGAGGTGCTGGCTCTGTTCTGAGAATAGATCACATCGATGCATTTTTGGATCAGCTCCTCATCTTCACCGTCATCTTCATTACCCATTTCACTTGTGGGCTGCTCTAATTTCTTCATGAAATCTTCAAAGAAATTCGGTTGAGCCTGAGTTTTGATATGATCTAAAATGCTGTTGATCTCATCATCTGAAACATAGGCGCCTTGGATACGCTTTTTGGGTTTACCAGGGGGTAGGAAGAGCATATCTCCATATCCAAGAAGTTTTTCTGCTCCAATACTATCTAAAATGGTATTGGAATCTTGCCGGTTGGAGACCTTGAATGCAATGCGTGCAGGGATGTTAGCTTTGATGACACCAGTAATCACATCCACACTGGGACGCTGTGTGGCAATGATACAGTGGATACCCGCGGCACGTGCCAGCTGAGTAATGCGCATGATGAGATCTTGCACATCTTTGCCAGCAACCATCATCAAGTCGTTCAATTCATCCACAATCAAGACGATATATCCCAATTTATCAGGAATTTCTTCCTCATCACGAGGAACAGAGATATCTTTTCCCATATCCAAATGCTCTTCTTCTGTGGAAAGAGCTTCCGCTTCTTCAATGACTGGAGTCTGTTCTTCCTGCTCGGTTTCTTCAGGATCTGGGGCTGGGGAGGCCACTTGTTGTTTGCTCATGCGTTTGTTGAATTCCTCGATTTTGCGAACACCTACTTTAGCAAACAGCTTGTAGCGTTTTTCCATTTCATTTACAAGCCATTGAAGAGCTAAAACCGCTTTCTTGGGGTCCGTGACCACAGGGATGATCATGTGTGGTAGATCGTTATACTGTTGAAGTTCGACCTGTTTAGGATCTACCATGATAAAACGAAGTTGTTCCGGTGAGAATTTGTACAAAAGCGAAACAATAATTGTGTTGATACAAACGGATTTACCAGACCCAGTGCTACCAGCGACTAAAAGGTGTGGTGTGCTTGCTAGATCAGTAATTACAGGTTTCCCATAAATGTCTTTACCCAAAGCAATTGGAAGACGACCTTTAGAATTAATCCATTCCGGAGATTCTAAAAGTTCGCGTATGATGACGGGAACTTTGTTTTTGTTAGGAACCTCGATGCCAACAGAATTTTTTCCTGGGATTGGAGCTAGTATATTAATGCTGATAGCTTTAAGGGCTGCAGCGATATTATTACTCAATTCATTGAACCTGGACATCTTAACACCCCTGGCCGGAATGAATTCGTATAGTGTGATAGAAGGACCTCGTGTAATAGGGCCGGGTTCGACTTCGATCCGAAAATCAGCCAAAGTTTGACGAATGGCTTCCGCGTTCTGAGTCATTTCATCTTCGGATTCTCCTTCAAATTCAAGAGGTTCGATTGGATTCAATAATTCTGTCGAAGGTAGTTCATAATCTTCAGCAGTTCGGACGGAGGGAAGTATGGATGTGTTTTCACGTTCCTTTAATTTATCCGGACTGTAAGCGTCAATGATCTTATATTGAGCTTGTTTATTCTGATTTTCTTCTTCGGAAAGCTCATTTTCATCAGAATCATCCTCGGATGTGTTTTCTTCTAGAAGTTCATCTTCATCAATGACCTCCGCCACAATTTCATCCTCAGTATCTTTATTTGCTCGTTCTTCTTCCAGACGAAGACGCTCCGCTTCTGCCTCTTCTTCTTTTCTGCGTCTTTCTTCTTCCTTAGCTCGTTTTTCTTCCTCTTTGCGAAGACGTTCTGCTTCCTGTTCCGCTTTCCTGTTTTCAAGAAGGAGTTGTTTTTGTTTCTTACGTTCAGCTTCTTCGGCTTTACGGCGGGCTTGAGCTTCTTTGTGCCTGCGAGCGGCTTCTTCACGCATCTGGCGGAAACGTTCTATGATGATGGCAATCCATTCATCCAGTTTAACATTTGTCAAACTGATGATACTGATAAGATAAAGGGTTAATAATATGATTGTTGCACCAATTTTTCCAAAAATGAAAAAAACATAGTGATAGAGTATGTACCCCACAAAACCGCCGGGGCTCATTGTGCTGAGGTTCTCACTAAGATGCGGAGGAAAAAGATTAAAATGAATATCCAGTCCACAGCAAAGAGTTACAGCCAAGAGCAGCATCCATGGCCAACGACGCTGCAGATGATGCAGCAGGGAGATTGGAATGGAGAGTCCCCAAGCTATGAAAATGAGCGGGAATAAGAAAGCTCCTAGTCCAAATGTCCACAAAAAGCCTTTTGCCAGGTAGGCTCCGAAAGGGCCGATCCAGTTTGCGTATTGTTGTGATGTAGCCGAAAGATCTCCTTTATTATAAGTAGTAAGCGCAAATAACAACATGAGACCGAAGGCTGCCACTGTTACCCCGATGATGTCCCACCTTTTTTCGATTGTTTTTTCCTCTATCCTTTGTGCGCGTTTCCTTGACGCCATACGCTTTAGGTTAGAGAACTGATATTTTTTTGCAATCTAAAACGAGTTTTTTCATGAAATATGAATTAGAAATTGACAGAAAAACTTTAAAAAAGTATAGTCACTGCACAGTGAGATACTGATAGGATCTTATGAATAACGAAAAGCTTTTTGGAAAAACAAGTCGCAGACAATTTATCAAAACTTCAGGTGCACTTGCTGCAACAGGAGCACTTATGTCTCAGGCTCCCTTTATCTTAACAGGAAAAGCCGAAAGTGCTGGAACATTGAAAATTGGTCTGGTAGGCTGCGGTGGTCGAGGAACAGGCGCAGCGATGCAGGCATTGAATGCCGACCCTAATGTGGAACTGGTCGCAATGGGCGATGTGTTTGATTTTCGCTTAAAACAAGCTCTGGATCAGTTAAAAGGAAATGAGCGTTACGCTCCTAAAGTCAAAGTGACTCCGGACACGATGTTCGTGGGATTGGATGCATATAAGAAGGTCATTGATAATGTAGATGTTGTTCTCTTAACAACACCTCCGGGATTCAGACCTCTGCATCTGGAGTACGCTGTAGAAAAAGGGAAGCATATCTTCTGTGAAAAACCGATGGCTGTGGACGCAACGGGATACCGCCAGGCATTGGCAGCTGCGCACAAGGCTAAAGAAAAGAATTTGTCTCTGGTGGCTGGTTTCTGCTGGCGCTATGGAACCCCGGAACGCGAGATCATGAATCGTGTGCTGGGTGGTCAGATCGGCAAAGTCACAGCTGTATATTCTACTTACAATACAGGTGCTTTGTGGTGCTATCCTCGTCAGCCGGAATGGAGCGATCTGTTTTATCAGATGAGAAACTGGTATTATTTCTCCTGGATGTCCGGTGATCATATTGTGGAACAGGCTTGCCACAGTGTGGATAAGCTGAGTTGGGCTTTAGGCGATCAGGATCCTGTGTCCTGTTTAGCGCATGGCGGTCGTCAGCAACGTATTGAGAGTAAATATGGCAATATCTACGATCATTTCTTTGTTGTCTATGACTTTAAAGGTGGTGAACGTGGTTTCCTGGCCTGCCGTCAGATGGAAAACTGCAGCGGCGGCAACAATGATTATATCATTGGTACAAAAGGCTATGCTAAGATCCAAGCTTTTGGCGGCGAGGAAATTACAGGTGAGAATCCTTGGAAGCTGGAGAAACGTACCGGTATTGATATGTATCAGCAGGAACATAATGAACTTTTTGCCAGCATTCGTAAAGGTGAGGCAAAGAACGATGGTGACTGGATGATGCACAGTACGTTAATGGCGATCATGGGACGTGAGTCTGCTTATACCGGTCGTCGTTTAACCTGGGATGATATCAAGAATTCTCAGCAGAAATTGATGCCTGAAAACCTGGCATGGGATATGGAACTGCCTGAACCTCCGATTCCAATGCCTGGACGTACAGAGTTTATCTAATATCTGAAATTTGAAAAATCGAAAGCTGTGAACCGAATAAAAGTTCACAGCTTTTTTTGTATATATTGTTTTTTGTGCTATATTTAACATAGATTTGTCTTGTATGACGATCTAAACGTGACTTGTATGTTTTAATTTGGTATAAAAGTTGCTGCGGGATAAGAGTTGAGATTGAAAACTGCAGAACTCAATTATCAATTTAAGGAATAGTTAGATAAGACTAGAGGGATAATGAATTTAAAAAATTTATTGTTAACTGTTTGTTGTTTATTAGGTTGTCTGTTTCCCTTGCATGCGGAGCAGATCATTCTGATACCGTCAGGAAGTCAATGGAAGTATTTTAAAGGAACTCAATCTCCATCGATACATCCCATTTTTTGGCGGCAAACATCTTTTGATGACAGTTCGTGGAATATGGGGGTGGCTCCATTTTATTATGGTGGCAACATTACCACGGGTACGAAACTCTCAGATATGAAAGGTAAATATTCAACCCTTTATATGAGAAAGAGTTTCATATTGGAAGACGGTGATTATGACAGTTTGACAGCAGAGGTTTTGTGTGATGATGGTTTTGCTTTGTGGATCAATGGGATAGAGGTAAAACGCGAGAATCTTCCCTCTGGAAATTTGAATTATGATACGCTGGCTCCTGAATTAGTGACGGTAGCGGAATGGAAAACCTTTGATTTAAGCGAGTTCAGTGAGGTGCTGAAACCGGCTCAAGAGAATGTAGTGGCTGTTCTCGGAGCTAATTTGAGCTTGGGAAATAGCGGGGATTTTGCAATGGATCTTGTTCTGAAAGCTAATCAGTCCAATGACTTAAATCCTCCGTTCGTTACTAAGATAATGCCGGAAGCCGGTCGTGTGGTGGCAAATCCACCTTATGTCAGTGTAACTTTTAATGAGTCGGTTTCAAATGTAGAAAATAGTTCTTTGTTGTGTGAAGGGGAGCCCGCGGAGAGTTTGGTCGAAGTGAGTGCCAAACAGTATATTTTTAAATTTGCCCCAAGAACTCAATCTGAAACGGTAACTATTGGCTGGAATCCAGAAACGAAAATTTGTGATCGTTCTCAGAATCATAATCTTTTTGTGACTCCTACAGAGAATTGGTCTTATGATGTTAATTTAGATGCTCCCAGATATGATGTTGTGATCAATGAAATCATGGCTGTGAACAGTACGACCTTAAGAGATAATACAGGATCTTATTCCGATTGGATCGAATTATATAATCAAGGTGCGGAGACGGTGGATTTAAGTGGATGGTATTTGACTGATTCCAAGAAGAATTTGACTAAGTGGCAATTCCCAGAGGGAGTTATATTGGATGCCGGGAGATATCTTATTGTTTTTTGTGATGGTTCTACGGAAGGAAAATCTCAATCCGGATATTATCACTCCAACTTTAGTTTAAGTAAAGAAGGGGAGTATTTGGGTTTGATTTATCAGGATGGTGAAACAATCGTGGACGAAATAAGCCCATCGTATCCACCACAACGTTCAGATATATCTTATGGACAGGGGCTTTTTTATACAAAAGCAACGCCTGGGACTGCTAATGGAGCCGGATATCTGGAGCCTGTGAGCGATGTTGTTTTCAGTGAACCGCGGGGTTATAAGTCTGCGGCTTTTGAATTAACCTTAAGTACTGATACAGAAGGAGCTTCTATTTATTATACTTTAGATGGCACAGTTCCAACCAAGTCATCTGCACTTTATACGGAGCCTTTGCAAATCAGCAAAATCACTACCCTGAGAGCCATTGCTGTCAAAGATGGTCATTTAAGTTCAAATGTGGCCACGCGCACTTGGCTTTTTATGGAAGAAGTTTTGAAACAGCCAAAATCGACACCAGCAGGATGGCCCGCGTCTTATTCTGTCAGGGGACATAAGTTGGAGTATGGAATGAATTCCAGTATTGTAAATTCAACTCAGTACGGTAAGAGTGTTCGTATGGGGTTGACTAATATCTGTACGATTTCGATGGTCACAGATTTAAAAAACCTGTTTGATACCAGTATTGGGATTTATGTGAATCAGGACAAGGATGGAGAAGAGTGGGAGAGACCTGCATCTTTAGAATTGATCGATCCGAGCGGCGGGGAAGAATTTCAGCTTGAGTCCGGAATTCGTATTCGCGGAGCGGCCAGCCGCACCAGTTCAAATCCCAAACATTCTTTTCGGTTCTTTTTCCGTTCCCGTTATGGCGGGGAACTTCATTTTCCGCTTTTTGGCAATGAAGGTGTCTCAACATTCGACAAGGTCGATCTACGCACATCTCAAAATTATTCATGGGCTTATGAGCAAACACCTTATGATACATTTATAAGAGAGACATTTTGCCGAGATTCACAAAGGGATGTAGGAATGCCTTATACGCGCAGCCGATATTATCATCTTTACATCAATGGACAATACTGGGGCTTATATCAAACTCAGGAACGAAGTGAGACCAGCTACGCGGAGAGTTATTTAGGTGGAAAGAAAGAAGATTGGGATCTATTAAAGACAGAACCCAGTAATCGGCATACGATTATCTCCGAAGGCACAATAGACGCATTCAATAATTTTTATCAAATCTCTATTAAGGAAGGTTTTTCTGGTTCTTATGCGACCAATTACTGGCGGGTGAAAGGCATGAATCCGGATGGAAGTGTGAATCCGAATTTTCCAGTATATTTAGATGAAGAGAATTTATTAGAATACATGATCAATGTATATGTGACTTCTGACACGGATTCACCTATTTCCGTGTGGGGAGGTTTTGGCAATAACTTGTTTGCGTTATACAATCGAGAAAATCCCAGCGGTTTCAAGTGGTTTCGCCACGATGGTGAGCATAGCTTAGGAGGACGTCGCTTTCTTGGTTATGGTGAAGCTTTTGATTTAGTATCTCAAGGATGGGATTACAATGAGCAATATCGTTTTAATCCCATGCGCCTGCATCAGAAATTGATGGAGCATCCTGACTACAAAATGCATTTTATAGATTTGCTTCAGAAACGTTTCTTTGATAGTGACGGAGAGTTCAGTATTGCACAGAATATGCTTCGCTGGAACCAGCGTATGGCGGAATTAGATGATGCGATTGTTGTAGAGTCAGCCCGGTGGGGACATGGTTACACGAAAGAGGATTGGATCAAAGAATGTAACTATGTCCGGCAAACATTTTTTAGAAATCATCCGGGGTATTTAAAGACACAGCTGGCAGCAAAAGGGTGGTTATCGAAGGTGAGTGTACCAACTCTTTCCCGGATTTCCGGTGATATTCCCAGCAGTGAGGATCCTTTAATTATTACCGCAGAAGATGGTGTTTTTTGTACAACCGATGGAAGCGATCCACGTCTGCCGGGTGGAGAAATCAATCCCAAAGCTGTTTGGCTGACATTGGACAATAGTGCTACAAATATCGTTTTACCTAACGCACAGCTTTCAATTTTTGAAAGTCCTGTATTGAAAATCCGTGCATATAAAAATGGAGAATGGAGTGCCATTCGGGAAGCTGATTTCACGTCATGGGTTGATTATAATGATTTAAAGGTGACAGAAATGATGTATGCTGCCAAAGTTTCAGAAGATGCGGCATCGCATGGTTGGGATAGAGATGATTTAGCATGGATCGAGCTGCAGAATACCGGGAACGGGGTGTTGCCTCTGGAAGGAGTACAATTTTCGGAAGGGATCACCTATACATTCCCCGCAGTGAATTTGGATGCGGGTCAGCGCATTGTTTTGGCAAAGAATTTGGAAGCTTTCGCATCTCAATATGAAACAAATGGTCTGCTGGTGTTGAGTGGATATTCCGGGAATCTTGCGCGCAAGGGAGAAACAATATCATTGCAAGATCCAGAGGGGGCTAATATCCTTACTTATACATATTCCAATAAGTGGTATCCGATTACAGATCAGGGGGGAGCCTCATTGGTGGTGGTGGATCCATTGGCGGAGGAATCTCTTTGGAGTACTCCGGAAAATTGGCGGGCTAGCGCAAATACCGGAGGGAATCCCGGTCATGAAAAGGCAATCCCTGCGCCGGAGATCGGGAAAATTCAAGTTTTAGAAAATGGGAATCTTTGTTTTTCAACAGAAGGCATCCGCTCTTTTGTTGTAGAGGCTTCCCGTGATTTAGAGAATTGGGAATTGTTTGATTCCTGGAGAGAAGAATCCGGTCAAGTTATCATTGATATGAATGGCTTGGCGGAAGATATGTTGTTTTTTAGAATTCGTATTTGACGAATAAAGTAATAATAGAAGATATTTTTATGTTAAAGAAATGTTTAGTTGCTGGATTGTTATGCGTTGGAATGAGTATGCCTGTATTGGCAGAATCAGTTACGCTGGTTCCAAGAAGTAGTCAATGGTCTTATTTTAAAGGAACTCAGGAGCCCAGCTCTCCATCAAGTTTATGGAGAGAGCTCTCGTTCAATGACAGCACTTGGTTGTCAGGGAAAGCTCCATTGTATTTTGGAGGGAATATCTCTTCAGGAACAGTCCTCAGCGATATGCGCTATCGATATAGTACTGTGTATCTACGCAAAAAATTTTCATTGAAATCCGGAACATACGAGAAGCTCTCTTTGAACGCTTTATGCGATGATGGCTTTATCGTATGGATCAATGGTGAAGAAGTAGCACGTTTTAATGCGGGTGCAGGGGAGCAGCCTTATAATGCGGTTTCTACCGCTATTGTCAACAGAGCCAGTTGGCAGGCATTTGATTTGAGCAAATATAACAATGTTTTAAAAGCTGGTGAGGAAAATGTTATTACGATCCATGCACTTAATTGCTCTTTAACGACAAGTGGAGATTTTGCTATAGATGCCGAGTTGACAGCGGAACAAACAAATGATCTTACACCGCCCACAGTTATTTCTGTTTCTCCTATTGCAGATTCAGTTATATCAGATCCGCCGAGTGTTATTATCTTTTTCAGTGAGCCGGTTTCCGGTGTGACCGCAGATTCTCTATTATGTGATGGAAAGCCTGCGGCTTCATATAGTGAACTTAGTTCGAGTCAGTACTTGTTCAAATTTGATAAAAAGGAGCAAGACGGGCAAGTTACTGTTTCATGGGATAGCAACGCAAAGATTTATGATAAATCTCCCAATAAAAATCCTTTTGAGATCCCCTCAACCCAATGGTCATATACTGTTGATACACAATTGCCGGACAGTGATATAGTGATCAATGAGTTTTTGGCTTCTAATAGTTCCGGTCTTAAAACTAAATCCGGGGATCGGATGGACTGGGTAGAATTATATAATAAAGGAACCGCAACGGCGGATATCAGCGGATGGTATTTAACAGATTCTGAAAATGATTTAACGCAGTGGCAATTCCCTGCGGGAACTTTTATTCCGGCTGGTGGATATTTGATCGTGTTTTGCGACAATAACGCAAAAGATCCTTTGGTAAACGGAGAGTATTTTGCGGATTTCAGTTTGAGTAAGGATGGGGAATACCTGGCATTAGTCAAGAATGATGAAAGTATAGCTTACGAGTTAAGTCCGGCCTATCCTCAGCAGTATAGTGATATTTCTTATGGACAGGGCATGTATTATCCGGAACCGACACCCGGCAAAGCTAATGGAGCTGGATATCAGGAACCTGTGGGAGAAGTGACTTTCAGTGAGCCACGCGGTTATCGTCCCGCTCCTTTTGAATTAACAATGGAGACGACAACGGAAGGTGCATCTATCTATTATACTACGGATGGGACGGTTCCCACTAAATCTTCTACTCGTTATACGAAGCCGCTTTCTATAAACAAGATCACCTATATTCGTGCTATTGCGTTGAAGGATGGACATATTGCTTCTCCAGTCACAACTCGCACATGGTTGTTTTTGGATGAGGTGTTGAGTCAACCCACCACCACACCAGCTGGATGGCCAGCCTCTTATGCGGTAAATTCACATCGCATGGTGTATGGAATGGATCAGAGTGTCGTGAATAGCAAAGCCTACGGAGAAGGTGTGCGCGAAGGTATGCTGAGCATAGGAACGATTTCCATGGTTACAGATTTGAAGAATTTGTTCGACCCCAGTATTGGGATTTATGTGAATCCGAGTGGTGATGGAATCGCATGGGAACGTCCAGCATCGCTGGAATTGATCGATCCCAATGGCGGAGACGAATTCCAAATCGAGGCTGGTATTCGTATTCGCGGCGGGTTCAGTCGCTCTTCTGCTAATCCAAAGCATTCTTTCCGATTCTTTTTCCGCTCTGAATATGGTGGAAAATTGAAGTTCCCATTGTTTGGGGATGAAGGAGCCAGTGAGTTTGATAAGGTTGATTTACGTACTTCGCAAAATTATGCCTGGTCCTATCTGGCAGGTAATCCTCCTTCCTATAATACCTTTATTCGCGAGACGTTTCCTCGTGATTCTCAGCGCGATTGCGGGATGCCTTATACTCGCAGCCGTTATTATCACTTGTTTATTAATGGCCAGTACTGGGGACTTTATCAAACCCAGGAACGCAGTGAAGCTGATTATGCTGAAACATATTTGGGTGGGGATAACAGCGACTGGGATTGTATAAAATCCGGTGCGGATGCGGCTGATGGAAATGCAGACGCATTTACACAATTGTATCAAATTTCAGTAAATCAGGGTTTCGCAGGGAGATATGCGACAAATTATACGCGTATCAAAGGACAAAATCCGGATGGAACGCCAAATCCTGATTTACCACAGTATTTAGATGAAGATAATTTGATCCAGTTTGTACTCAATAATTTCTATACATCTGATGTGGATTCTCCTATTGGTTTGGGTGGAGACTCACCTAATAATTTGTATGGCCTGTATAATCGAGAAAATCCCAGTGGATTTAGCTGGTATCGTCATGATGCGGAACACTCGATGGGTGCAAAACGTGAATATGGAGCATCGTATGATATTACATCCCGTGGTTGGAATATGAACAGTTTATCTGCTTTTACACCTATCCGTCTGCATCAAAAATTGATGGATCATCCTGACTACAAGATGCGTTTTGTGGATCTATTCCAGCAAACCTATTTGGCCCCTAATGGCGCGATGAGTACACGCAGTAATCTTTTCCGCTGGAATCAGCGTCAGGAAGAAGTGGATAAAGCGATGTACGCGGAATCCGCACGCTGGACATGGGATGTGGATAGAACCTATGGAAAGATGAATCATGATATATGGCTGGAGGAATGTAATTGGGTGAAAAACAGCTTCATCATTCCTCGTACTGGTTATTTGCTGACGCATTTGAAGAACAGAGGCTGGTATCCTAAAGTTGAGATGCCTACATTCTCAAAAGAAAGTGGAGAGATTTCTCCTAATACACAAATCTATGTAGTTGGGGGTGGAACTGTTTATTACACAACAGACGGGAGCGATCCTCGTTTGGCAGGAGGTTCAGTCAGTAAATCCGCTCAACAGCTGGAACCAATGGTTTCAGAGGAGCAGATCCTGATAGATAAGGAGAGTGCATGGGAATATTATGATGCAGGAACTACTCCGCCCAGAGAAGGTACTGTATATTGGTATCAACCGGCCCATACACATCAGGGCTGGAAACAAGGAAATGGCCGATTTGGTTTTGGTATCAAGGGTGTCAATACAGAAGTTGCCCGCTACAAAGCTAATGGAACAGATCAAGTGATTACGACTTATTTTGTGAAGAAATTCAAGGTGCTTTCTGCAATGACCATTCCTGAATTGATTCTTGATTTGAACTGTGATGATGGCGCAATCGTATATATCAACGGCTATAGGGCATTTGATTATAATATGCCGTCCGGTTATTTGACTGCGGATACATTGGCAAGCACGGATATTTCTGGTTCTACTGAAGATGAGTATATCTCATGGCAGATCGACAGCAAGTATCTGGTGAATGGTGAAAATACTCTCGCTATTGAGATCCATCAGTGCAGTGCTACCAGTGATGACCTTTATTTTGACTTGCAGCTGCGTGCGGCTGGTGGGGCTGTCGGTGGAGCTTCAGAAGGTATTGTGGTTGTTTCACCGGGAACAATCATCAAGGCTCGTTCATTGGATTCAAATGGGGATTGGAGTGCTATTGCGATCGCGGACTTCACCCAATATTCTGATGAAGAAGATTTGAAAGTGACAGAGATGATGTATTCAGCTCAATTGCCGGATGGCGCTGCTGAACAGGGATTATCTCGCGATGACTTTGCTTGGATAGAGCTTCAGAATACAGGAAATGGAGTACTAAATCTGGAAGGTTATTCTTTCTCGACCGGCATTGATTATACCTTCCCGCAGTTGAGACTGGAATCCGGTGAGTATGTGGTTTTGGCCAAAAACTTGATGGCTTTTTCCAGTGTTTATGACACGAATGGAATTATCCTGTTGAGTGGATATTCCGGGAATTTAGCCCGCAAGGGGGAATTGATTACATTGAAGTCTCCCAGCGGGAAAGAGGTGTTGAGTTATACCTATTCCAATAAGTGGTATCCGGACACGGATCGTGGCGGCTATTCACTTGTTGTTCAGGATGTGGATGCGGAGAATCAGTTGTGGAGCACTCCGGAAAATTGGAAAGTCAGCTCCTTATTAGGAGGAAGTCCAGGAACAGATGATGGTGGGGTCGTTGAAGCTCCTACAATTGGAAGAATCACACCGGGTGAAAATGGCGCTTTAACAGTTGAGGCCGGCGAACGTTTGGTTTTGAATGTGACTGCTACTGGATCTAATCCTTTAAGATATCAGTGGTATAAGGATGGTTTCGCAATCGGCGGCGCAACCGGAAGCAGTTATGAGATCGCTAATGTGACTGTTGCACATCAGGGTGTTTATACTGTGAGTGTTGCCAACCGGGCGGGCACTGTAGAGAGTGAAGCTTTGAATTTGACGGTGAACTTTATCCTGCAACTTCAGGATATTAGCATCGGTGGTGATTCCGTTGTGGTGGAAGGGAAAACAGCAACCTATACCTGTACAGCCACATATAACGATGGTTCCTCTAAGTTGGTGAATCCACAATGGAGTGCTGAACCTGAGAAGTACGCGACAATCGATCAAAACGGTTTACTGACAGCTTTGGCTGAAGGTTCGGTATCCATCACGGCTTCTTATGCGGAAGATGGAATATCTAAGTCGATCACAAAACTTGTCAAGATCGACTCATCTCTCATTGCACCGGAAATCGTCACACAGCCGGTAGGACAAACAGTTCGACAGGGTGATTCAGCTAGTTTTTCCGTTACTGCAACTGGAAGTGAAGTTCTTTCTTATCAATGGAAGAAAAATGGTGTGAATATCAAGGGCGCTACATCTTCTACTTATACTATTAATAATGTTACAATTTCTGATGCAGCCAATTATTCCGTAACTGTTACCAATGCAAAAGGCAGCGTGACAAGTAAATCGGCAGAGTTGAAAGTAGTGAACGCAGGAGGTTCTCAACTCATTCTGGATTTTCAGTTTAATGAAGGTTCCGGTGAAACATCCACCGATACAGTCAATGGCATCATTGCCGATTTAGGTGATGCGGGAGAAGCAAAAGAAGGTATAATTTCCAGTGATTCTCCATCAGGTATAAATGGAGATCATTCTGTTGCGATACAAAGCGGCAATTGGCTGAGCGGTTGGTTTGAGAATGAGCCACTGGGCTTGGAATCTGCTTTTACCTGGGAAGGCTGGGTATGCATGGAAAAAGAAGCAAATGAACCGCGTGATTTCTTCCGTTTGGGGAATACGCTTAAGTTCGGTTTAAATTACAATGGATTTTTTGAAGCTACATTCCTGGGAATTAAAGATGTAGATTCATCCATTAAGCTTGAGGTGGGTACATGGACGCATCTGGCTTGCACATGGACTCCGGGAGTTGGCTTTGATTTCTATAAGAATGGAGCTTTTATTGAGACTGTGCCTACGCCATCATATCCTAAAAATTATGTTGATAATAACTTATTTGTCGGTGCTGCGAATAGTGGAGGATATTGTCTCTTTAATGGGAAACTGGATAGAATCCGCCTTCACAAAGGGATATTAAAGGTTGAGGATTTGGATGCTGACGCGTCTCATCCACGGAATGAAATGAATGCTGCTGTATTGGCTTATGACTTCAATGAGTCTGTTCTTCCTTTTGCGAGCAGCGGAACGGTATCTGTGTCGCTTTACAATGCGGCTGGAGAGGAAATACCGACAAATAATGTTGTTAACTGGTCAACATCTACTCCGTCTCGTGATGAACTGTGGCCTGGGTCTGAATCTGATTATTCAATCTATTTGAATAATCCTTCCAGGGGTGAAAAAACAACTCAACAAATTGTTTTTGATACAACAGATTTGGATTTTGGAGATCAGTCTGATCCTAGTTTCTCAATAGAAGCTTGGATCAAAGGTGTGCAAAGAAGTTCCAATAAGCAGGTGTTTTTCCAATCACAGGGATCACCTAGTGGCAAAGCTCCTCGTATTGCCTTTGCAATAAGTGCAGACATGACAGTTTATATAACAACATTAGCCATTTTGGATATAGATACCCAGGTACCTATTCCGGAAGATGGTAAATGGCATCATATTGCTTGTGCATATAGCCATACAGAAGGAATCATTTATGTCTATGTGGACGGTGAGTTGAAGAAAGAACATCCTTATAATGGCGGAGTAAATTTCCGAGCGAATACTGATAAGATTTCAGGCTGTATTGGCAGTGAAACCAGCGGATGGTATTGTTATAGCGGTTATGTAGATCGGATCCGTTTGCATAAAGGTGTGCTTTTGGCTTCAGAGCTGGATTATGTAGATTATTCTCAAAAAATAACAGCTCCGGAAATTTCTGTTCAGCCTATGGGACGAAGTGTAAAAGAGGGCGATTCTGTTACATTTGATATAACTGTGAGTGGAACAGAGCCTTTCAACTATCAGTGGTATAAAGATGGATCTGCTATCAATGGTGCTGTTGACTCAACTTATAGCATTCAATCCGCTCAGTTATCGGATGCTGGTGCTTACAGTGTCAGGGTAAGTAACGGTGCTGGCAGTGTAACAAGTGAATCTGCCGAATTGAAGGTGGAAAGTCTTGTTAAAACATATAAGGTTATTGCAGATGATGCATCTCGTATGTATGGGACAGCTAATCCTGCTTTCTCTTATCGGATTTTAGATAGTGAGGGCAATGATGTTACCGCTTCTATTGATGGAAAGGCAAAATTGAGTACAACCGCTTTGTTGGGCAGTCCTGCCGGGACATATCCGATCTCAGTGGCTAGAGGTTCATTGCCAAAGGAAAATGTGTATGAATTTGTCGCCGGAACATTGACAGTAACTAAAGTTGTTCCTGTGATTGTTTGGAATACGCCGGAGCCAGTTGTTGCCGGTACAGTATTGAGTGAAGTTCAGTTGAATGCTACCGCAAATGTTGACGGCAGTTTTGTTTATGATCCCGCAGCGGGGACAGTTCTTGCTGAAGGCGTTCAAATATTGAAGACAACGTTCGTTCCCAGTGATTCTACGAATTATGAAATCGTTGAAAAGACTGTGGAATTAGTGGTAACAGCTCCTGTTATCACTGATCCGACATTGACATTCTTCTGGGAAAACGGGGTGTTGATTTTGAACTTCACAGGAGTTCTTTATGAAAGTGAGGATTTGGAAAACTGGATCCTTGTTCCTGATGCTCATGAAGTGTATAAAGTGGAGCCTACGACTGGAAAGAGACAAAAATACTACCGGTCTTCCAATTACTAAATAATGTTGATTATGATTAGGAAAATATTATTTTCCGTGTGTGCAGTGTTAGTATTGGCGGCGGCATCCGCCGCTAATGCTGCACATTCCTTTGATGTTTCTCCTGGAGAAAGTTCAGGTTTTTCTGTAAATGTTGAGCTGTCCGCAGATCAGGCAAATGATACAACAGCACCGACTGTTGTCAGTATGATTCCTGCTGAAGGGGAGACTATTTCTAATCCGCCAACTGTCATAATTAATTTTAGTGAACCGGTTCAAGGGGTAAAGGCTTCATCTCTTCTTTGTGAATTGAAAGCGGCTGTGAATTTTCAGCCACTTTCAGAGACCAAATACCTTTTTGAATATGCTCCCAGAACCTCACCAGGTTCCATACGAATGAAATGGAATCCTTCGGCCAATATTACTGATTTATCTTCTCATCAAAACAAGTTCATAGTTCCACAGACTGTATGGACCTATGAAGTAGATGTGAAAGATGGACTTCAGAGTGTTATTATCAATGAAGTTTTGGCAATTAATAGCTCTGTCAATAGAACTCGTCAAGGCAAGTATTCTGATTGGGTGGAGCTTTATAATCAAGGTGTTACAGATGTTGATCTGGGAGGGTGTTATCTGACAGATTCAGAGGACGATCTAACTAAGTGGAGATTTCCGGAGAATACGATCATTAAAGCAGGGGATTATCTTTTGGTTTATTGTGACAGTTGGACTGAGGATCAACCTTTGAGAGAATATCACGCAAACTTTAGTTTGAATAAAGACGGGGAATATTTAGGCTTAATTGAGCCGGATGGAGAGACTGTTATTTTTGAATTTAGTCCATCTTATCCACGGCAATATGCAAATATTTCTTTTGGGCACGGTGTGTACTATCTAACCCCGACCCCCGGCAAAAAGAACGAACAAGGGTATCAAGCTCCAGTGTCCCCGGTAACATTCAGTGAACCTGCGGGGTATAAAAACAATTCTTTTACATTAGAACTTTCAACAGAGACAGAAGGGGCCAGCATATACTACACAACGGACGGCACGATCCCAACTTCATCCTCGACCCTTTACACAGGTCCAATAAAAATCAGCAAAATTACTTATATGCGGGCAATCGCTGTTAAGGATGGAGCTATTGATTCTCCTGTTGCAACCCGTACCTGGTTGTTTATGGAAGAAGTTCTTACACAATCTGATTCCCCCCCCACAGGATGGCCTGCTTCTTATGCTGTGAATAATCATAAAATGGAATATGGCATGAATTCCCGTATCGTGAGGAGAAATGCAGTAGGTATCCGTCAGGGGATGACAAATATCGCGACATTTTCCATTGTTACTGATTTAAAGAATCTCTTTGATTCCAAAACGGGTATCTATGTTAATCCGGGAAATGACGGAGAATCATGGGAAAGACCTGTATCTATCGAATTGATCGATCCTACAGGAGGCGGAGAATTCCAAATTGAGGGCGGTTTAAGGATCAGAGGAGCGTACAGCCGCAGCAGCAGTAATCCAAAGCATTCATTACGTTTCTTTTTCAGAGATAGTTATGGTGGAAAATTGAAATTCCCTCTGTTTGGAGATGAAGGGGCTGACGAGTTTGATAAGGTGGATTTGAGGACATCACAGAACTTTTCCTGGTCATTTGAACATTCACCGTATAATACATTTATTCGTGAGACATTTTCGCGTGATTCTCAAAGGGATTTTGGCACACCTTATAGTCGAAGCCGTTATTATCATTTATATATCAATGGGCAATATTGGGGATTATATCAAACGGAAGAGAGATGTGATTCTGATTACGCAAAGACGTATTTCGGTGGTTCCGCTGATGATTGGGATTGTATCAAAACATCCCATAATGGATATCACACAGAAGCGTCTGATGGCAATATGAATGCCTTTACGGATTTATATAATATTGCTGTAAAACAGGGATTTAGTGGGATTTATTCTACTAATTACTACTGGATTAAGGGAATAGATGCTGAGGGTAATAAGATACCAGGTTCGCCAGTTTATTTAGATGAGGATGATTTGATGGCTTATATGCTGATTACCTATTTTACTCGTGATCCGGATTGTCCGGTAGCAGTCAATAGTCATGCAAATAATCTTTACGGATTATATAACCGAGTTGAACCTTCGGGGTTCAAGTGGTTCAAACATGATGGAGAACATTCGATGGCTGCTAACAGAGGGTATCCGGTGACCACAGATCTTACGGCTCATGGCTGGCAACTGAATACACTGGCCAATTTCAATCCCATGCGTCTTCATCAGCGATTGATGGACCATCCTGAGTATAAAATACATTGGATTGATATGGTCCAAAAACAGATGTTAAATCCAGACGGAGCTTTATCGCTCAGCAATAGTTTGGCTCGTTGGAATTTCCGACAGGCGGAGATTGACCAGGCAATGATCGTGGAGTCTGCGCGATGGGGACATGGCTATACTCGTAATGATTGGATTACAGAATGTAATTATGTAAAAGACAATTTCATTGCTTTAAGTGCCGGGTATTTGATGAAAAACTTCAAAAGTCGTGGATGGTTTCCGACGATAGATGCTCCGGTTTTTGAGAAAAAATCGGAATCGGATTCTGAGATTACTCTGTTACTGTCCGGATCGGATAACGTATATTACACAACGGATGGAACGGATCCGCGTTTAGTTGGGGGA
>JAEEGH010010193.1_pt1 | contig 21658 bp, 17 predicted proteins | sample 9134181 | NCBI WGS metagenome assembly JAEEGH01 (sample SAMN16246544, study PRJNA631951) | gut metagenome | biome: gut microbiome; feature: rumen; material: DP-attached | host: Bos | place: Iran: Karaj | collected 2018-10
TCCAGACTTCTGCTCCATCGCCCCTCACGATTGGCAATGGCATAATGCTCCGTGCGGTTCGTCACCGTCAGCAGGTGCGCAAACACCATCTGCGCCACACTCTCCGTACTATAGGCAGGCACATTGGTCACCGTAATGCCTCGCTCATGCGCAGCCTCAATGTCCACCACATTGTAGCCCGTCGCCAGCACACCTATATATTTAAGATGTTGAAGCTGTGCCATCTCCTCTCGCCCGATCACCACCTTATTGGTCAGCACAACCTCAGCCTCAGCAGCTCTCGCCACCGTCTCACTCGGGCTGGTACGGTCGTACACCGTCACCTCGCCCATTGCCTTCAATTCATCCCACGACAGATCGCCGGGATTGGCACTATAGCCGTCTAATACTACGATTTTCATATTTATTTCTCTCAATGCATATAGAATACAAACGACAAGATGCGACATAAGCCGCATCTCGTCTGTTTTTTATATCATCGGATGATATTAGTCTTTGTTCTCGGCATCGATGGCCTTGATCTTCTCGCGGACGAGATTCATGTCATCCTTGAGCTTCTGCACCTTGCGGTTCATCTCGTCGATGAGCGAGTTGCCCTTCTTTGATGAGACATTCAGGAATCCGAGGTTGTTCTCGTAGGTCTGAATCTCCTGCTTCAGGGCCTCATACTGACGGAACAAACGGGCGCGCTCATTGTCGAGGGCATTGCCACCACGCTCAGCCACCTGCTTGAGATTCTGCTTGAAATTGTTCAGGCGACGCTTGGCCACACTGATATTCAGATCTTTATAAAGCTTGTCGAGCACTGCATGATACTCTTCATAGAGCTTATCCTTATCTTTGAAAGGCACATGGCCTACAGCCTGATACTCTTCAACGAGGCTCTGCACCTTCTCCTGGATATTATCACCAGCCTCTTCGGCTACAGCCTTGAGTTTAGAGATGATATCGCGCTTCTTTTCAAGGTTGCCATGCTCTTCGCTGCGCTGACCTGCACCAGCAGCATTACGTGCCTCAAAGAACTTGTTGCAGGCACCAAGGAACTCATTCCAGAGCTGATCACCCAGTTTCTTGGGCACCACACCAATGGTCTTCCACTCCTTCTGAAGGGCGACGAGCTTATCTGATGTCGACTTCCAATCCGTAGAATCCTGCAGCGCCTTAGCCTTCTCAATCAGTTCACGCTTCTTCTCTGCATTCTCCTTGAAGGTGTTCTTCAGCCCCTTGAAGTATTCAGCCTTACGTCCGAAGAAGTCGTCGCAGGCAGCACGGAAGCGCTCGAAGATCTTCACGTTCATCTTCTGAGGAGCAAAACCGATGGTCTTCCACTCTGCCTGAATATCGATAATCTCCTTGGTATGCTTCTCCCAGTCGCCACTGCCTTTATTCTCCTCAGCGGCAATAGCCTCAACCTTCTCACAGAGGGCAGTCTTACGAGCCAGATTGTCTTCCTCCTTGGCACGCACACCCTCGAAATGCTGCTGATGACGCTTGTTGATGACAGTCGAAGCGGCCTTGAAGCGATTCCATATCTCTTCACGCTGCTCCTTGGCAACAGGACCGATCTCACGATACTCCTGATGCAGTTTCTGCAACTGGTGGAATGCGCTGATGACATCCTCCTCGTCAGCCAGTTTCTCTGCTGCCTCACAGAGGGCGGTCTTCAACTCCAGATTCTTCTTGAAATCATATTCACGAGCCTCACTGTTGAGGCGAAGCATATCATAGAACTGCTCGACATAGAGCTGATAGTTACGCCACAGCTCACTGGCCTTTTCAGCAGGAACGGCTTTGATCTCACGCCACTGCTGCTGGAGCGACTTGAACTCCTGATAGCTCTTGTTGGCTTCTTCAGGGGTGGTGATCATAGCCTTTATCTGGTCGATGATGGAGAGTTTCTTGGCGAGGTTCTCCTGTTTCTCAGCTTCCTGCTCTTTCATAATTTGGGCACGCTTCTCTTTGATGATGCCCATTTCGGCTTTGAAGTGCTCCTCAAGTTCATCAGGCGTGACCTGATACTGCTCTGGGTCGCCACCAGCTTCGAGATAGGCTTTGAGCTTTGCCTCGCGCTCAGCAATATGGAGCTTGTAGAAGGCCGTTTTCAGATAGTCCACCTCATCCTTCTGCGGTGTCTCGTCGCCATGCGCAATATCCTGCACACGCTTCAATACCTCGGCTTTGGTCTCATAGACCTTGCGAGGCTGTTCTTCCGCAGCTGGCACTGTTTCTTCATTCACCACTTCAGGAGCTGCTGCTTCCTGGATAACTTCTTTGGTTTCCTCCTGCTGGAGGATGTTCTCTTGAGAGTCCATCATTTAACTATTTAGTTATTGACTTTGAGTTATAATGATGCATCGCATCATCGCATTTGGGGTCAAAGGTAGCAAAAAGAAGAGAAAAAAGAGAAGTGAAAAGTAAAAAATTGTTATGTCTTTTGATTTTTTAACTTTTCACTCCACACTTTTCACTTTTCACCTCACACTTTTCACTCCACACTCCTCACTCCACACTCCTCAAACGAGTCGCTTATGATGGAAGAACAGCCAGCACATGCCCGAAACGCCCATCGAGAGTATGATAGCCAGAACGAATCCCCAAGGTTCAGCCTCCATACCATTGATGAGGTTCATACCGAACATCGAGGTAATCAGCGTCGGAATCATCATAATGATAGTGACAGAGGTCAGCGTACGCATCACGGTGTTCATATTATTGTTGATGATACTCGAATAGGTGTCCATGGTCGATTCCAAAATGTTGGAATAGATGAGGGTCGTCTCTCGAGCCTGGGTCATCTCGATGTTTACATCTTCAATCAGGTCAGCGTCCAATTCGTCGATCTGGAGTTTAAACTTCAGTTTCGACAACAGCGTCTCGTTGCCTCGGATGGAGGTCTGGAAGTAGGTGAGCGAATCTTGCAGACGGCTGAGACCAATCAGACTCTCATTGTTCACCTCTTTATCAAGATTTCGCTTGGCCTTATCGATGAGCATAGAGATCTGCTTGAGCCGCTTCAGATACCAGACAGCCGATGACAGGAAGATGCGGAAGATCATATCGACATGATCCGTAAAGCCCTCGCCGCGTTTCTGCTGGAACGAGAGGAAGTCGATCATCATGTTCGTTTCATAGAAACAGACGGTAATCGTGACATCGCGCTTATGGATAATACCGAGGGGCACGGTGGTATAAGGTGTTCGACTGCGGATCTCCTTGACATAGGGAATACGCAGGATGATGAGCATCCAACCATCATCGTACTCATAACGGGCACGCTCGTCGGTATCGCTGATATCCGACATGAAGTAATCAGGGATATTGAACTTCTCTTCGAGTTCGCGCTGGTCTTCTTCGGTGGGGCAAGTCACCTGTATCCAGCAATTGGGCTGCCACTCTGTGAGCTGGGTCAGTCCGCCTTGGGTGTTCCAGTAAGTCTTCATTTTGCTAATCCTTTTTTCGTTTGTGAAATGGTTTTAGCGGCAAAGGGATTAGCAGCCTTGCTCGCCATCCCCCGCCTTTACGAATTGTAATTTTCCGCCGGGTAATCGTCCATAATTTTGTTACTAATTTGAGTTATCGGGTGCAAAGATAGGAAATAAAAATGAAATAATAAAATAAAAAAGGCACGGATTACACGGATTTGCACGGTTTTTTTGTTTTTTTGTTATTACAAGCCGTGAAAATCAGTGCAATCCGTGCCAATCAATTATTTCTCAGGAATATCCTCAAGCGCCTTCTTGAGAAGTGTCCAGAAGGGTTCTACGGTAGCGATGAGGGCACGCTCAGTCGTGGTGTGAGGCGACTTCATCGTAGGTCCGAATGATACGACATCGAGGTGAGGATACTTGCCCAGAATGATGGAGCATTCCAGTCCTGCATGGTCTACCTGGATAATGCCATCAGCATTGAAGAGCTCCTTATACTCCTTCAGCAACAGATGCAAGATCTCTGATTCGGGATTAGGATCCCAGCCACCATACGAACCAGCAGTCTCAACCCTCATGCCTGCCATATTGAAACAACTCTCCAGCGTTTTCACGATATAATCCTTCATATCCTCACGGCTACTGCGGGCAAGGATCTTCAGCGATGCCTTGCCTTCGCCAATGTTGATGATGGCGAGATTTGATGATGTCTCTACCACACTGGGATAGCTGGGAATCATACGGATCACACCGTCATGACAGCCATAGATGGCATTGATGAGATTGTCCTGAATCTCCACAGGCACCTCCATCTTGGGCGTCTCGACATCTTCGCAGATCACCTCGATGCCACTTTCGATGCCTTTATACTCATCGGTAAAGTCCTCAAGCCAGTCCTGTGCAAGTTCCTTCATGGCAGCTACGTTCTCCTTGGGTAATGTCAGCACAGCCTCAGCCTTGAAGGGGATGGCGTTGCGCATATTTCCACCCTGCCAGGAAGCCAGACGAGCCTCGCACTCCTCGATGGCCTCACGAACCAGGCGAACCAGCAGTTTGTTGGCATTGCCACGCCCTTCGTGAATCTCCAGACCAGAGTGTCCGCCACGCAGACCTTTCACTGTCACCTTCACAGCAGCATCATCGGCATCAGTCTCTACCTCTTTATAGTCGAGTGTTGCAGTCACATCGATACCGCCAGCACTACCAATCACGAACTTACCCCAGTGCTCAGAGTCGAGGTTCATGAGGATATCGCCATTGAGTTCACCTGCAGGCAGCGCATTGGCACCAAACATGCCCGTCTCTTCATCAGCAGTAATCAGAGCCTCGATAGGACCGTGTTTGAGGGTCTTATCCTCCATGATGGCCATGATAGCAGCAACGCCCAGACCATTATCGGCGCCGAGGGTAGTGCCCTTAGCCTTCACCCACTCGCCGTCAATCCAAGGCTGGATAGGATCTGTCACAAAGTCATGGGTACTCTCAGGCGTCTTCTGTGGCACCATATCCATGTGAGCCTGAAGGATAACGCCCTTCTTCTTCTCCATACCAGGCGAAGCCGGTTTACGCATCACGATGTTGTCAGCGGGATCCTTAAAAGCCTCCACGCCTGCCTCTTTGGCAAAGTCGAGCAGGAATTGCTGTACTTTCTCCAGATGCCCTGAAGGGCGAGGAACCTGTGTCAGTGCATAAAAGTTCTTCCAAATGCACGTTGGGTTTAAGTTCTGAATTTCGTTCATAGATTTTTTGTTTTTTGTGGAATGTGGAATGTGGAATGTGGAATGAGATTTGTTTTTCCACTTCCAAATCCGCAAACCGGATTAATCATTATTGAGCAATTTTTTCATTTAAAGACTTTCTTAGGCCAGACATAACCTTCGTTAATCTGCTTGCTATTTCTTCAGCATTATCAAGTTCTTGTTCACTGATATACCCAAGTGAATGGGACAAATCAAGTTGACACAAAACTTCAATCACAGAGCCATATGATATTTCTAAGAAATGTATTCTCTCTTTAATTGCCATCCTACCCATGCCTTCTGCAATATTGGAAGGAACGGAAACAGCAGCTCTTCTCAGTTGATCGCAAATAGCAAATTGTTCAAAAGAAGGATACTTCTTAAGAAGTGAATACACATACAATGTAAATTCTTTAGCTATCTGATAAGCATCTAGTTTTTTATAGAAGAAATCTTTCATAACCCTATTTTTACTATTCTCATTCCCCACTCCACATTTCTCATTCCACATTCCACATTCCACATTCCACGTCCCTCGCGCTTCTTTTTACAAAAAGAAGCCGAGCCCAGGCATAAATGCCTAGGGCAACTACGAGCATCGTCTGGACGGTATGAACGATCAGCACAAACCAGAGAGCCTGCTCATCAGCCACGCCATAGAGGATGAGCATGGTCTTGATGGCGAAGTGCCAGGGACCAGCACCATTGGGCGTCGGCACGATGACTGCGAAGTTGGCTACCACGAATGAAACCAGCGCACAGCCGATCCCCAGATGGGCTGTGAAATCGAAACAGAAGAAAGTCAGATAGTAATGCAGGAAATACATCACCCAGATGCCGATGGAGAAAAACAGGTAGAGCGGCAGGTTCTTGACACCCCTGAGCGAGAGCACGCCCTCCCAGATGCCACCCAGCGTCATTTTCACCTTATTATATATAGAGAAGTTCTTCAGCAACAGATGGAGCAGAATCAGGACTGCCATACCACAGACAGCTGTAACGAGCCACCCCGTCAGCGAAAAGCCATCCAAGATACGGTCGAGCGAAGTACCGGTCTTCTTAAAGAATGTGCCAAAGATGCTCATCTCTATCAGAAGAATCAGCCCTGAATAGAGCATCACAATCAGCGTATCAACAGCGCGCTCTGTCACAACGGTTCCCAGTGCCTTGCTGAACGATACCCCGTCGTAATGCTTCAGCACGGCGCATCGCGAGAATTCTCCGATACGCGGAATCAGCAGACTGGCTGCATAAGAGATGAATACGGCATGTATGCAGGTAGCACTTCGTGCTCGGATCTTTTTGTCGGAAGAGGACTGTTTCACTGAATTAGGCGACAGGTCGTCAATAGGATCGAGTGTCTGTTTCCAGCGCCAGCCACGAAACATCTGGGCGAGAATGCCAAAGGGAAAAGAGAGAAGCATCCACGTCCAGTCCATCTCTTCTGTCAGTACATGCTCAAGGCGAGAGAAATCCTCTCCCCTATACATCCAATAAAGGATAGCCCCACCCAATAGGATAGGAAAAATGATCTTGGCCGTATTTGTCAGGAGCGTTTTCATTTCCATGGGTGCAAAGGTAGTGCAAATCGAGCGAAATGCAAAATAAATCGGGATTTATTTTCATTTCCGAGATGCAGCCTATCTTCGAGCGAAGCTCAAAGTACGAATAAGTGAGAAGAAAATCAAAAGAATTTTGAGTTTTCTCGAACGTGAGTACCTTCGAGCGTCAGCTCAAAGGTAGTGCAAATCGAGCGAAAAACCAAATCATCCACTTGATACATATCAATGAAATCCCATGTTTTTGCTCATTTTGTCCAAAATTTTTGCCTGTGCGCGCAAACAATGTTAATTTTGCATCGTCAAAAAGAACATTAGGATAACAAAAGTAATAGACTATGACTTTATTATTTATGATAACATTAGTTGTTGCAGTATGCGCTACAGAGGCATTCAGAATCAACAACGACATGAATTTGGGAGTTAAGTAAAATTGACTTGAAAGAACAAAGAAAGCATCATAAGAAAGCGGGCAAGATGAAGGTCTTGGCCGCTTTTTTCGTTTTTTGCTTTTCTGTCTGAAAAAAAATGTGTACCTTTGTCCGCATGAAGCAAGTAAGACCGAAGAAAAATCTGGGTCAGCATTTTCTGACTGATCTGAATATCGCCAAGCAGATTGCCGATACAGTTGACGCCTGCCCCGATCTTCCAGTCCTGGAAGTAGGACCAGGTATGGGTGTAATGACCCAGTTTCTCGTAGAGAAGCCTCGCCCCTTCAAGGTGGTTGAGATCGATCGTGAGTCTGTGGCGTATCTGCAGGAGCACTTTCCTCGCCTATATAATAATATAATAGGTGGCGATTTCCTCCGCATGGATCTCAAGGAGGTGTTCGATGGACAGCAGTTTGTCCTGACGGGCAACTATCCCTACGATATCTCCTCGCAGATTTTCTTCAAGATGCTTGATAATAAGGATCTGATACCCTGCTGTACAGGCATGATCCAGCACGAGGTGGCTGTACGCATGGCCTCTCAGCCAGGCAACAAGCAGTATGGCATTCTCTCCGTACTGATTCAGGCGTGGTATCATGTCGAGTATCTCTTCACCGTAGAGCCAGGTGTCTTTAATCCGCCTCCCAAGGTTCAGAGTGCCGTCATTCGTATGACGCGCAACGAGGTGACTGATCTTGGATGCGACGAACAGTTGTTCAAGCGCGTGGTGAAGACCGTGTTCAATCAGCGCCGGAAGATGCTGCGCGTCTCCTTGAGGCAGATCTTTAATGGCGAACATCCTGCCTCTCCCCTTTTCTTCGAGGATGAGATGATGACACGCCGCCCAGAACAGCTCTCCATACCCGAGTTTGTGGCACTGACGAATAAGGTGGAAAAAGAGCTGTTTGCGAGCACAATTTGATTGTGTTCGCACACAACAGATTGATATACATCAAAAGAAAGCCTTATTTTTATTAAAAAAAGTAGTAATCCTTTGTGGGTTACAAAAATCGTCGTACCTTTGCATCGTCAAAAGACAAAAAGATCTTCAATAGAAGAAAACAATACAGAGGTATTAGTTTGGTAAAAGATTGAATTTTTAGGTTTTAGTTAGAGTTAATAGTTAGTTAGGATTTAGGTTTTAGGTTTATTATTATTGATTGGCAATAGGTATTCTAAGGTGTTAGAACAAAAAGAATTGCTAGTAAGGATAACAGACGCAGTGGTGACACTCCGTTTTTTTACAAGAATAAAGGTTTTTAGTTATTCATAGATTGTTGGCGCCGCCCTTGAGTCGTTGATGACCCTTGAGCGGCTTTTTTGTGTCTATATGCGTCGAAGACCCCAATCCCTACTTGCGTTTGGCAGGGCGTTTGGCGCCTTTCTTCTGAGGTGCCTTCTTCGCTGGTTTAGGCTGAGGCAGATCCTTTGTCACAGTAGCCTTCAGGATACGGATATCCTCCAGCGGACGATCATTCTTGTCTGTCTTCACCGCCTGAATCTTCTCTACGACATCCATACCCTCAACCACTTCGCCAAACACGGTATACTGTCCGTCGAGATGAGGCGTACCTCCAACGGTCTTATACACCTCGACCATCTCTGGTGTCAGTTTCACTTGTCCTTGTGTGGCGGAGTCGAGCTTCTCCTGCACCTTTGCCAGCAGGCGATCATCCTGATACACCTTGCCCCACACGATATAGAACTGGCAGGCTGACGAGCGACGCTCAGGATTCACCTTGTCACCCTCGCGAGCCATGGCCACAACGCCTCGACGGTGGAAGATCTGAGGCAGGCGGAACTCTGCTTCGGTGGTATAGTCGAAGTCGCCACTTCCCAGCAGCTGTCCTGGTTTGGCGTGTTTACTATTCGTATCACCACTCTGGATCATGAAATTCTTGATGACACGATGGATGAGCAGCGAGTCGTAGATGCCCATCTTCGTGATTTTCAGGAAGTTGTCACGCGTATGCGGTGTCTCGTCATAAAGGGCGATACGAATGTTACCAGCCGTTGTCTCGAAGAGCACTTCCGTATTCTTGGTCTGCGCCCAAGAAGTGAAAAGAGAGAAGTGAAAGGTGAAAAGTATCACCACTACTCTCAAAGCTTTATTCCAAATTCTTTCCATATATCATAAATTTAATACCTTCACTCCTCACTCCACGCTCCTCACCTTCATCTTCTCTGCCCAGCCACCTTTGAAGAGACGAGCCAGGAACATCGTACCTCTGAAGACCAACTCGATAGCCATCGCAGTCCACACACCCTTCAAGCCATACTTGGGAGCGAGCGAGGCAGCCAAAGTCAGACGAACAGCCCACATCGAGGCAAGACTCATGATGGCAGGAATCAGCGTGTCGCCAGCTCCGATGAAGACACCATTGGCCACGATAGACGCTGCGAACATCGGCTCTGCCCAAGCCTCGATGCGAAGCACCTCCGTACCTTGCGCGATCACCTCTTCTACAGGCGACATGATAGCCATCAGCTCTGGAGCGAAGATCCACATCAGCACACCCATCAGCGTCATCACCGTAATGCCCAGACCTACAGACATATAGGCAAACGAACGAGTGAGCTGTTTCTGGCCTGCGCCAATCCCCTGCCCTACAAGCGTGGTGGCTGCCTCGGCGATGCCATAGCCAGGCATATAGCAGAGACTCTCCACCGTGATTGCCAGCGAGTGGGCAGCGATGGCGATAGTACCAATAGGCGCCACAATCAGCGTGCTCACCACCTGGGCACCACCCATCAACAGATGCTGCAGTCCCATAGGTGCTCCAATCTTAAAGGCTGTGCTGACGGTATCTGACTGAGGCTTGAAGGAGCCTGGGCGCCCCACCAGCGAGAGCATTTTCGAGCGGAAAATCAGGAAGTAGAGCATCAGACAGGCCGTTATCAGAATGGCAACACCCGTTCCGATGGCTGCTCCAACGACTTTCAAGTCGAGCACATATATAAATAGGTAGTTGAACACGACATCCATCACGCACATGCCGATATTCAGGACAGAGGGAATCTTCATGTTGCCGGAACATTTCAGCATCGAACCAGCCAGACCTTCCATTTGGAAGAAGATGCCGCAAACACCAAAGATGCCGAAATAGAGCGAGGCATCACGAGCAATCTCAGCGGATCCGCCCAGCCAATACGGCAGGAATGGCGCAATGCCGAGGGCTATCACCGAGGTGATCAGACTCCAGATGAGACAGCAGACGATCGACTGGCGCAACACTCTGCGGGCAGCCTCAAAGTCGTTGGCTCCGATACAATGGGCCACCTGCACGGAGAATCCCATGTTCGCGGCAGAAGCCAGACCTCCCATCAGCCACCCAGTGGTCTCCACCAGTCCGATGGCCGCAGAAGCCTTTGCCCCCAGATGTCCCACCATCGAAGCATCGATGAAGAACATCACGGTAGCAGAGATCTGCGCCAGAATGCTGGGTATACTCAACTGTGTGATGAGTGCCAACTTCTCGCGAGAGGTCATCGTGCGCCCTTCCCTGATATAGGAGAGCAGCAGTTCGCTGTTCTTCACCTTTTTCATCTTCTATGTCAGTTTTTGCTGGACATCCGCCTGCAAAGGTACGAATAAGTGAGTGAAATTCCAAATTTATTTGAGAATTTCCGAACGAGAGTACCTTCGAGCGAAGCTCAATGATAGTGCAAATCGAGCGAAATGCAAAATAAATCCCGATTTATTTTCATTTCCGAGATGCAGCCTATCTTCGAGCAAAGCTCAAAGGTACGAATAAGTGAGAAGCCCCCCATACACATGCGAGGCCATCGCCTTATCTTCACTTGTACTTTTTTGCCCTGCAAACTAGTACTTTCTTGGCATGAAAAACAGCACCTTTAACCTTTTTAATTAAAAGCATTATGAACAAAAAGCTATTTTCATGGAAAGCTCTTGCAGGCTTAGCTCTGCTCGTAGCCATGGGTATGACTTCATGTAAGAACACTACTGAGGTCGATCCTAACGATCCGTACAACACTCAGAAACCAACAAAGCCCTCTAGCTCACTGGATGGAGATTTTGATTGGGAAGTGACTGTTACTAAGACTTCTGATTTCGCTGATCAGTGGAAGAGCGTAGCATCGAAGGTACAGAAGGCCGTTGCTGAGGTTGACCAGATTGACATTAAGATCAACTGCGGTGCTTATGCACTTGATGGTAAGACTCTCTCACTTCCTGCTATTTGGAAGAACAATGAGGGTAAGATTGTTAACGTTGTATTCTCTGGCTCTTTCAAGAGCAAGACTGACGCCAATGGTAATGAACTGGCTCTGGACGTAAATACTGACAATGTTGCTGGTGCAGAGGTTAACATTTACCTCCCCACTGACGAGTTCGATTTCAATCTGGCCGCTACAAAGGTTAAGCCTACTCTCTATGGTGAGAGTACAACTATTGACTTGTTCAGTGCTCTGGCAAATAGCAACAAGAAGAACGCTCTGACCGTCGGTGATGGTGTAAAGGTTAATGTTATTACAATGTCTGGTGCATTGGCTGGTACAGATAACGTTGAGGCTTTGCTGGTTAATGGTGACATCGAGCTCAAAGAGGGCAAGGGTGCTCAGGTAGGTAATCAGGAGGTCTATGTAAAGAGTCTGGTTGTTGCCGCTAATGCTACGGTTAAAGGTGCTGACAAGGCTGCTCTCGAGAATGTTACCGTTGCTGAGGGTACAACTCTTACTCTGGGTAGCGCAAAGTCTGAGATTGAGTCTATCGTAGGTCTTGGTACAGCAAAGAAGCCTACAAAGGTTGTTATGGCTGGTGATGTAGACGACTTCTCTAAGATTGGGGCTATTGCAAATGTTATTCTGAGCGGAAATAAAATTGATCCTGTTTATAGCAATGTGTATCCTACCAATATTGATGACATGAGTATCTTTACGAATGTAGCATTTAATATGGATGTTAATATCTCTGAAGGTGCTTCTGAAACAGAGTTTGATGGTAATGTTAATCTTTTGGTAGATGATGATGCTGATATCACATTCACAGATGTTGATTTTGGAAAGAAGGCCTCACTGTTTATTTCAGGATTAGATGAAGTGAAGGGAAAGAAGACTGTTGTTAACATGCTCCAGTGGATGAAGACTAGTTCTAAGTATGCTGTGGTTAAAGATGCCGATGAGGACAATTTAACTGCTGCAAATGCTGCTAAAGATGGTGTTGAAATCGTTCAGGCTCTTACTAGTGATTGGGATGAACTGATTGATGGTAAAACCTATTATATCACATGGGATGGTTTGAAATTCCATCATGACTTGATTGAGGCTGCAGAAGATGATCTCAACGGGAATAAAGATAAGGGTATCACAGGCAAGAAGAAATTGTATGAAGATCTTGTAGCATCTAAAGGTATTGCTACTGCAAATGCATCAAAAGAATGTGCTGACTATCAGGCAGCTTGGGAGAAGCTTTATGGTATAGCAAAGAAGGTAACGAAGCAAAATGATAAGAAAGAGGATGTTGTAGTTTCTTTCACAGCTTATACGGATAAAGAAGTGATTAAAGGCTATGATGAGGATGGCAATAAGATTCCTGGTTCAAGATTAACGAGAGCAGGTTATTACAGATTCTACCAGGAGCAATACGATTTTGTAAAGGATGCAAATGGTAAGATTGATGGTGCTGATTGGTTCACAATTTGCTTCCAGAATGTTGGCACTGATACAGTTGAGCCAGAAGATGTTGTAATTACCTTCACAGATTGTACAGTAGCTGGCAAGGATCTCACAGTAGATAAGCTTAACGATCTTTTGAGTGGCTGGAATCCTGAGTTCAGTTCTGCAAAGGAAGCATGGTTCAAGGTAATTCTCGATGGCGAGGCTTTGACTTGGAAGAAGGCGGGTTCTGCGGCTGCGGGTACTACTACCTACATCCTTCAGTAATCAGAATTAGTAAATAACTAATTTATATAGATCATTGCGCTCCTGATTCATTCAGGGGCGCAATCTTCTTTTTTCTGCATTGCATGGCCCACCAGCTACCGCTAAGCGAGTCAGCTCTTTATAAATTAATTCAAGTTTCTCATTTGCTCAACTTCTTTGTAGTTAAGTAGTGAAGCCAAATGTTTGGAGGTTGGTGCAAGCTAAAGAGTAATGGCTTAACTACTGTCCGAAAGGACGAGGTATGTACCTCGCCACAGGTACCCGCAGGGCTCGAATAGACCGATTTTTTACTATTAATTCCAGAACTATTTACTATTAATTCTAAATAGTTCTACTATTAATTCCAGAAAGTTCTACTATTCATACAACTTTCAGAAGTAGTTGAGCAAATGCGAAACTTGAATAAAATAAACCTCTAAAGTTTGGAACTTTCGAAATAAAACCTTATCTTTGCAGCGAGAAATAAGAATTGAGGTTATGACAGCTATCATTATTGAACGTGAGACAAACAATTATTGGGAACTCATTAAGAACGTGAGTACTGAGGTTAAATTAGCCTTAATATCAAGGCTAAGTAATTCTATAATTAGTGAAGTTGCAGAGAATAAAGATGCTGCAAATCGTCTCATAGATGACATTTTGAGGAATGCTCCTAAAAACGCCTCTATTACAGAAGAAGATATCCTTCAGGAAATCAAATCTGTTCGAGTTTGATAGATTTGGGTTATGAGAATTGTTTTTGATAACAATATTTGGATTTCCTTTCTTATAGGGAAACGCCTTTCTGAACTGCGTTCTGTTTTTGGTAAAGCAGATATAACTATTTACTATTGCGATGAACTTGAGAAAGAATTTCTTGAAGTAGCAAATCGTCCTAAGATTAGTAAATATGTAGATGAAGCTCAAGTAGATAGAGTCCATCGATTGATGACAGATTTCTGCGTTCATGTATCTATTACTTCTAAAGGCTCAGTCTTAGAAAGAGATCCTAAAGACGAATACTTATTAGATCTTTCTGATTCTGTTAATGCAGATATTCTTGTATCAGGAGATAGTGATCTAACTGATCTGTGTGAGCATCATTGTACTAAGATTCTTAGTTTTAAAGATGCTATTGCTGTTTTTAACGAATACCTAAAAAGAAAGTCACACTAGTGGGGCGCATTTTTTATTTGTTGATACCAGGAAAGCAGGAAAATGGGAATTGTTAGGTTTTTGTTTTCTTCGATAATATAACTGTCACAATTGTCACAACTGCCACTTATTGAACAGCAAGTGTTTATTATTGCCCAATAAGATCCTCATGGTAAGAAATAAGTGCTCCAAAGTTTTCTGATAGATTTATAGTCTTTAAAGATGCTATTTTTAGGACAAACTAGATGAATTTTCACTATACAATTTCCTATAATAATTGTCGGTTGTTTTGATTTATAGTTTTCTGTCTTTTGGTGTAATTATTCCCACTTTTCTTGTATTAGCAAATAGAAATTGCACATAAGACGGTTACATGGTTACAGCTGTAACCGTAACAATTTATGTATTAAGGCTGGGAGGGGATTAAGGCACGCAGGGAAGAGGTTACAAAGAAACAGGGAGAAAGACCGTATCTATCCATCGTTTTCCTATACCCAAACAATTGTTTGCCTATACGCAAACGACCGTGCGCCTATACCCTATTTCAAGCGCTAAAAAAAACACGTGCCTACTACACCTCTGTTGTAAAGCTACTTAAAAAGATTGCGCCCCTGAATGAATCAGGAGCGCAATGATCTATATAAATTAGTTATTTACTAATTCTGATTACTTCAGGTAGTAACCGTCAGTCTTATTACCAGCCCACTGGAATGTCTCATCATCATATTCAACAGTGAAGAAGATTTCCTTCCAAGAAGCATAGCCATCATTGTCAACGTTAATCAGCTTGTTGAGCTTCTTAAGAGTGATATCAGCGTCACCAATTGTACAATCAGCATCGAAGCTTACTGTTACATCCTCAGGTGTTGTCGTAATTTCCTTTGCATAGAAAATCTCGAACCAGTCAGCATCACCAATCTTAGCATTGACAGCCGTCATGAACTTGTTAGCGTGTGTTCCTGCGAGACCAACCTTTGTCTGCTTCTTCTTGTTAGTTGGGTTAGCCTTGATAGCAACTCTATTAGCAAGAACTGTTGTAACCTTACCATCCTTGTCTAACCAGTTACCATTATCATCCTTCTTATAAATCTCATAATCATAGTCACCATTAACAACTGCGTAAGCATCAAGATAAGCCTGAAGTTTTGCAGATGGTACTTTCTTTCCTAATGTTGCCTCTGTTCCGTTAGCTGTTTCAAGACCATTAGCTTCAATCTCAGCTTCATATGCTTCCTTGGCAGCCTTAAGCTTCTTATTTGCATTTTCCAAGTCAGGGAATGTGAATTTACCATCCTTCATAACAAGACTGTCTTTAGACATTGCTGTTGTATATGCTTTAGCAGTATAAACATCCTGAACAATCTCAACATAGTCGGTGTTAGTGTCATAGAGGTTCTTCTCATCATCGAGTACAACATAGTTCTTTGCGGTCTTATCCCACTGGAACATTTCAACCGACTTCAACTTACTTGTTGTCTTTGTAGCACCGCTAACAGTCATTTCAGACTTGCTACCGAAATTAACATCAGCAAATGCAATCTCCTCAACATCATCACCAAACTTAACATTTACTTTCTGCAGGAACTCAGTGTTAGCAGCATTGGTATAGAGGTTTACAGGAATATCGAATACTACATTCTCGAAAATATCGAAGTCCTTAACGTTAGTTGCTGTAGCACCTGAAAGAATTACATTCTTAGCAGAACCAATCTTTGAGAAATCATCCTCATCACCAGCGAAGGCAACTTTACTTGGCTTCTTAGCTGTTCCAAGACCAATGATTGACTCAATCTCAGACTTCTTAGAGTCTAAAGTCAGAGTTACATTCTCAGGAATAGTAACCACCTCAAGAGCTGTCTCGTCAGCACCTTTAACTGAAGCATTACCTGTAAGAATCAGAGACTTAACATAAACAGCACCATTATCCTTGTTTCCTACCAAGGCACCCTTACCTTTCTCAAGTTCCTCAGCACCGGAGATTAACTTGGCAAGGATATTGTCTGCTGATCCAACAAGAGCACCGTCCATTGAGATACCGCTAACGATAACCTCATCGTCGATAGTGAGAGCATTCTTCTTAACTGCATCTGCTTTTGCATAAAGAGTCTTCAGAGTGGTAGCACCTAAACTGTCAGCATACATCGCTGTCTTAGTACCTCTTGCATCAATTTCCATCTTGAATTCATCTGAAGGCAGGAATACATTGACATCAGCACCAGCCAAATTACCTAAGGAAACATTGAGAGTCTGCTCAACATCCTTAACGGTCTTGCTCTTGAAAGAGCCAGAGAGTACCAAATTGATAGTCTTACCTGCAGCCTTTCCGTTGAATGGATCGGGAATAGCAAGCTTTCCACCATCCAAAGCATAGTTGCCACAATTAATCTTAATGTTAGCCACATCTTCCTCAGCAAGAGCCTTTATAACGTCAGCAGAAACACTCTTCCACTGTGCTGCAAGGTCAGATGTCTTAGTGATTGAAACTTCCCAATCAAAGTCGCCATCAATCTTGCTAGAAGGTTTAGCTGGCTTCGTTGTGTTGTACGGATCATTAGGATCGACCTCAGTAGTGTTCTTACATGAAGTCATACCCATGGCTACAAGCAGAGCTAAGCCTGCAAGAGCTTTCCATGAAAATAGCTTTTTGTTCATAATGCTTTTAATTAAAAAAATTAAATCATCTCCAGAACGGAAAACTTTTCGAATTTTTTGACATGATGTATCGACTAAAATTTGTATCTTTGCACTATGGTAAAATATATTACATTATGACGGCTAGGCCAAGCATTATTTACGCCAGAGTCTCAACGGCAATTCAGGATACGGATCGACAGGTTATCGATCTGCAGGCGTATGCTAATGGCAACGATTATTCCGTTGAACGCATCTTCACTGAGAAGATCTCTGGAGCCAAGAAAAACAGTGAGCGCCCAGCCCTGATGGATGCTCTCGAATATGCCACGAAGCACAAATGTACCATCCTCTGTAGCGAACTGTCGCGCCTGGGGCGTAACATTGACGAGATTCTGAAGTCGATCATCTTCTGCAAAGAGCACAAGACGAATGTCTACTTCCAGAAGGAACAGCTGAGCATCTTCAACAATGATGGTGATGAGCACCCGTTCCTGATGATTATGATTGCAACGCTGGGGACTTGTGCCAAGCTGGAGCGTGAGGCTATCCGATTTCGAATGAAGTCAGGCTACGACAAGTTCAGGGCTGAAGGAGGAAAAATGGGGCGGAAGACGGGCTATCGGATGACGCTCGAGGATTACGAGAAGAAATACCCCAAGCTGATGGAAGATCTGCGCAAGAAGCTGAAGGGGAGTAAGGCCAAACGTTATCAGGTAGGTTCGCTTGCACGCCGTTATCGCATCAATCCTGCGACTGTTCGTGCTGCAACGAATATATTAAGCGGATGCACAGAAGCGTGATCCTGACCTTAGAGACAAAAAAAGAGCTTCCGTTGTGGAAGCTCTCTTGTTGGGGTACTCGGACTCGAACCAAGAATGACAGGACCAGAATCTGTAGTGTTACCATTACACCATACCCCAATTTCAGGTGACAATGTCAGTGCAAACCGAATGCAGAAAGCTTGCTTTTTGCTGAGGTGCCGCCTGACATCGCAGGAGCAAATCCGGATTTGCGCCTGCAAAGGTACTACTTTTTCTTGAATCTCCAAAACTTTTGGGCGAAAATTTATAAAAATGTGCAATTTTTCCTCTTTTTTTTTGTAATTCGACCTTTTATCAGTACCTTTGCAGACCAATATACCTTATTATATATATAATGGAGCAAAACAAGACACTAGTCGAAATCATTACGGAGGGAATCCAAGAGAAGAAGGGACGCAACATCGTGGTTGCCGACCTCACACAGATAGACGGCACCATCTGCCAATACTTCATCATCTGTGAGGGCAACTCGCCTTCGCAGGTAGAGGCCATCGCTGAGTCTGTGGGCGACTTTGCCCGTGAGAAATTGCACGAGAAGCCTGCTCATGTGGTGGGTCTCGAGAATGCACAGTGGGTGGCGATGGACTATAGCGATGTGCTGGTGCATATCTTCCTGCCTGACGTCAGAGAGTATTATGACCTGGAGCACCTCTGGGATGATGCCAAACTGACGAGGATACCCGATTTGGATTAAACATTAAGCATTAAAGATTAAACATTAAAACATTAGATACAAAAGTGGATAATAATCAGATAAACAACAAAGGTGGCAATGGGCCGAAGATGAATATGCCCAAGTTCAACATGAACTGGATCTACATCCTCGCCATTCTCGCACTGGGACTGCTCTATTTCTCGAGCGGAGGTCCTTCGAACAGCAGCATCGCCAAGACGGCATCCTACTCTGATTTCAAGGAGATGGTGAATCACGGCTATGCCCAGAAAATCGTCGTCAACAAGAATCAGGGCAACATTAAGATGTATGTGAAGCCTGAGCACATCCGCGACGTGTTCCATCAGAGCGCGCAGCAGACGGGCAAGGATCCATACGTCGAGGTGGAGTTCGGCTCTGTCGATCAGCTCGAGGAGTTTGTCAATAAGGCCAAGGAGGACAAGATCTTCACTGGCGACTTCGTGTATGAGAACCACAAGGACAACGACTTCTTCAACATGATCTTCTACAACCTCTTCCCCATCTTCATCATCGTGCTGCTGTGGATCTTCTTCATGCGCCGCATGGGTGGTGGCGGCATGGGTGCCGGTGGTGGTGTCTTCAGTGTCGGCAAGTCGAAGGCGAAGATGTATGAGAAGGGTGGCGACCTGGGTATCACGTTCAAGGATGTGGCAGGCCAGGCTGGTGCCAAGCAGGAGATTCAGGAGATTGTCGACTTCCTGAAGAATCCTCAGAAGTACACGGAGCTGGGAGGTAAGATTCCCAAGGGCGCTCTGCTCGTTGGTCCTCCAGGAACTGGTAAGACGCTGTTGGCTAAGGCTGTGGCTGGTGAGGCTGGCGTACCCTTCTTCTCGATGTCAGGTTCCGATTTCGTCGAGATGTTCGTGGGTGTGGGCGCCTCTCGTGTTCGCGACCTCTTCCAGCAGGCAAAGACCAAGAGTCCTTGTATCATCTTCATCGACGAGATCGATGCTGTGGGCCGTGCCCGCTCGAAGAACCCTGCGATGGGAGGCAATGACGAGCGTGAGAACACGCTGAATGCCCTGCTCACTGAGATGGATGGCTTTGGCACGAACTCAGGTGTGATTATCCTCGCTGCCACGAACCGTGCAGACATGCTCGACTCTGCCCTGCTGCGTGCTGGACGTTTCGATCGCCAGATCCACGTCGATCTCCCAGACCTTAACGAGCGCAAGGAGGTGTTCAAGGTGCATCTGAAGCCTGTGAAGACAGACGACAGTGTGGACATCGACTTCCTCGCCCGTCAGACACCAGGTTTCTCTGGTGCCGATATCGCCAATGTATGTAACGAGGCTGCCCTGATTGCTGCGCGCCATAACTCGCAGACGGTGAAGAAGCAGGACTTCCTCGATGCCGTAGACCGTATCATCGGAGGTCTGGAGAAGAAGACCAAGGTGATGACACAGGCCGAGAAGCGCTCCATCGCTATCCACGAGGCTGGTCACGCCACCATCTCGTGGTTCACGGAGTTTGCCAATCCGCTGGTGAAGGTAAGTATCGTGCCTCGTGGTCAGGCGCTTGGTGCAGCCTGGTATCTGCCAGAGGAGCGCGTACTTCAGACCAAGGAGGCTATGCTCGACGAGATGTGCTCGCTCTTGGGTGGTCGCGCTGCAGAGGAACTCTTCGTGGGGCATATCTCTACAGGCGCAATGAACGACTTGGAGCGTGTCACCAAGCAGGCATACGGCATGATTGCCTTTGCCGGCATGAGCGAGAAGCTGCCCAACGTGTGCTACTATAACAATGCGGAGTATCAGTTCCAGAAGCCTTACTCGGAGACTACAGCTAAGATTATGGACGACGAGGTGCTGCGCATGATCAATGAGCAGTATGAGCGCGCCAAGCAGATTCTGACAGAGCACAAGGAGGGTCATGCACAGCTGGCACAGTTGCTTGTGGATCGTGAGGTCATCTTCGCAGAGGATGTCGAGAAGATCTTTGGCAAGCGTCCTTGGACCTCTCGCGCTGAGGAACTGCTCGAGGCCCAGATGAGGGCCGATGCAGAGCGCATGGCTGAGGAGCGCGCCAAGGAACTCGAGGCTGAGGCCGCAGCAAAGGCTGCAGGCGAAGGTCTGCCAGCTCCTACTGACACAGACAAACCAGAAGAAAAGGAGGCAAAAGATGAATAATTTCATTGTAAGAACTATCACAGCCATCATCTTCGTGGCTGTGATCGTGGCCAGTTTCCTGAGGGCAGAGACGATGATCCTGCTCTTCGCCCTTGTCTCAGGAATGACCATTTGGGAATTTATACGACTTGTCAACGACAGGCCTCAGGTCACTGTCAATCGCATGATCACCACCATCACAGGCGTCTACCTGTTCTTCGCGATGGCTGGATTCTGCAGCGAACTGGCGCCCTCAGGCGTTTTCATCCCTTATCTCATCTCCATCATCTATCTGATGGTGGCCGAACTCTATCTGAAGCACGAGGATCCCATTCACGACTGGGCCTACACGATGATGTCACAGCTCTACATCGCACTGCCCTTCTCGCTGCTCAATGTGCTCGCCTTCCATCTGACACCTGAGAACGAAGTGGTTTACGATCCCGTGCTCCCACTCTGCATGTTCGTCTTCCTCTGGATCAACGATGCAGGCGCCTATATCTGCGGTTCGTTGCTGGGCAAGCACAAGCTCTTCCCCCGTATTTCTCCAGGCAAGAGCTGGGAGGGCAGCATCGGCGGAGGCATCCTCGTGATGCTCGTAGCAGCGTCAATCCCCTACCTGTTAGAACAAATCTCACTCCTCACTCCTCACTCCCCATTCCTCGCTCCCCACTTCTCATCTCTCCAGTGGGCAGGTCTCGGACTGGTGATAGTCGTGTTTGGAACCTGGGGCGATCTGATAGAGTCGCTCTTCAAGCGCACCCTGGGTATTAAAGACAGCGGAAACGTCCTGCCAGGCCATGGAGGCATGCTCGATCGTTTCGACTCTTCTCTCTTGGCCATACCGGCAGCTGCGGTTTATATCTACACCTTATTATATATATAGGGGCTTGAAATCTTAAAAATGAGGGTAAATCTTAAAAAAATTAGGAAAAAATTTGGAGGTTTTAGATTTTTTATCTAATTTTGCACTGATTTTACAAACGTAATGAACTGCGAGAATGGTAAATTTGAGTGGAATTCTTCGAAAAAACAGCATGATTGCCCCTAAAAAGGCAAAAATTTCAACTAAAATGAAAAAAAAATGCTTAAAAGTTTGGAGGTTACATGAATAATACCTATCTTTGCAGCGGTTTTTAGACCGAAAATGCGTAAAGAAAGTATAAAATAAACATTTAAAGTATAAGTAATTTAATCATTTTAATTAAAAGC
>JAEEGH010010194.1_pt1 | contig 21656 bp, 18 predicted proteins | sample 9134181 | NCBI WGS metagenome assembly JAEEGH01 (sample SAMN16246544, study PRJNA631951) | gut metagenome | biome: gut microbiome; feature: rumen; material: DP-attached | host: Bos | place: Iran: Karaj | collected 2018-10
GATGCCCTTATCCTTTTTCACCTTATTGATGAGCGCCCTGCCGAACGCTCCGGTATCGAACAGGCCGTGCAGATAGGTGCCCATGACGTTGCCTTCCCTGTTCGACACGCCGTCGGGGTGTTCCCGTCCGTTCAGATACAGGAAAGGCATGCAGTCCGGTCCGTACTCGTTGACCCCCATGTGGATCTCGTATCCGTCTACCAGAACGCCGTTCAGTTCGGACAGCCAGCCCGCCTCGCTCTGCACCAGGCCTCTGGACTGGGTCGTCGTCTTTTCGTTTTCGAACGTGCAGGTGAGATCCAGCAGGCCAAGTCCTGCGATCTCAGGGATGCGGGACTCGGTGTAGTACGGGTCGAACAGCCGCTCGCCCAGCATCTGATAACCGCCGCAGATTCCAACGACCATGCCGCCTTTGCGGGCAAAACGGACGATCTCGTCCGCGATGCCCCGCTGCTTCATCCAGTTCAGGTCTTCGATCGTATTTTTCGTTCCCGGTATCATGACGATGTCCGCGTCCTTGATCTCCGAGGCGCTCTTGACGTATTTAACGGAGACGTCCGCTTCGCTCTCCAGGATGTTGAAGTCCGTAAAGTTGGAAATGTGCGGGATGTGGACGACCGCAATCCGAACCGCCTCCCCGCCGTACTGGCGGTTGAAACGCTCGGTCACGGAATCCTCGTCTTCGATATCCACGTCCATATAGGGAATGACCCCGACGACAGGGATGCCCAGCAGTTCTTCCAGCATGTCCAGTCCCGGTTCCAGGATCTTGACGTCGCCGCGGAACTTGTTGATGACGATGCCTTTGATCATCTTCTGTTCGTCTTCCGGCAGCAGTTTGACCGTCCCGTAGACCGACGCGAACACGCCGCCGGGGTTGATGTCGCCGATCAGAAGAACCGGCGCGTCCGCCGCCTTCGCCATGGCCATGTTCACAAGGTCGCCTTCGTGCAGATTGATCTCGGCAGGGCTTCCGGCGCCCTCGATGACGACGCAGTCCACGCTGCTCTCCAGTTCGTCGTAGGTCTTTTTGACGAACTCGCGCAGCTGTGGCTTATATTCCTCGTATTCCATAGCCGTCATGGTGCCGATAGGCTTTCCTCCGACGACGACCTGGCTCCTGCGGTCCGACGTGGGCTTCAGCAGGATGGGGTTCATCTTGACGGACGGTTCGATGCAGGCAGCTTCCGCCTGGGTCACCTGGGCGCGGCCCATCTCCAGCCCTTCGCTGGTGGCATAAGAATTGAGCGCCATGTTCTGCGCCTTGAACGGCGCGACTTTCAAGCCGTCCTGATGCAGGATGCGAAGCACGGCCGTGCAGAGCATGGATTTGCCGACGGAAGAGCCGGTCCCCTGAAACATCAACGATTTTCCGCGCATGTGAGTATCTCCTTCAACGTGAGTAAAAACTTCTGATTCGATCGATCGTCCTTGACTGCGAGGCGGACGTGCTGTCCGTCGTTTACGCCTTCGAAATCCATGCACCGGCGCACGAGGATCTTTTTCTCCTTCAGCGCTTCGATGATGGGATCGGCTTCCCTGCCCAGATCGACGAGGACGAAATTGGACTGGGACGGATAGACGTACAATCCGAGAGACTGCAGACCTTCCCGGAAAGATTCCGTGCGGAAGCGGCTTTCCTTTGCGTCGGCCAGGATCTCGTCCTTATGCGCCGGCAGTTCGATGGCAACGCTTTCCGCGAAGCAGTTCAGCTCCCAGGGCAGGCAGTTTCTGCCCAACTCGAGGGCGTCCTGCGCGCAAAGGTATCCGAGCCTCACGCCCGGAATGCCGAGGATCTTCGTCAGAGACCCTACGACGATCAGTTCCGGCCATTGACGGACCAGATCCCTTCTGCTGGCGCCCGGGCAGAAATCGATAAAGGCTTCGTCCAGCGCCACGCGGCAGTTCTTTCTGCGCGCCAGAGCCAGCAGGTCTTCGACCTCTTGCCGGGAGAACGTGTGGCCGACAGGGTTCATCGGGCTGCAGATCCAGATCAGCATGCCGCTGTCCAGTTCGTCCTCCAGCGCTTCCGCGGGAGAAACGACGTTTCTGCTTCCGTCCAGAAGACAGAAACTTTCCACCGGCAGCCCCGCTTTTTCCGCCGCACCCTTATATTCGCCGAAACAGGGCGAGCACAGCATGACCCGCTCCGCGCCGCAGCGCGTCGCCAGTTCGATCGCGGATGCGCCGCCGGATGCCGGCTGCACGTATTCCGAAGGCAATTCCAGATACGCGGACAGACCCTTTCTGGCCCTGTGCATATCTGTCGCGGGATAATACGCGACGTTCTTTATCGCCGCCCGCAGCGCCTTTTTCACCCATTCCGGAGCGCCTTCCGGTCTGATATTTGCGGAATAATCCAGCCATTTCGAAGGATCTCCCCCCTGCCAGACGTTTCCGCCGTGTGTAATGTTACTCATTTTGTTCCAACCCTTCCGGATCATCCGGACACTTTCCCATGACCGTGCCGGCGTAATCCGTCACCAGCACGTCGACCGCGATCTCCTCTCTTACCCGGAACCGCATGTAATCCCGCGCGGCAGCCGCGATGCGGTCCCATACGCCGTCGTACCCGGCCGCATGGATGAATTCCGCCGCGGAATCCGTCGTGACGCATCCGTAGACGCTTTCGCACAATTTCTGCGGGGCGCCCATCAGCGCCAGCTGCGTGATGATGGATTCCTTCCGGCCGTCCGCCGTGCTGCTGTGCGTCTGCATGATGCCGGCCGCGATCTTCGTCATCTTGCCGGGATGACCGCTCACGAGCAGGTATTCGATCCCCAGTTCTCTCGCGGAGTCCAGCATAAAGCCGATCTCGTTGCTCACCTGCACGACGGGCAGGCCGCATCCCAGGATCTCCAGCGCCGCTTCGCCCTGGTTGCCGAACGTGAAGGCCAGTTTCTTATGCCCCTGCTCCGCGCGCATCTGCAGTTCCACGTACAGGGAATCCCGCAGCGCTTCCAGACTCATGGGACGCAGGATGCCGGTGGTTCCGAGGACGGACAGGCCTCCTTCGATGCCCAGTCTGGGATTGAACGTTTTCAGCGCCGTCTCTTTTCCGCCCGGGATCGAAACCGTGACTCTGGCGGCCCTGCCGCCGAACACGCTGCGCACGGCTTGTTCGATCATCTGCCGCGGCACAGGATTGATAGCAGCCTCACCGACGGGGATCTTCAGCCCCGGCTGCGTGATGATCCCAACGCCGTCGCCCGCGCAGAACAAGACGGGACCGTCCCCGTCCAGCAGTTCCACTTTGCTGACGATCTCCATGCCGTTCGTGATGTCCGGGTCGTCGCCGCTGTCTTTATAGATGCCGCAGCTGCCGTCCTCGTGTGGCACGATATCGGGCCGGTAAACTTTGCCGCCGGGCACTTCCAGTTCTACGGCGTCCGGACAGAAACCGTCCCGCTGCCACAGGCAGGCTGCCAATGCAGCTGCTGCCGCGCAGCTTCCTGTTGTAAAGCCTTCTCTCAGTTTCTTCATAGGTCGTCTATAGGATCATACCGATCGCGAACAGGATAGCAGCCATCAGGACTGCCGTAACGTACATCAGCCGGTTCGTATGAACGATATCGCTTTTTTGCACATCCCGGTCCGCGTCGCCTATGGTCGGTTTTTCGATGATCTTACCGAAATACTCGTGACTGCCGCCCAACCGGATGTGCAGCGCGCCGGCTGCCGCGGATTCCGTCCAAGCGCAATTGGGACTCAGGTGGTTGGCATGGTCCCGCTTCATGACGCGGTACGCGTTTCTGCCGTCCAGACCTCTCAGGATCCCTGCGCTCAGGCACATCAGCAGACCGCTCAGCCTGGCAGGGATATAATTCAGCACGTCGTCCAGCTTTGCGCCGCACCAGCCGATGTCCCTGTACTTTTCGTCCAGGTATCCTTCCATGGAGTCCAGCGTGCTGGAAGCCTTGAATCCCATGGCAAGTACAGGACCTCCGATCAGCAGATAGATCATCGGCGAAATGACGCCGTCCGTCGTATTCTCCGCGACCGTCTCCACTGTCGCTTTCACGATCTCTTCTTCCGAAAGACACGCGGTATCTCTTCCGACGATGCGGCCGACCTGTTTTCTGCCGTCTTCCAGCGAACGCTTCAGGGCTTTCGCGACGCCCTGCGCTTCCTTCGCCAGGCACTTCGCCGAAAGGCAAGTCCAGGACAGGACGCTCATCACAGCCAGCAGCACCCAGCGGCCGCCGAACATGGCGAGGCGAAGGACTGCCGCTGTCACAGCCATGGTGATCAGGCAGGTGCTGACCGTCATCCAGACGGATCCCCGGCGCAGCTTCACACTGTCGCCGTCCGCGCGCGCCCGTATTTTACGGTCCGCCAGGCTGATATATTTTCCGATCCAGATCACGGGATGGGGCCACCCTTCCGGGTCTCCGATCAGCAGATCCAGAACGAAGCCGGCCAGCATGGCGATGGCGTTCATTTTAACGAAGCTCATGACGTTTGCCCCGTTTCAATTTGCCCAGACGGTCCGCTTCCGCGAGGATCTTGCGCATCGCTTCGTTTCCGCTGCCGATCGTAACGCCGGCGTCGATCACGACGCGGCAGTTCTTCACGTACTGCATCGCCCGTTCCAGCGCTTCTTCGGAAACAGGTTCGAACGGCGCCGTTTCCACGACGTCGGATGCCAAATGCTTTGCCACGGCGTAATCCATATCGTTCGGACTTAAGATACCTGCCGCGAACGCTCTGTCTTTCATCTGCAGATGACGATAGACCGAGATGCCGTTCCCGCAGTTCGACACGACGAAGATCTCGGGATCGCCTGCCGGCGCAGCCATTTCGATGCTGCCGAACAGCGGATCGTAAGAACCGTTTTCGATTTCATACAGATCGCGGATCACGTCTTCCCGGAACACGGTCTCCGGCGTGCCGTATCGCGCGATGGTATCTCCCTTGACGCACATGACCTTATCCGAGACCTTCTGCGCCAGATCGATCTCGTGCAGAGACATGATGACCGCGATGCCTCTTTCCTTCGTCAGCCTGCGCAGCAGGGTCAGAAGTTCCAGTTTGTGACGGATATCCAGGAACGAAGTCGGTTCGTCCAGCAGGATGATCTCAGGCTGCTGGCACAGCGCCCTCGCCAGGAGCACCCGCTGTCTCTGTCCGTCGGAGATCGCGTTGAAGTCCCTGTTCTGCAGGTCCAGCACATGGACGCTTTCCATGGACTCCAAGACGATCGCCTCGTCCTCTTTCGACAGGATGCCCAGACTTCCCGTATAGGGGTGGCGGCCTGTCGCCACGATATCGCGGCAGCTCATGAGTTCGGGCTTCATCCGTTCCGTCAGTACGACGGACATCTGTTTTGCCATCTCCTTCAGAGGGATGGTCTGAAGATCTTTTTCTCCGAGATAGACCGTGCCCGCAATCGTTTTCAACTGTCTTGTGACCGATTTGAGGATCGTGGATTTTCCGGATCCGTTCGGCCCGATCAGCGTCAGGATCTCTCCTCTTTCCACGCCGAATTCGATATCGCGGATGAGCGGCTTTCCGTTATAGCCGACCGTCAGGCCTTTTGTCTTGAAATAAAGCTCGCCCATACTACTGCTTCTCCTTCTGTCGCCGTATCATGATCGCGATCACGACCGGAGCGCCGAAGATCGACGTAACGGTAGAAATATTCAATTCTGAAGGCGCGAAAGCGGTCCGCGCGATCAGGTCGCAGAACATGCAGAAGACGCCGCCGCCGAGGAAACACGCCGGAATGACGACGATGGGTTTCGAAGAATTCAGCGCGCGTTTCATCAGGTGCGGAACCGCGATGCCGACAAACGAAATGGGACCGGCAAACGCGGTGACCGTCGCAGACAGTACGCTGGAGAGCAGGATGAGCGCCGTGCGGAACAATTTGACGTTCACACCCATGCTGCGCGCGTAATTTTCGCCCAACTGATAAGCGCCGATGGACTTGGACAGCAAAAACGACAGAACAGACGCGATGCCCACGATAACGCAAGCCATTTTGACGCTGCCCCAATCCATGCCGGAAAAGCTGCCCAGGGACCAGTTATGCAGGTTGACGATATCCGATTCCTCCGCAAACGTAACGACGAAATCGGTGATCGCGGAACAGATATAGCCGATCATGATGCCGGCGACGAGCAGCGCGGACATGTTCCGCAGTTTCGAGGAGACCGCCAGGATGAACCCTGTGGAGATCATGGCGCCGGCGAAAGCCGCCAGGACGAGCGTCAGCGAAGAGACCTTGCCCGTCATCTGCAGCGCGTAGATCATCGTCAGCGCGACGGTCAGCTTTGCGCCGGAGGAGATGCCCAGCACGAACGGCCCGGCGATCGGGTTACCGAAGAACGTCTGCAGCAGAAAACCGGACAGCGAAAGGCCGCCGCCCAGCACAGCTGCCGTAATGATGCGCGGCAGGCGAATATTCCACACGATCTTCATCTGCGTCGGGTCACCATCCCGCAGGAAGATGATGCGGGCGATCTCCCTGACGGAGATCGGCACGCTGCCGATGTTGATGTTCAGGACCGTAATGACGCAGAACGCGGCGATGAGCAGCACAAAGACCGTCTCGTAACGCAGCCGGCGCTTCAAGATGTCATAGGAATCTGTTTGGATCTTTTTTTCGTTCATATCCGTTCCTATTGGAGTTTGTAAAGGAAACGCATCTCGCCGGGATCGTCCGTCAGCACCCGGTGGAGGTCCATGATCAGATCGCCGGTGATGTCCGTCGCCTGATACATGTATTTCCCGGTACACCAGACGTTGCCGTTCTTGACCGCCTTGAGATCTGCCAGCAGAGAGCTCTTCTGCAGCAGCTGTTCTATGGTATCGATGGGTTCGTCGATCGTCGCGTTGTAGATCAGGTAATCCGCGTCGATCGCGGTAGAATAGAAGTCTTCCATCGTGATGTTGACGGAAGATCTGCTGCTTTCGGGGTCGATGACGCTGTCGAAGACGTAATCGCCGCCGGCGATGCGCACCATTTCCGCAATGTAGCCCTTTCCGCTGTACACGACGACTCTCCCGGAAGCGCTGATGTAGAAGAAGCCGAGCGATTTTCCGGTGCCCGTCTGCCCCTCCAGCGCCTTCACCTGCTGCGCCTGCTCTTCGAACGCGGCATCGGCTTCTGCCTCTTTATCCAAAAGCGCGCCAAAGAACTTGATCCATTCCGTGCGGCCCAGGGGATGCTCTTCGTAACTGGAATACTCGATCAGCACAGGGATGCCCAGCTGCTCGATCATATCCTTTACCTTCGGGCTGTGCAGCAGCATGGTGTTTTCGAGCGCCAGGCCGCAGTCGCCTTCCATCAGCGCTTCGTAATCCGGTTCGCTGTATTTGCCGGCGAACAGGATGCGGCCTTCGTTCATGGCTTTCGCAGCATTCTCCACGTACCATCCGTCGGCCTTTGTCGCGGAGAAAAGAATGGAATCGAGAGCATTCATAGCGTCGAACAGCGCCATAGTGCCGGACGCAGCCATATAGATATTCTGAACCGGCGCCTGCAGAACGATGATGTCTTCAGCCAATCCTTCCGGCGCCTGCAATCCTTGCGGCACAAGCAGGAAGCGGTCTCCCTGCTTAACCGTCAGCAGTTTATATCCGCCTTCGTAATAATCCACGGCAAACTGATCCGCGTACTGCAGCGGCATGGAATCCGTCTTCGCGATATCCGTACCGGGCAGGCAGTCCGCGGCGTCCTGCGTTCCCGAAGGGGAAGCCGCGCAGCCGGCGGTAAATAGAAGGCAGAAAATCAAAAGCGCGCAAAGAAAATGTTTCATTGTGCTCCTTGCGATAAAACAGGGACAGGGGAAATCCCCTGCCCCTTTATGTTGGTCAATATTTACTGGATCGTAGAAGAATCAAAACGAAGCGTGTAGTCGATCAGATGCGGCGTGCTCATGGCGATCGTGTCCGCCTGTACCGGCAGAGCAAAATCGAACGCGCCGACAGGGATCAGGAACGTGGCGCCCGGGTCAAGCGAAACCGGCGTATAGGTGACGCCGTTCACGACCATAAAGTCATATTTATCGCTGCTCCAGACGATCTCCGCCGTGGCGCTGCCGCCCCGGACGGTGATATTGGCAGGAGACTGCACTGTCGCCTTTCCGCTGCCGCCCGAGAGCGTGACTTCGCAGGTATATGCCCCGTCGGCCAGACCGAGAGACTTCACAGTTGCAAACGTACCGTCTGCAAAGTCGCTCAAGTTCAAAGAAGCAGTGCGGAAGACCAGCACGCGGTCGTACCACTTTTCCTTGTTGTCGGAGAATGCCGCGCAGTCTATGCCTTTGTCCAGCGCTTCGACGGGCACCACGAAGTGATGCGCGCCGTCCGCGTCGACTTCCGGAAGCACGTAATCCGATTCCGCCGCAGCAACGGCTTCCTCCGGCGTGCCCATGTAAACGTACCGGTAGCCGGTGCCGCCCATGGTCATGTCGGCGGTCATGCCGTCGTCCGTGACAGTCAGGATGCATTTCACGATATTGAACATGGAGGAAGAGCTGTCGACGGCGATCTCGTACGTTCCGTTCTTAATGCTTTCCGCATAGATGGGCACGTAGGATTCGTCCACGACGTCTTCCGCCGCCGTCTTTTCGGATGCGTCCGCGATCAGATCGGAAGGCTGTTCCTGAGGCTGTTCTTCGGGCGTCTGCTCCGGTTCGGCGGATTCCTGCTGCGCGCAGCCTGCAAAACTGCAGATCAGCAGGACAGCAGTCATAAGAAGGCATAAACTTTTAAGCAATCTGTTCTTCATTGAAATTCCTCTGTTAATCGCTTTGGTGTCGATTAGAAACCGTTCTCGGCCATGCTCTCCTGAGCGTGCTTGACGATCAGCTGCTGGATGCCTTCGAATTCGCCGAGGCCCTTCATGTTGCAAACGACCTCGAAACCTTCCGCTTCGAACGTGGACTTCCAGGAGTCCTCTTCGTCGCCGGCCATGTCGTTGTTGGCGTGGTCGCCGCAGACGATCATGAGAGGTTCGAGAACGACTCTCTTATAGCCGCCGTCCTTCGCAGCCTGCAGAACGTCATCCAGGGACGGAGTCGCTTCGACGGTGCCCATGTAATAATTGTCGAAGCCCATCTGCTTGAACGTGCCCTGCATGGAGGCGTAAACGCTGTTGGATTCTGCTTCCGTACCGTGGCCCATGAAGATGATGGCGGTCTCGCCGTCGTCATAGGACGCGGTCTCTTCGTGAACGAGGTTTGCAACCGTTACGAAATCGGAGTCGGAAGACAGCAGGTTCTTGCCGATGACGACCTTTTCGAACGCGTCCGCATAGTTCGCGGCGGATTCTACGATGTCGTTATATTCGAGGCCGTCCATCAGGTGGGTCGGCTGGATGAAGATATTCTTGACGCCGTTTGCAACCGCGCGGTCCATCGCCTGTTCGAAGTTATCGATGACTTCGCCGTCTCTGTTGGCAACGTGGTCGATGATGATCTGGGCGGTAAAGCCTCTTCTGACGCTCCATTCGGGGAACGCTTCGATCAGAGCCTTTTCGATCGCGCCGATCGTGGCGACTCTGGAGTCGTTGAAGCTGGTGCCGAAGGATACGACGAGCAGTTCGTTTTCGCCGATCTCATCCTGGTTGAGGGGGTCATCCAGAGAAGCGTCGCCGGTGAGCAGGTCTTCGTCTGCGCCCTCGATGCTCTCTGTGAGGTGTTCAACAATAAGATCGCGGATGGGTTTCAGTTCGCCCAGGCCCTTCATGACGCATTCCACTTCGAAACCTTCCTTTTCGAATACGGATTTCCAGGAGTCTTCTTCATCGCCGGCCATGTCGTTATTGGCGTGGTCGCCGCAGACGATCATCAGCGGTTCGAGGACGACTCTCTTATAGCCGCCTTCCTTAGCAGCCGCCACGACGTCGTCCAGGGACGGAGTCGCTTCGACGGTGCCCACGAAGCAGTTCTTCAGACCCATCTGGTCGAAGGTGCCCTGCATGGAAGCATAGACGCTGTTGGAAGCAGCTTCGGTTCCGTGACCCATGAAAACGATCGCGGTCTCGCCGTCGTCATAGGATTTGGTCTCTTCATAAACTGCGCTTGCGACTGCTACGAAATCGGAGTCGGAAGACAGCAGGTTCTTGCCGATCGTAATGCTGTTGAACGCATCGGCATACTTCTCTGCGGACGCAACGATGTCCTGATATTCCAGACCGTCCATCAGGTGGGTCGGCTGGATGATGATGTTCTTGACGCCGTTGTTGACCGCGCGGTCCATCGCTTCTTCGAAGTTATCGATGACTTCGCCGTCTCTGTCCTTCACGTGATCGATAACGATCTGCGCGGTGAAGCCTCTGCGCACGTCAAACTGAGGAAATGCCGCAGCAATATCCTTTTCGATCGCGCCGATGGTGAGTCTTCTGGAGTCGTTGAAGCTGGTGCCGAAAGATACGACGAGGATCTCCGTGGGGCCGATGCCGTCCTGGTTGAGCGGGTCATCCAGGGACGCGTCGCCGGTCTCGTAGTTTTCTTCGTCTTCGGGTTCTCCCGCAGGTTCCTGCGAAGAGGTGCATGCTGCCAGCGAACCCATGATCAGGGCCATTGCCAGCAGCAGGGCAAGAATTTTCTTGAGATTCATGTTTTCCTCCTAATTCTGCCGCGTCACATGAACAAACAAACACGGCGGTACAACCAATTCCTCGTGGTGCAGGGCAAAATGCCCCTGTACCTCAACCGGCAGGTTTCCTGACTGAAGGGTCTTCATATACGGCAGCCTTCCCAATGGAGTGATCAGTGACCGCGCATTGCGCAATGCCGCATACTCGCCTATGACAGTGACGAGATCGTGCAGGATTTCCACCTGCTTCCCTATTATCTCCTCGGCCTGTATCGAAGGCGTCGGAGCACCGGTCTCTTATTCAGTTGGTCTTGCGTGTCCGCAGACGTTATTATCTACAGACACTCATATTATTTTATACAGTACACATAAGAAAAGCAAGTACAGACGACTATTTTCTGTCTTTGGCGATCAGCAGCGCAAAGTAGCCGGCATCGTCCGGAATCTCATCCAGACTGCGGCAGACGGTCTCGTTCTCCATGCCGCAGTTCAAAACGGCCTGGACGTCTTTTCCGCTTGCGCGCAGCATCTCCTTGACGTCTATCATGTGACTGGCGGATTTCATAAGCACGTAAGTGCCTTGTCCATCCATCGCTTCGCCGGTTTTGTGAACAGCAGGAAGCACATGAAGAGGTTCGTCCCATTCTGTCAGAGGGATGCCCAGTCTTGCTGCTGCTGCCATAACAGAAGAAATACCGGGAACAAGTTCTACTGTATAGCCGTTCGCTTCCAGATAATGCTGCACATAGGTGAACGTACAGTACAGCGTCGGATCGCCTAACGTGAGATAGACGACAGACTTTCCCTGATCCAGAACGGAACTCAGCAGAGCTGCGTCTTTCCTGTGCGCGCCGTCGATCAACGCTCTGTCTTTCACCATGGGCATGGGAATCCCTAACAGTTCTTTTTCCGCGATCTCCGTTACGGCTCCAGCCGCGATCTTATAGGCGACGGAACGTTCGGGATCCTCTCCGGGAACTGCGATCACGTCCGCTTCCCGGATCAGGCGGACCGCTTTCAACGTCATGAGTTCCGGGTCGCCCGGACCGACTCCTACGCCGTATATCTTACCTTTTTTCATAGATCGATCTCCAGGATCACAGGGCAATGGTCCGATCCGAACACGTCGCCGCGGATCGTCACGTCCTTTACTTTGGGCATCAGCCGGTCGGATACGACGAAATAGTCGATCCTCCACCCTACGTTCCGTTCTCTGGCGCGCATGCGGTAACTCCACCAGGAATACTCGACTTTATCCGGATACAAAGACCGGTAGGCGTCGGAGAATCCGCAGGAAAGAAGCTGCGTAAAGGCGTCTCTTTCCTCGTCGGAGAATCCGGCGTTGTGGTGGTTCGTGTCCGGGTTCTTTAAGTCGATCTCATTGTGGGCTACGTTCAGATCGCCACACAGGATCAACGGCTTTTTCGCGTCCAGTTTTTTCAGATATTCGCGGTTCGCGGCTTCCCACTGCAGGCGGTAATCCAGCCGCGCCAGTTCGTTCTGGGAATTCGGCGTGTAATTCGTCACCATGTAGAAGTCCGGATATTCCAGCGTGATGGCGCGCCCTTCCTTATCGTGTCCTTCGGCGTCGATATGGAAGTTAACAGAAATCGGTTTCTGTTTCGTAAAGATCGCTGTGCCCGAATAGCCCTTCTTTTCTGCGCTGTTCCAGTATTCCTCATACTGCGGCAGGTCTATGACAGCCTGTCCCGGCTGGCATTTCGTCTCCTGGATGCAGACGATGTCCGCATCTTCGGCTTCGAGGAATTCGATCAGGCCTTTGCCCATGGCGGCCCGGATCCCGTTGACGTTCCAGGTGATGATCTTCATGCTGTGCCTCCTGATATAAGATGAGGGCGGGTCTTGCGGCCCGCCCTGTTGTTTCCCCGTTATCCGCTTGCGCGTTCTCCGGGCATCTCGTCTCCGGTGATTCGGTTTCCCGATGACCCGGACCCTTATCCCCGGTGCTTCGATTTTCACGATATCCCGGGCGACTCATCCTGCGGTGTTACCCGCGGCTGCTATTGTAAGTATAAACTACAGTTCGCACTTTTTCAAGAGCGCTTCCCAACGTCTGTCGACTTCTGCCTGCAGCATGGCGACCTGTTCTTCCTTGCCGGGCTTGAGCAGGTGCTTGAATCTGCCCTGCAGCTTCAGGAAGTCTTCGATGGGCAGCTTGTTCTTGGGCTTGTAGTTCAGCGTCCACTTTTCACCGTATTCGACCTCGTACATCGGCCAGAAGCAGGTGTCAGCGGCAGCCTTGCAGATGTCCATGACGTTCTCCGCCTCGTATCTCCAGCCTCTGGGGCAGGGAGCGAGGATGGTCAGGAAGCAGGCGCCCTTGGTGTAGATCGCCTTCTGCGCCTTCTTGTGCAGGTCGGAGAAGTTGCCCATGAACGTGGTCTGCGCTACGTAAGGAACGTGATGCGCTGCGATGACCTCGGTGATGTCCTTTCTGTTCTGGGGCTTGCCGTCGGAGATCTTGCCTGCCGGCGTGGTCGTGGTATCGGCGAACATCGGGGTCGCGGAGGATCTCTGGATACCGGTGTTCATGTACGCTTCGTTATCGTAGCATACGTAGACCATGTCGTGGTTTCTCTCCATGGCGCCGGACAGGGACTGGAAGCCGATGTCGTAGGTGCCGCCGTCGCCGCCGACCGCGATGAACTTGAAGGTATCGTCGATCTTGCCCTTCTTCTTCAGGGCGTTGTAGGCAGCTTCGACGCCGCCGGCCGTAGCCGCAGCGTTCTCGAACGCGTTATGGATGTAGCTGTCCGTCCAGGAAGAATACGGATAGGTGAACGTGGATACTTCCATGCAGGAAGTCGCGTTGCAGATGACCGCATGATCTTCGGGCTCCAGGGCCTTCAGAACGTTTCTGAGGGCGATGGTGGCGCCGCAGCCTGCGCACATTCTGTGACCCGGCGTGAGTCTGTCGGGACGGCTCATAAATTCCTTGAAATTATAATCAGTCATGATGTCCCTCCTACTCTCTTACGTTCACGTAACGGTACGGCAGTTCCTTGCATTCGAAATTGCCGGCCATCAGATCTCCGTAGATCTTTTCCATATCTTCGACGGTGATGTCTCTGCCGCCTAAGCCGTAGACCATGGACAGGACGTCCGGGGTCAGCTTGGCATTGAACAGCGCGGCGCGAAGTTCGCAGGACATGGGGCCGCTGTTGCCGGAGAAGCTTTCCGCTCTGTCCATGGCAGCGATGGCCTTGACGTTCTTCAGAGCCGCAGCGATCTCTTCCGCGGGGAAGGGTCTGTAGACTCTCAGTTTCAGAACGCCGACCTTCTTGCCTTCGGCTCTCAGCTTGTCGCAGGCGTCCTTGGCGGCGCCGGCGGCGGAACCCATGATGACGATGGCGTATTCCGCGTCGTCCATGCAGTATTCTTCGAAGAATCCGTAGGTTCTGCCGAACTTCTCACCGTATTCCTTGGAGACGGCGATGATGGTCTCCTTGGAGTCTCTCATGGCCTGAGCGACGCCGCGGCGCGCTTCCATGTAGTACTGGGTGACGGAGTAAGGACCGGCAGCCATCGGGTTCTCTGCGTTCAGCAGGTAATCTTCGGGTTCGTAGGTGCCTACGAAATCCTTGACTTCCTGATCTTCGTTCAGCGTGATGTTCTGAACGGCGTGGGACGTGATGAAACCGTCCTGGCAGACCATGACAGGCAGCATCACCTTTTCGGAGATGCGGAACGCCATGCACATGTTGTCGTAGGCTTCCTGGTTATCCTCGGAGTACAGCTGGATCCAGCCGCAGTCCTTGGCGCCCATGCCGTCGGAGTGGTCCGCGTTGATGTTGATCGGGCCGGACAGCGCTCTGTTGACCAGAGCCAGCACGACGGGCAGTCTGTCGGAAGAAGCGATGTGCAGCTCTTCCCACATGAGAGCCAGACCTGCGGATGACGTCGCGGTCATCGCTCTGGCGCCGGCAGCGGATGCGCCGATGGTGGCGGACATCGCGGAGTGTTCGGATTCGACGGGAACGAATTCCGTCGTGATCAGTCCGTTCGCTACGTAGGAGCTGACGAACTGGGGGATCTCCGTAGACGGAGTGATGGGGAACGCAGCCATGACGTCGGGGTTGATCTGACGGATCGCGGTTGCGACGGCTTCGTTGCCGGATAATCTTTCACGGATCGCCATACTACTTCTCCCCCCTTCTCATTTCGATCGCGCCGAACGGGCAGACCTTGGCGCAGATGCCGCAGCCCTTGCAGTGATCGAAGTCGAAATCGCCTCTCTTGCCGTCCTTTACGGGGATGCAGCTGTCGGGGCAGACCGGAGCGCACAGCAGGCACTGCTTGCACTTCTCTTCGATGAACTTCGGCGTATCGACTCTCCATTCGCCGGTCATGAATTCCACGGCTCCGCCCGCGCATACGATGCTGGCGCCGGTGGTCATGTCCTTCCACTTAACGTCGAGACCCTGTTTCTTGATGTCTGTTCTCATTATCCGCGCACCTCCTCTAAAGCCATCTTCAGAGCGTCCATGTTGCCCTTGATGACCTCGGGCTTCGTGGCGAACTTATGAGCGTAGGAAGTCTCCATTTCCTTCAGGAACGCGTCGATATCCATCAGGCCGGTGACCTTCAGGGTAGCCGCGAGCATCGGGGAGTTGGGGAAATACTTGCCCAGCGTCGCGATGGACACCTTGCGTGCGTCGATCGTGCAGACTCTTCCCTTGTAGCCTCTCAGCATGGGACGGATCTCTTCCGGGCTCTTCGCCGTGTTGATGATGATGGCACCGCCTTCTTTCAGACCTGCTGTCACATCGATGTCTTCGATCAGGGTCTCATCTACGACCACGACATAGTCGGGGTCGTAGATGTTGGAATGCACACGAATCGGCTTATCACTGATTCTGTTGTAAGCAGTGATAGGCGCGCCCATTCTTTCAGGACCGTATTCGGGGAAACCCTGTACTTCGGCACCGGTGGAAAAGCAAACGTCAGCCAGAAGCAGAGCCGCCGTCTTGGCGCCCTGGCCTCCGCGGCCATGCCATCTGATTTCAGTTAAACCTTTCATGAATTAACCTCCGGTTTAATAGTGATAAGTTATTTCTTCATTGCAGCCTTCAGAGCCTGTTCGAGGTCGGCGATGATGTCGTCTGCGCATTCCAGACCGACGGAGAGTCTGACGAGCTTCTTGGTGAAGCCTGCTTCCTTCATTTCTTCTTCCGTGTAGGTGCTGTGGGTCATGCTGCCCGGATGCTCGATCAGGGTCTCGCAGTCGCCCAGGGAAACGGCCAGCGTGCAGAGCTTGACGTTATTCATCATCTTCTCGGCGATCTTGGCGGTCTTGGGCTCGAAGGAGATCATGCCGCTCGTCATGGCCAGTTCCTTCTTGGCGACCTTGTACTGCGGGTGAGACTTCAGACCGACATAATAAACGGCTTCGATGCCGTCCATCGCTTCCAGAGCCTTTGCGACCTTCATGGCGTTTTCGCTGTGCTTCGCCATACGCAGAGGCAGAGTCTTGAGACCTCTGTTCAGCAGGAAGGAATCGAGGGGTCCTAATACGGAACCGGTGATGTCCTTCAGGCCGACGGTTCTGACCTTCATCATCAGATCGTTGCTGCCGCAGACGAATCCCGCGATGACGTCGCCATGGCCGTTCAGATACTTAGTGGCGGAGTGGACGACGATATCAGCGCCCAGATCGTGGGGCTTGCAACACAGACCAGTTGCGAAGGTGTTGTCGACGACGACGAGGCAGTCGGGGTTCTTCTCATGTGCGAGAGCGGCGACCTTTTCGATATCAACGACCTTCATGGTCGGGTTGGAAATGGTTTCGAAGTAGACCATGTCGGTCTTCTTGCGCAGGGCCTTTCTGGCTGCTTTCATGTCGGTGAAGTCGATGAATTCGACGTCGAGGCCCAGTTCTCTGAATTTGTGATTAAACAGTGCGAACGTGCAGCCATACAGCGCCTTGTCTGCGACAAGTCTGCTGCCCTTCTTCATGAAGGTGGTAGTTGCGGAGGAGATAGCGCCCATACCGGAACCGAAGGCCACTGCAGCTTCGGTATTTTCCAGGATCGCCAGTTTCTCTTCGATGACTGCTCTGTTCGGGTTTGCCAGTCTGGAATAGATGTAGCCATCTTCCTTGCCGGCGAAACGGGCGGCGCCCTGTGCGGTGCTTTCAAACTCAAATGTTGAAGTCTGGAAGATCGGCATCTGCAGGGATCCGTAAGGTTTCATTCCATGGCTGTCGCCATGAATCAGTCTGGTAGACATTGCAGCTTTTTCGCTCATTTTTAACTCCTTCCTTTTGGGTCTTTCATTGAGCCAAATGTTTACAACTTCGTTTTCATTATAAATCTATAAAATAGCCAATACAACAGGATTTCCATGAAATTGTGTGTGTTTTTTATAGATTATTATTCGTTTTGAGCTTTAGACTGTTCGAAAACAGTTGAATGACAAAAAAGAAAAAAGAGCCCTTTCGGACTCTTAAAATAGCATGAGCAGCCTGTAAGCCGGGTTCTGTATTAAGCGATCATCTTTCTAGGACCTTTGTCACCAAAGGACTCGAGCGACCTACCTCCCGGGAAGGGACGGGCAGCCCCCTTTCAGGCGGTTTGCCTTGCGGCACCTGCCTCCCTGTTTGGTCTTGCTCCGGATGGGGTTTACACGGACGGATCCTGTTGCCAGGATCCCGGTGAGCTCTTACCTCGCCTTTTCACCCTTACCCTTGCGGGCGGTTGTTTTCTGTTGCACTTTCCCTGGGGTCACCCCCGGCAGCCGTTAGCTGTCATCCTTGCCCTGCGGAGCCCGGACTTTCCTCACGCCCTGCATTCCTGCAGGGCCCGCGACCGCATGGGCTGCTCATATCATTTATAACGTGTACTCGAACGGGTTGGCCATGGCCTCGGACTTGAGGCATTCCGCCGTGAACCGTTCGTCGGCGCGCAGCTGCGCCGCCATGTTCGGCACGAACTGCCATTCCGTTCCGTAGTGGCCCGCGTCGATCAGGCAGATGCCCAGATCTTTCGCAGCCTGCGCGTCGTGATGCTTGATGTCTCCGGAAACGTAGGCGTCCGCGCCCTCCCGGACCGCGTCGTAGACGTATTCCCCGCCCGCGCCGGTGCATACGGCGAACGTGCGGATCTCGCGGTCGGAGTCGCCTTGGATCTTCAGCCCTTCGTAACCGCAGGCCGCGTTGACTTCGGAGATGAACTCGTCGAACGAGACGGGCCTGTCGAGACGGCCGATGCGCGCGATCCCGCCGGCCAGTTCTTCGGGGAAGTTGCAGCCGATGGCCTTCATCAGGTAATCGTTGTTGCCTCCGGGCGCCTTATCGAAACAGGTGTGAGCCGCATAGACGCTGATCCCTTCTTTGATCAGGCGCAGGATGTAATTGCCGACCGTGAAGTCCGGCGTGATCTGCTTCACAGGCGCGAACAGGAGCGGATGGTGACAGACGATCATGTCGCACTTTTCCCTTTTGGCTTCGTCGATCACGCGGTTCGTGATTTCCAGAGCCAGCAGGACGCGCGAGACTTCCTTGCTGCCGCAGTCGATCTGCATGCCGCTGTTGTCCCACTCTTCCTGCAGGGAAAGAGGCGCGATATCGTTCAGGATGTTCAGAAACTGCTGTTTTTCCATAATCTGTCCCTCCTTTGCTCCAGTACCGCAGCCTTGCGCTGCAAAACTTCCAATTTATTTTGGTCCACTGCCTCTTTCGAGCGCAGCAAATTGTCTATAACAATTCTTATGTTAACCAATTCTCTGTCCAGAAACGGAATCATCAGAGGATGTTCGCATTCCGGGATATCGGAAAACTCATAAGGGGTCTGGCTTCCCTTTTCCGCGGAGAAGATCTGACAGAGCCTCCTGCGTTCGCGGACAAGGCGTTCCTCACAGATGCTCCAGCCGTGTTCCCACAGCCATTCGCGCAGCATGCCGGCACGGCTTCTGGGCTGGAACACGAACCGTTCGACAGAATCTGTCACGCCGGGTTCCGCCGCCAGCAGTCTTAAGGTCAATTCGCCTCCCATGCCCGCGATCACGACAGTCGACACCTCCCCGGGTTTCAGTACGGAAAGACCGCTGCCCAGCCGCAGGCTATAACTCTCTTCCGACATGACAGACCGGCCGATGCGCAGTTTTGCCTTTTCCAGAGGACCTTCGTTGATGTCGGAAAGCACCGCGAACGGCACGATGCCGTTCTCCAGACACCACATCGGCAGATGGCCGTGATCCGTCCCGATATCCGCCATGGGCTTTCCGGGGATCACGAGATCCGCTATCGTTTTCAGGCGTTCGCTCAGAACGGGCGTCCTATTCAAGATAATCCCTCAGCCGCTTGCTTCTGTTGGGGTGGCGGAGCTTGCGCAGCGCCTTGGCTTCGATCTGGCGGATACGTTCGCGGGTGACCTTGAACATCTGACCCACTTCTTCCAGCGTGCGCTGGCGTCCGTCGTCCAGACCGAATCTCAGACGCAGCACTTCCTGCTCTCTGTCGGTGAGCGTGGACAGCACTTCGTCCAGCTGTTCCTTCAGCATGGAGAAAGCGGCGGCGTCTGCCGGGGACGGAACGTCTTCGTCGGGGATGAAGTCTCCCAGATGGGAATCTTCCTCTTCGCCGATCGGTGTCTCCAGGGAGACAGGTTCCTGCGCGATCTTCGAGATCTCGCGCACCTTTTCCACGGGGATCTCCATCTCGGCAGCGATCTCTTCAGGAGACGGATCTCTGCCCAGTTCCTGCAGCAGCTGACGGGTGACGCGGATCTGCTTGTTGATGGTCTCTACCATATGCACGGGGATGCGGATCGTCCTTGCCTGGTCCGCGATGGACCGGGTGATGGACTGACGGATCCACCAGGTCGCATAGGTGGAGAATTTGAATCCCTTGCGCCAGTCGAATTTATCGACAGCCTTGATCAGGCCCAGGTTGCCCTCCTGGATCAGGTCCAGGAACAGCATGCCGCGGCCCACGTATCTCTTGGCGATGGATACGACGAGACGGAGATTTGCTTCGCAAAGGCGCTTTTTCGCCTCTTCGTCGCCCTGCTCCATCCGCTGCGCCAGATCCATTTCCTCGTCCGCGGTCAGAAGAGGCACTTTGCCGATCTCTTTCAGATACATGCGCACCGGGTCGTCGACCGTGACCCCTTTCGGCATATCCGTCAGATCGTCGCTCTCAGCGGCTTCCACGAGCTCTTCGAGTTCCGCCTCGGCTTCGGGATCGGGTTCCATCGAATCGAAATCGAAATCGTCGGGAATGGCGAGAGGCGCCACTTCGATGCCCGATTCCTCCAGTTTATCGTAGAACGCGTCCTTTTCGTTCTGGCTGAGATCCAGGTCGGAAAATGCGTCGTCGACCTCGTTGAACGTGATGGAGCCGGACTTCTTCGCCCGCTCCAGGATCTGGTCTAACTGTTCGTAAGCCTTCTTTTCGCTTTCGCTGTCGTAATTCATTCCTTATTTCCTTTCCCCTTACTTCATATATTTTCTCTGCAGTTCGGCGAGTTCGCGCATCAGCTCGTTCAGCTTCGCTTCGTCCTCGTCCTCCGCAATGGAAAGTATGTCCATGATCTGCTGCATACGCAGTTTATCGCGCCTGCGCTGCAGTTTTTCCAGGCAGTCGCGGAACGCTTCTTCCTCGTCGCCCGTCACTACTTCGTCCAGGATGCGGTCGAGATAGACGAGCGCGCCTTCGTCCAGACGCTCGCGCAGCGCCTTCAGATCGAAGTCGTTGTTCTCCCGGTAGAGCTCTGTCAGAGCCTGCGCGACGCGGTCTCCTTCCGCCGTAACGAACGCTTCCGGAAATTCGCTGAGCTTCGGCCAGAGATCGCTGCGCTGCAGGCAGAGTTTGACGAGCATGCGCTCCGTCATGACCCGGCTTTCGTCCGGTCCCTTTTCCCTCTCCGCAGACGGCATTTCCTCCATCGTTTCTCTTCTGGCGGGCGGTGGCGCCGGCACGTTCTTCGAGGGCGTTTCGATCTCTCTGCGCAGCGCGCCTTCCGAGATACCGCCCATCTTCGCGACTTTCGGGATGTACAGATCCGCCTCCACAGGAGAAAGCTTTCTCAGAACGTCTGCGCAGGCTCTCAGGAACTGCAGCGCCTGCGTCAGGTCGTCCGGATCGTATTTTTGCCGGATAAGGCCGATCTTGAAGTTCACGTCCGTCTGCGCCGTTTTCTCCAGCAGCGCCCGGAATTCGTCCGCTCCGTGTTTCCTGATGTATTCGTCCGGGTCTTTGCCGTCGTCCACATGCATGACCCGCACGTCCACTCCGGCATCCCGCAGCACGTCGCAGCCCCGCAGCGCCGCTTTAATGCCCGCAGCGTCTGAATCCAGACAAAGCACTGCTTTCTTCGTATAGCGCTTCAAAAGCGCCGCCTGCTCTGGGGTCAGCGCTGTTCCCAAAGCCGCGCAGACATTTCTGACGCCGCCCTGATACAGGCCGATGACGTCCATGTATCCTTCTACGATAATAGCGTAGCCGTTTTTCTGAATTTCATCCTTTGTGAAATTGATTCCGTACAGGTTGCGTTTTTTCTCGAAGATGAAGGACTCGTCCGAATTGATATACTTGGCGTCGTCGTTGATAATGGTGCGTCCGCCGAAGCCGACGATCTTTCCCATCGTATTGAAAATGGGATATATGACCCTGCTGCGGAATTTGTCGTACAGATGGTTGTTCTTGGACGACTTCCGGCACAGCCCCAGTTCAAGGACACGGTCCTCCGGGCATCCGGCTCTCTGCAGGTGCTGTGAGAGACTCTCCCATGCGTCGTCGGCGTATCCCAAGCCGAACTTCGTAATGGTCTGAGGAGTGAGCCCTCTCGTCTTCAGATAGTCGTAGCCCGGATTTGGTTTCGTCGTGAGTTCGCTGAAGAAGAACTTCGCAGCACTGCGGTTGATCTCGTAGTATTCTTCCCGTCGCTTTGCATTTCCTTCGTACGCATCGTCGATCTCGATGCCGTATTGGGCCGCAAGCCTGCGGACGGCGTCCGGAAAGCTCAGATTATAATACTCACGGATAAAAGTGATGACATCCCCCGACTTGCCGCAGCCGAAACAGGTGAAGATCTGCTTTTTTTCAGAGACAACAAAGGACGGCGTCTTTTCCTTGTGGAAAGGACAAC
>JAEEGH010010196.1_pt1 | contig 21655 bp, 12 predicted proteins | sample 9134181 | NCBI WGS metagenome assembly JAEEGH01 (sample SAMN16246544, study PRJNA631951) | gut metagenome | biome: gut microbiome; feature: rumen; material: DP-attached | host: Bos | place: Iran: Karaj | collected 2018-10
TCGGCACCCATACCAGCGACGTCACCAACGTTGTCACCGACGTTATCGGCAATGGTGGCAGGGTTGCGCGGGTCGTCCTCGGGGATGTTGTACTCGGTCTTACCGACGAGGTCGGCACCGACGTCAGCAGCCTTGGTGTAGATACCACCACCCACACGGGCGAACAAAGCCTGCGTGGAAGCACCCATGCCGAAGGTCAGCATGGTGGTGGTGATGGTGATGAGGTCGTTTTCGGCTCCGACAGCCTCAAGCAAACCTGTGCCATTCAGCACGAGGCACCACACGGAAACGTCGAGCAGGGCGAGGCCCACCACGACGAGAGCCATGACAGCACCCGAACGGAAAGCCACCTGTAGGCCGCTGTTGAGCGACTTGCGGGCAGCGTTAGCGGTACGTGCCGAGGCGTAGGTGGCCGTCTTCATGCCGAAGAAGCCCGCCAAGCCCGAGAAGAAACCGCCCGTGAGGAAAGCGAACCACACGATGCCGTTCTGCAACTTGAAGTAGGCCATGATGCCGAAAACGGCTGCCAAGACGATGAACACGATGATCACCACCTTGTACTGCTGCTTCAGGTAAGCCATGGCACCCTTGCGGACATGAGCAGCAATTTTCTTCATCAAGTCAGTACCTTCGTCTTGTTTCATCATCTGCTTGTAGAAGATGAAAGCAAATGTCAGCGCCAATATTGAGGCCGCCAACACAATGTAAACAATACTGTTGCTAATCATAAGATTGATATTTAGTTAGACATTATTTCGGCAAAAACAATATGTTTTGACGGGACAAAAATAAGGACAAAATGCATTGGATTGAACGTTTTTTTCATAGAAATTTTCGTAATGGCAACTTTTTTTGTCCAATTCCAAAAAAGTCACTACTTTTGACGATTGAAGGAAGAAGGTTTTGCATCGAAATAGATACCTAATAATCAGTTTTTTAGGAAAACAAGACCGTTCTCCTTCCAAAAACGAGAAACAATGAACAAAGTCAGTTTGGAAATCATTGGTTTGACCTACAGCGAATCCTCGACGGGAGCATACGTCTTAATCCTGGGCGACAAGAACTCGCAACGCCGTCTGCCCATTGTCATCGGGAGCGCTGAGGCCGAGTCGATTGCCGTGGGCATCGACCGCCAACGCAAAGGCCGTCCTCTCACCCACGACTTGTTCCTAAGATTCGCAAAAGAATTCGGCATCGAAATCATGGAGGCAGTCATCAACCGCTTCCGTGATGGCGTGTACTACGCCATGTTGGTGTGCAAACAAGGTGACGACCTGACGATGATTGACGCCCGCCCCTCTGACGCCATCGCCATCGCCGTACGCGCTGGTTGCGAGATCTATGCTTATGAAACCGTCATGGAAGAAGCCGGAATCATCATGGACGATATGGAGAAGCAAGACGTTGAGGAGACAAAAGAAGAGCATATTAATATAGGTACGACTAGCACGAGCTTGGACATGCTTGACTTGGACACGCTGGAGGAACTGCTTCAGGAAGCCATTGACAACGAGGACTACCAGAAAGCGGCGGAAATAAGGGATGTTATAAATGGGAGGAAATAATATCGCTTCTGGCTATTAGACTATGGTTTTGGGCAGTCACGCCTAGTAGGAGATTGACCACGTCGAATCTTCGATTTGCGGATCAAGTCCGAAATGACGCGTTCGTTTGAAGCCGCCTAGGGCCAACAGCCAGAAGCAAAACACAACTTGAAATATTAAACAATTAAATCAACAAATATGAAAGCAATCAAATTCAGACTTATCGTGATGAACTTCCTCCAGTTTGCAGTCTGGGGCGCTTATCTAACCTGCATGGGCAATTATCTTGGAAGAGCCGGTATGGGTGCGGAGATTTCATGGTTCTACGCCATCCAGGGCATCGTTTCCATTTTCATGCCAACCTTGTTGGGCATTGTCGGCGACAAATGGATACAACCTCAACGCCTGCTCGGCTTCTGCCACTTGGTTACAGCAGCTGCCATGTTATTCTTGTTCTATCTGGGAATGCAAGCAGCAGCGGCTGGAGTTGACCCAAATAAATCGCTTTTCCTCACTATATACACAATAGGAGTAGCCTTTTATATGCCTACTCTTGCCTTATCAAACACCACTGCGTTCACCATCCTGAAAAGCAATGGCATGGACACAGTCAAGGACTTCCCTCCCATTCGCGTTTTTGGCACCATTGGCTTCATCATTTCCATGTGGTTCGTCAACTGCGCCTTCCTTGACAACGGCAGCTTTGGTTTTACTTTCGGCGACAACCCAAACAAGTTTCAATACACCTATTACCAATTCTTGATTTCAGGCATTTTAGGTGTCCTGCTTTTCCTATATTGCCTGACTCTGCCACAATGCAAGATCATCAAAAAAGAAGCCACCTCGCTCGCCGACACATTAGGTCTGAGTGCCTTCAAACTATTCAAAGACAAAAAGATGGCTCTATTCTTCATCTTCGCCATGCTCCTTGGCATGGCCTTGCAAGTGACCAACAGCTATGCTACCCCCTTCCTCACTCACTTCAAAAGTGACCCGACTATGGCCAACACCTTTGCTGCCAACAATGCGACCATGCTCGTGTCCATCTCCCAGGTGGCCGAGGCTCTCTGCATTCTACTTATTCCCTTCTTCTTACGCCGTTACGGCATTAAAGTCGTGATGCTCATGGCCATGATTGCGTGGGTGCTTAGGTTCGGATTCTTCGGTCTTGGCAGTCCCGACATGCCAGGCGTGTTGCTGTTCATCCTTTCCTGCATCGTCTATGGCGTCGCTTTCGACTTTTTCAACGTATCGGGCGCTATGTTTGTCGACAAAGAATGCGACTCTAATGTGAAAGCCTCCGCACAGGGCCTGTTCATGCTGATGACCAACGGTTTGGGCGGCAGCATTGGCGTCATTTTAGCAGGAAAAGTCATCGACAAGTTCTGCCATTGGAATGAGCAAGGTTTCCTTGTTGGCGAATGGAAGAGCGCTTGGCTGATTTTCGCCGGTTATGCCTTGATAGTCGCTATTCTGTTCTTAATCCTATTCAAGTACAAGCACGAGCCTGAGAAGAAATGAAGCAATACCTCGACCTACTTCAATATATCCTTGACCACGGTCATCAGAAAGGCGACCGTACCGGCACCGGCACCATCAGCGTGTTCGGCTACCAGATGCGTTTCGACCTCTCTGAAGGCTTTCCTTTGGTCACGACGAAGAAGGTACACCTGAAGAGCATCATCCACGAGTTGTTGTGGCTGTTGAGCGGCGACACCAACATCAAGTATCTGCACGACAACAAGGTCAGCATCTGGGACGAGTGGGCCGACCCCAACGGCGACCTGGGTCCCGTATACGGCGCACAATGGCGTAACTGGAACAACGAAGGCATCGACCAAATTGCTGAGGTGGTGAAAAGCATCAAGGAGAACCCGAACAGTCGCCGGCATATCGTCACTGCATGGAATCCGAGCGTGCTTCCCGACGAGCATGAGAAGAACTTCGCCGCCAACGTGGCGGCGGGCAAGGCGGCACTCCCACCCTGCCATGCCTTCTTCCAGTTCTATGTGGCCGACGGCAAGCTGTCGTGCCAACTCTACCAACGCAGTGCCGATGTGTTTCTCGGCGTGCCTTTCAACATCGCCTCATACGCACTCCTCACCATGATGATGGCACAGGTGTGTGGGCTTCAGCCTGGCGACTTCGTCCACACCTTCGGTGATGTGCATATCTACAACAACCTCATTGAGCAGGTGAAGACGCAGCTGCAGCGCACACCGCGTCCCCTGCCCACGATGAAAATAAATCCAGAGGTGAAAGACATCTTTGGCTTCAAATTTGATGACTTCACATTAGAGAACTACGACCCGTGGCCTGCCATCAAGGGCGAGGTTTCGGTGTGAGAATTTGACCAGCCGTCAGGAGATTGCGGTTTCCTCATTCCGCAAATGCGGAACCGCAATGACGGCTGTCGTATAAAGCAACATAATTAACAACTGACAACTAATATGACAATATCAATCATCGTCGCCATGGCTGCCAACCGCGCCATCGGCATCAACAACCAGCTCATCTGGCACAACAGCAACGACCTGAAGCACTTCAAGAAAGTGACCTCGGGACATTGTGTCATCATGGGCCACAACACATGGCTCTCCTTGCCTGGACAGAAGGCTTTGCCTAACCGTCGCAACATCGTCATCTCCGATCGCTTGGACGAAGCCCCCGAAGGCTACGAACTCGCCACCTCCATCCCACAAGCCTTGGAGATGGCCGCAAACGAAGACGAGGTCTTCATCATGGGTGGTGGCAGCATCTACGAGCAGTTCCTGCCCAAGGCCGACCGTCTCTACCTGACCCGCCTCGACAAGGAGTTTGAGGCCGACACCTTCTTCCCCTACATCAACTTCGACGAATGGGATCTGGTAGATCTTGAAGTCATCGACGACGACCCGCAGGTCGACTACAGCTACCGCTTCGAGATTTGGGAGAGAAAGGATGAGGAATGATGTTAGCCACATTCCGTATTCTTCATTCTGCATTTTCTAATGCTTATGAAAGTGCTGATAGTCCTTACCTTTTGTCCAGTCGCCGCCCCAATAAAATCCGTGCTTTCTGAATAGGCGGTAGCATAGATCACCTTTCACGATCTTGTAGGGGAAATCAGCTGTTCTATCCAAATACTCCGCACTCTCTGGCGGTTCGATGATGGTTTTGTATTCGTTTCTTTTCAGATAATAGGGATTATAGCGCGGATTAATGTCAATAGCCATGCCGTAGCTATGTTTCGAGATCGTCCCACCTGAAGGCACCAAGCGCTGGTTGAAGCATGACGTGTTGTTGTCGCACATCGAAGTTTGATCGTCACCACCATACTCCTCTACTAAACGCATCTTCTCAATAGGATATCCTGCCTGATACAAGGCCACGAAAATCTCCATCAAATCTTCAGCAATGGATTTGTGACATACCAACTCACCAACGATGGTATTGCCATCGGCATCGCAGTGCAAAACTTGAAGGTAGCGCAAATCGTCCCATTGGACACCTCCCATCGCTTTATAGGAACAACCCTCCATCCTTATCCTGATAGGTTCAGGGATTGGTGAAAAGCTGAAAAACTGTTCATAACCGAAAACTTTCAAATATGGTTCTGGTATCACATCACCAGGGCAATACCTGCCTTGGCCCCAAGTTGACAATGCCATGAACAGTAGCAAAAGTCCTATAAACAAGCTTTTTTTCATCGGGACGCAAAAATAGCAAAAAAAACGGTCGCCCCCGCAAAGAGGCAACCGTTTGAGTTTTGTTTTGTTACAAAATAATTATCTAATAACCGTGATACGTTTTGTCACCTCACCTTTGCTGGTAGAGACACGTACCATGTAGACACCCGACTTGACATCGTTCAAGTTGATGTCAACCGACTCACCATGGCATTCCATTTCATAAACCCTTTGTCCCATCAGATTGTAGACTGAAACGTGATTCAAACCAATGCCCTCCACAGTGAAGCGGCTCGTGGTAGGATTCGGGAAGATGGAAACGCCACCCTCTTCCTGCTCATTGATGCCATCGAATGAGTAATAAACATGCAGATAGAATTGGTTCTGATCATATTTGTAGGCAGCAGGAGCCGAGAAGCATTCCATGTCCTGATAGTAGGCATAAATTCGATAGTAATAGTCGCCTTCTTCTGTAAGTGTATTGTCAGTATAGGAAGTCGTATTGGCACTCGCCAACTTAATTCTCTCGTAAGTACCATTTTCGCCATACTTTCTGTAGATATAGTAACCCGAGAGACCATCATGAGGTTCTGGCTTCTGCCACAGTAACTTGGCCCTGTATTGATCGCCAACATATTCAAAATTGAAATCTGTCGGGGCATAACAAGTACCCGAAGTCGCACACGACTCGTTGGAATACTGACCATTTTCACCGCCATAGTAGAAATAGCCGACATAATAACAATGACCACCAATCTCGGCATCCTTGTCAATAAACGAAGTGCCTTCAGGAATCAGACGATGCAAGAGGCCGTCACGATACACCGAATAGCCATAGCCATCAGCTCCAGAAACGGGATCCCAAGAAACGTGGATATCGGTTGGATTCTCATCGTCAACAATGGCGACAAGATTGGTAGGACAACCATTGCCAATTTCGTTTCCGCAACTGTTATTGCCTTCATAGAAGATGCCTTCCGTCATATTGGCTGACGGACCAGAATAAGTATAAACCGTATGGCTTTCCGAATCCTTGATGCTAAAGCCCATATTGAAGGAATCGCCGTAGATTTGGGGAGTCCAACCAAATGAGACATGACCAAGAGGAATTTCGACTGGGATAGACTGAACAGTAGAGTTGGTAGTGGTTACAGTAGCAATTTCCTTACCCGTAGCATTATAGACATGAATGGCAGCACCTCGGTAACCATTCATGGCAGCCTGGGTGATATTAATCGTCCAGTTGCAAGTGGGACCAAAACTGATATTGTCGACATAGGCAATCCTACCATGCATGCCATTACCAACAGCATAGACTTCATAGTTGAAAGCATCAAAGCGTGGCACCTCGTTGTCTACATAAGTCATAGCAGCACCGGGAGTGACATTGTCTTCGGTGTGGATAATACGGCCATCACGAACAACCACAATCTGATCAATGGCTGTAAGGTTGGTATTGTTTAAAGTCTTAGAAGGATTAGTCCAGGTCAACGTAGCCTTAAGCTCGTTATTAGCTGCAGGAGTCACCGTCAAATTGGTAGGAGCTTGAGGTGTGGCATTAAAGATGTCTACAGGAACGAAATTGAAAACGGCTGCATCATAGGAAGCGGAATACTCGATTTCATCGAAATCAAGGTAGGTATCACCTGTACCACCCCAACCAAAGTTCCAGTGATACAAACCAGCATTATCATACCCATCACACACAAAGGCATGGCAACCCACAGGGGTACCAGCGTCGCATCCCGAGTAATACACAGGCCAACCCATGTCGATTTGTTCCTTCAGCATATGATTCCAATCGGTATAGGAATAGACGCCTCGGTCACGACGCACCGATTGATTGGTATAGCTAAAATAAGTACTAATCGCAGGAGGAACGCTTTCAGAATTGGCACCACTGCCATCGGGAGCATAGTTCATGCGAACGGAAACACCACAATGGTACATCAACAAAGCCACTGCTTCCTTTTGTACCTGAGGCGTAGAATTGGCCAAGCTTACAGGCATGTTATCCCAATCATAGGTGGTTTCACCAAAATTTGCGGTAAGGTTCGGGTAATAGGGATAACCTTGTGATCCACCTGAATTGTAAGTAAGAGAACCTGTTCCATGAACAGGATGGTTCCAGTATTTCATGATTTGGCTCATGGCCGTTGCTACACAACCAGCATAGCAGCGCCCTCCAGGGCCACTAGGATGCTCAGGGCAGAATAGGTTGTAAGGTGAACTTTGGTCCCATTTGGTGGTCACCAAATAATCAACAGCTTTGTTGCCGAATTTTGGCATCAGTCGACCTGTCCTTGTAACCAAGTCCCATTCAGCGGCCACTTGAGGTGTAGGATTTCCACTGCGTCCCGTTCTGCCATCAATGATGGCATTGAGACGGTATCTCAAACCGTCTGGCATATTGTCAACCGGGAAGATACCTTCCATGGAATAACCCAAAATGGGACGGAAATAATCATCGGCCGAAACAATGACAAAACCGTTGTCGCCCACGTTAAACACATAGAAACAGGTCTCACCACGGTAGGAAGTGCCCGTATAGACCAAATTAAGGTCTGAGCTCTGGCGTGATTGCTCAAATCTGGTCTGGACAAATTGTTGTCCGACATACTTGGCTTGGCTTTGGCTGACAGGATTGGCTTGCACCATTCCAATGCCGAGAACCAAGACGAGTAAACTCATTAAATACTTTTTCATTGTAGTTAAATTTAGATTAGATTCTGATTTAGGATTGCAAATATAGACATTTTTCCGAAACACAACTTATTGAAAAGTCATATTATCGAAAAAAACTCCATTAATGGGCAATGATGACACGACGCAAAGAAACACCCTCGTCCGTCTGCACCTTTATTAGATATACGCCATCTATCCATCCTGACACATTGACATTCAACATATTGTATTCACAAGCTGATTCAAATATTTGCTGTCCATGCATGTTGTAAACCATCACTTGGGTCATACCTTCGGCTTCAATTCTCAAACTATAGTCGGTAGGATTAGGAAACAAATTTATTGCATCCGATTCTGTTTCAGCAACAGAAGTAGGCGAATAATACACTTTCAAATAATACTTGCTCGGATCATCCCTCGTTGTGGCTGGAGCCGAAACACAGTCGATTTCGCGATAATATGCATAAAGCCGATAATAATAATCACCTTGTTGATTGGCGGAATTGTCGGTGTATGACGTGGACGAAGCTCCAAGCAGCTTGATTCTTTGGTAGCTGCCGTCTTCGCCATCTTTACGATACAGGTAATAGCCCGATAATCCTTCATTGAATTCAGGTCTGTCCCACATCAGTTTGATTCTGTAATAATCACCAACATACTCGAAATCGAAATTAGAGGCAGCCATACAATCACCAGCCGAAGCACAGGTCTCGTTGGAATGTTCTGACTCGCCACCCGCACCCAAAATAGTCACCGTGTAGCAATGACCTTCTATGATGCCTTCGTCAACGAAACGTTCTTCTCTAGAAAAACCATAAAGCTGATCATCGCGATAAATGTTATGGCCATATTCCGCCCCAGCACCACCGTCATCCCATGTCAGGACGACATTACTGCCTTCCATCTCGGCATGCAACCCAAATGGGATGTCGACAGGTGGTTGATTACCACAGCCATTGTTGATTTCAAGGAAAACACCACTCTCCAAACCAGAAGAGCTGCCTTGATAGGTATATACCGAATTGTTTTCCGAATCCTTGATAATCAATGTAATATTATTTATATTGTTATCGGGAGCCGTCCATCCAAAACTACCCGTACCCACTGGTACGGGAAACTCAACTGATTGCAGTGTGGAGTTTGTGGTAGTAAAATGCTGGATTTCTCTTCCCGAAGCACTGTACAGAGAAACATAGCCGCCAAGCCAACCTTGGAATGCACTCGATTGCATGATGATTTTCCAGTCACAAGTTGGCGAAATGAGTACTCTGTTAAAGTATCCCGAAGCACCACGCTGTCCATTGGTGATGGCATAAATGGCATAATCATAGGTATCATAATGCGGTACACTTTCGTCGACGATGCTCATTTCCGCACCAGGTACCACGTTGTCCTCAGTGTAAACCACGTACCCATTACGAGCCACCACGATTTGATCAATGGCTGTCAACGAATCGTTAGTCATAGTGAATACCGGGTTTTTCCATGTGACTTGTGCAGAGAGCGAGCCATCGGTAGCGCCAATTACATTTATGTCGGTAGGCGTATTGGGGGTGGCTGCGTAGATTTCAGCGGGTACATAATTGTAAATGACGCTCTCGCCATCGGTATAGCCATGTTCATCAATATTGAACCACCCATCGCTACTACCACCCCATCCCCAGTTGAAGTGAACCATATCACTGTCGTTATAGCCATCAAGCACATAGGCATGGCCACCACCACGGTGTACCATAGGCCAATTCATATCAATTGCATTGATAATCAACTGCATATACTCTTCATGCGTATAATCTTCACGGTATAGATTAGCCATATGCTCGGTATAATAAAAATAAAGCGGCATAGTGTTGCACAGTTGTCCTGTAACGGCACCGCTACTTGTGGGTCGATAGTTCATGTCGACCGAAACGCCTACATGATAAATAAGAAGTGCCACAGCCTCAATCATCGCTTGCGAAGAATTGGCCGAAATAGAAACCGGCATATTATCCCAATCATAGGTAGTTTCGCCGAAATTGGCGGTCAATGGACCATATTCCGGATGGTCTTCCGGAAAGTATGTATAGCTTCCTTGTCCTTGTATAGGATGGTTCCAATACTTCATCAACTGGGCAGCGGCCGTAGCCACACAGCCTGCATAGCAGTGACCTCCTGGGCCGCCTTCGCCTTCTGGGCAGAAATAGTTGTAGGGATAGTTTTGGTTCCATTTGGTCTCAACAAGGTATTCATCATCACGGCCTCCATGACGCGACACCATACGACCCGTTTTCTCCAACATAGCCCAATCAGCAGCTACCGAAATCTCAGCTGACGAGGCTTGAGATGCCTCCATCACACCTTGACGAACACTTTCAAGATAGTCAGACAAAGCTGGTGCTATATTATCAATGTCGAAGATATCCTCATCTGAATAACCGATGATAGGACGATAGTGATTGTCAGCAGCAATGATGACAAAGCCCGTGTTGCCAACGTTGAAGATATAATAGCAAGCTTCTCCCCTTTCGGAAAACGCGATATGCACGAGATTCAGATCCGAGTCTTGTCGGGTACGTTCAAAAGTGGACGCCACAAAGGACTGTCCCAAGCGTCTTGCGGTCTCTTGGTCAACCGGATGTGCTTGCATGGCGAAACTCGTCAATGCCAATGCCAACAACGTAATGATAAAGTTTCTCATCGTCATATAATTTACTAATTGCAATCTGCAAAAATATAAAAAAAGGAAACACGAATCCGTGTTTCCTTTTCATTTTCAATGACTTTTTGACAAATTATCAGTGGATGATTGCGAAACGCTTCGTCACTGAGCCTTTGTCGGTTTTCACATTGATGGTGTAAATACCAGAGGCAAGGTCGGAAGTGTTGACAACCACACCATCATCAGCGCAATGCTGTATCTTCACCACCTGACCCATAACGTTGCAAATGGATACCTGTTGCAAACCTTCGGCCTCAACACTCATCAAAGTGTTGGCTGGGTTGGGATAGACACTGAGTCCTTCTTCGCTATTCTCGTTGACCGAAGTCACCTCCACATGGACATAGTCAGTCTCGTCATCAGCCCATGCCGGGGTAGATTCGCAATAGCTGCGGAACGCGGTCACCTTATAGTAATAATTGCCAGCATCCACTACATCGAAATATTCACGCAAGGTCTTGTCAACCGTGGCTATCGATTGATAGTTGACCCCGTCTTCACTACGATAGACCTTGAATGACTGAGGATCATCATCGTAGACCCAGCTAAGCATGGTGCCAAAGCCTTCATTAGTCCACTGATATTCGCCCCTAAAGTTGGTCGGAGGCAAGCAACCTGCGCAATCGTTATCACCCGTATAGAGCATTGAAGGAATCTGGTTGGAATTGCCTGTGAAGCTATACACCGAACCATTGGACGAGTTCTTAATATTGATGGTCAAACTGTTGACAGTCGAATTGGGAGTCACCCAGCTAAATGTGACTTCACCTTCCGGCATAGCGATTTGTTGGCTGATAGGGGTTGAACTGGTCATGGTGATTTCTTCCAAGACCGTACCAAAACTATTCTTCACTTGAATCTTGCCGCCGTTCCATCCTTGGAAATTGGTGGTTTGTCCAATAACCTTCCAAGTGCAGGTGGGACCATATTGATATTTAATCTCAGCAGAACGGCCTTTCGCACCATTGGACATAAAGTAGAGACGATAGGTGTAGCAGTCGTAATTCGGTACATTGTCCTCGAAATGCATGACTTCGCCAGGCGTAACATTGTTTTGGCTAAAAACCTGTTGGTCATTACGAAGTAAAACCACTTGTTCAATATTCTCCAAAGTCGCACCATCAAGAGATACCGTAGGATTGGTCCAACTAATGATGCCATTCTTTGAATGAGCATTTCCCGAAATCACCTCAAGGTCGGTGACAGCAGGAATGAGTCCGTCATAGACATAATCGGGAATCATGTCGATAATAGCGGTTTGATAGTCGTTGAAATGTCCAGAAGGAGTATTCAAAGCATCAATGGCAAAATAGTTGTTATAATATCCGCTCCAACCCCAATTAAAATAAAACTTACGGTCAATCTCACGGTAGCCGCAGCAAACGAAAGCGTGACCAGAATTACCTTCAGCTCCTGAATAATATATCGGGAAACCTTCTTGCAAATTGGAGATCAAGATCTCTTCCCATTCCAACCTAGAATATAAGTCGCGATCCAAATGGTTGGCATGGTCTGTGTAACGGAAGTAATTAAAGATGGCATCCGGAACGTCCTGCGAATGGGCTCCCGAACCATTAGGACCATACTGCATATCAACGGCAACACCACAGTGGTACATCAATAAAGCAACGGCCTGATAGTTGCTGCCGTTCACCGTGTTGGGCATATTGTCCCAATTATAATAGGTGCTTTCGAAATCGACAGATTGAGTGGGATAGCCTGAAGGCGTATAGCTGTGTGAGCCTTTACCATGATCAGGCCAGTTCCATTTCTTCATTACCATTGACATGGCTGTGGCCACGCAACCAGCATAAGCACGACCTCCGGGACCACCTTGACCCGTAGGACAATAGAAGTTGAAAGGGTTGCCTTGGTCCCAGTTGGTTGTAATCAAAGGAGCCACGTCGCCGCGTGTGCCACGTTCATTCTTGATGACTCCATATCTTCTGATTTGTTCCCATTGTTCTACAATCTCAGGGCTGGCCGTCATGTTGCTAGTCACTGCATATTCAATCTGGCGGGCATAGTGGCGGAGATAGTAAGCCAATCCGTCAGGAATGTTGTTGGCATCGAAATGGCATTCTTCACCATAAGCCAGGATAGGCTGAGCCACATCATCGGCAGCTACGATGATGTAACCACCATCAAAGTTGAATACATAGAGAGCATTAGTGCCACTCTCGGTTGTTTGGGTATATGCCCAGTGGAGCTCGACGACCTGCTTGGTAGCGTTACCTTGTACATACTTCAGACCTAGCTGACGTGCAGTATTCACGTCGATAGGTGAAGCGACGAGTTGACCCACAAACAGGGCCAACGTTAGCATTAGAAATAATGTTTTTTTCATTGGTAGTTAATATTAATTTATTGATTGTTACTTATTTACATCTTAACAATACGATATACTGCCGATCCATTCGCGGTATTCACCTTGATGAAATAGATGCCATTTTGCAGTTGGCTCATATCGAGAGTTATCTGACCATCTTCAGTTGATGCTTGCATCAAACACTGACCCATGAGGTCATAGACACTTACTGAAGTCATCTCTCCAGATTCAATGCTCAGCTGATCTGAAGTAGGATTGGGATAGAGCTTTACATCGAACAATGAATTTTCATCGACCGAAGCATTTGTAATAAAAACAAAGTCATCACCATTATCAGCCAAAGCAAATTCTGACTCGCATTCCGGATAAACAGCTTTCACTTTATAGTAACGGGCGATATTAAAAGTTACAGAAGTATCAACAAATTGCGTCTCCGTAATTCCCGTAATTTCCGTTGTCTCATCATTTAACTCATGGTCAATCACGACAACTGTATAACTGTCTGGCACACGGTCAACTGGTGCGGTCCATTCTATTGAGGGCCATATAGTTCCTTGTTTCAACCCCATTGGTGCAGAGCAAGGCAAGACGGGCGGCTCAGGCATGTTAACGCAAGCTTCGTTGGAATTGGTTTCAAAATCATCACCATAGGCGATAATTTGGTAGCAGTAGCTTTCTCCCAATTCAAGGGTTTCATCCACAAATACAGGTTCTGTCACTTCGCTGATTTTCACACCATTACGTATAATACCATAACTAACAACTTGGTAGGCAGGTTTCCATCGCAGGTTAATTTGATAGTTTTCATCATCCTCGACCAACTCAGCTTGCAGGTCCTTAGGTGTGTTCGACCAATCCACATTGATAAAAAACTTCTCACTGTCAAAGAGGTCGTTGGCGTATGCCGAGGTGCAACTTGTAGCACTGTAATAGGCCTCCACCACATATTGGTATTCTGTACCAGGAACAGCACTTTGGTCTTTGAATGTCGTGGTATTAGCCGAAGTTAATTTGACACGTTTGTAAGGCGTATCGGCTGTCTTGCGGTACGCCAAATAACCCGAGACGGCATCATTGCCCGTGGGCGACCAAGTCAATTTCAATTTATTGTCGGTTGTGTAATTAAAATAGAAGTCCCTAGGAGGTTCGCAGTCGGAACCCGAAGTGATACAATACTCGTTGGAACTCTCAGTCTCACCACCATTGCACAAGGCAGTGATATAGTAACGATGACCGCCAACATCGGTATTCGCGTCAATATAAGTAAGTTCATGCGACATATTAAAAAGGAATCCGTCGCGATAAATACAATATCCAAACTCAGGTGTGTGATCCGACTCCCAGGTGAGAATGATGGTCTGCTCATTCTCGGGGTCAACCGTAGCTTTCAAATTATAAGGTGCCTCACAGGTATTTTCAGTGCCGCATGAGTTGTTCAAAGTACGCAGCAACCCAGCCTCCAATTCCGTGGAAGGACCACTGTACTCATAAACCACATGATTCTGGGAATCTTTCACCTTAAAGGAAAGGTTAGTGATAGCAGAGCTAGGTTCCGTCCAATAAAGGTTATTGTTACCAAGAGCCATCGGGAACCTTTGCATCATGGCAGATGACGTATTGGTGGTCAGGAAATCAATATAAGAACCCGCAGCATTTTGCACCGTGATGCCGCCACCATTCCAACCATGAAAATCAGAAGAGGTCATAATAACTGTCCATTCACAATAGGGGCCAAAGACCGCCTTGGTGTGAGTGGTGCGACCATAGGACTCACCATTGACCGCCATAACTGCATAATCGTATTGGTCGAAGAAAGGCACCATGTCATCGTATGTCATGGCCTGACCAGGCTGAACATTTTCAATCTCTTGGACGATGAAGCCGTTGCGAAGTACGATAACCTTATCAAGACTGGTCAATGGTTCACCCGTTTCGGTTTGTGTAGGGTTAATCCACGAAAGGTGACCCGTCAACGATACATCATTGTCGATACTCACCGAGAAGTTTTCGGAAGCTTGAGGCATCGCATCATAGATATAGTTGGGAACAAAATCCACGACAGCTGATTGTCCACCAGTATATTCAAAATTCTCACCGTCAATAAGGATGAAAGCGTTGCTGGTGCCGCTCCAACCAAAGTTAAAGTGGAACAAACCATCGACATCATAACCGTCGCAAATGAAAGCATGACCGCCATCCTCACTATAGCCCGAATAGTACACGGGAACACGCCGATCTATATTCGACTTCAAAAGAGCGATCCATTCGTCGTAGCTGGCTCCTTTATTGACGAAAGTGGCATGATCGGAATAAGAAAAATAGGTGGAGATGGCTTGAGGCACATCCGCAGAAAAGGCACCGCTTCCACCATGTTCATAGTTCATGTTGACCGAAACGCCACAATGGTACATCAACGTTGCCACCGCCTCTTTCTCCTCTTGTGTTGAGCCACTTCCATAAAAATCAAGCATATTGGCCCAATCATAGGTTGTAGCGCCGAAATTGGCATATTGTTCACCATAAAACGGCGCGCTGTAGCTATGTTCACCCGTTCCCGTCACCGGCCACTCCCAATATTTCATAATTTGCGCCATAGCCGTAGCCACGCAACCCGTTGGACACCCATCAGGGACGTACATGTTGAATGGAGCCATCTGGTCCCAACGCTGCTGAACCAAAGGCTCAACAATCGGGAGCCCCTTATCAGCATGCAAATAACCGTATGACTCAAGATTCTTCCAGCGAGAAACGATATCTCTCGAAATGGGCCGACCCTGTCCGACTACCGTTGCGATACCTCTTGAAAGCTCATCCAACATGTAACGCAGTCCATCTGGAGTGCTTGCATAGTCAAATTGACCTTGATCAGAATAGCCAAGGATGGGCGACGAACTGTCGTCGGCCGATACGATGACGTAGCCACCGTTGAAGTTGAAGACATACATGGTCGCCATGCCGTTGTCAGCGTGATGAATGTAAGCCAATTGTATGTCCTGCACTGCGTTTTTGGCAAACATAGCCTTATGCTGGACGAAATTCAGTCCCAAGCGTTGCGCCTTAGCCACATCAACGGGCTTGGCTTGAAGTGTTGTGATGCCCAAAAGCAGGGCAAGGATAACGAGTAGATTTCTTCTCATAGTCTATGATTTTTGCGAATTAATTCAGTTTAAAGTGGCAAATATACATATTTTCAGGTTTTCTGTTCCTTTTTCTTTGCCGCAGGGAACAAAATGTTGTTCAAAATGAGGCGATAACCGGGTGAATTGGGGTGCATGTCAAGCTCAGTAGGTGGGTCACCAACAATATGCTGGTAGTCCTCAGGGTCATGGCCGCCGAGGAAGGTCCAGAAGCCGTTGCCGAAATTGCCGTGGATATAACGGTCCTCGTTCAAGGCGCCATTGTCGCCCAAGACAACCACAGAAGGCTTCACATAGTTCTTATTGAAGGCCGTAGTTTGACCCATAAAACCTTTCACCAAGCGTTCGTGACATTGAGTGAGCATGGTTGGAACAGGATCCCATTTGGCCGAGAAGTCGAAGAGCAGGAAATAATCGTTCTGCTCGTTCACCAGGCGCGAACGGCCTTGCGTGACGTCGATGTTGGAGACTTCGTATTCCTGTGGATTGATCGAAACCGAAAAATCGGTGAAAGCGAAGCAGTTGTCGTAGTTGAGTCGTTGTGGGTCGCCGCTGCGGATGGGGTCGCCGTCGAACATATAGTCGCAGATGTCAAGACCATCAGCAGCAAGGGCAATGTCGAAGCTGTCGGGCGCGGAGCACATGGAGAACATGTAGCCGCCACCTGCCACAAACTCACGGATTTTCTTCACTACTGCAAGCTTCAACTGAGAAACCTTGCTGAAACCCCAGCGTTGCGCCGTGGCTTCCTGCATCCGCACATCCTCCTGATACCATGGGTAGTTGCGATAGCGTGCCCAGAACTTGCCGTATTGTCCCGTGAAGTCTTCGTGGTGAAGGTGGAGCCAGTCGTAGGTGGGCAGCACGCCCTGCAGCACCTCGTCGTCATAAACCACATCGTAAGGAATCTCGGCGTAGGTCAGCACGAGAGTGACGGCATCGTCCCAAGGCAGATTATTCTTAGGCGCGTAGACCGCAATGCGCGGCACCTTTTGCAGTTTCATCTCGTCCATGTTGACACCTGGGTCGGCGATTTCAGCCAGGATGGCGTCGGCTTGGGCATCGGCGATGACGTTGTACGACACATTACGCATCTTGCACTCGCGTTCAAACATCTCGTGGTATGGAATCAGGTAACTTCCTCCCCTATAGTTCAGTAGCCAGCTGATCTCCACCTCGCGTTGCAGCACCCAATAGGCCACGCCGTATGCTTTCAGGTGGTTGGTCTGGGTGTTGTCCATGGGGATAAGCAGGTAGGCCGCCCGTGAAGGCAGAGCCAATACCAAAAGCAGAAGGATGAGATATAGTTTGCGCATGGCAGGATTACCTTATTAATAGGGCGCAAAAATAACAAAAAACAAAAAAAACAGCGCGAAAAAGCCATACTTTTCAGATAATGTTGTCTAATTTGCGCAAAAGCAAAGGTTTTTGCGCAAGATCCTGAACATTATGAAACGTTACACAGCTGGGGAATCACTATTCCTTCACCCATTTCCCTGTTTCCGCGAGGGTCGTTGAGCCTGAGGTCGCTGAGCCTTGTCGAAGCGTCGAAACGCCCGCATACACCTTCCAAACATAAGTCCCATTACTCCAATCCGTCGTATTGATGGCGGTGACATTCTCCGTAATCTCTTGCCTATAAACCATCCTCCCACTCATATCATACACCTCCACCCAAGCATCCTTCAATCCCGTCCTGATATTCAGCACATCCTTCCCCGGATTGGGATAAGCCATCGCCACAGCGAAACCTGCTTTATGTGCTTCTTCAATACCAACAAATACCTCATCCTTGATGCGATAAATACAATTTTCCCTTTCTTGTGTCCTCCTGTTCATTCCTGCGCAACACACCAAACAACCTTCGGGATAGGCGCACAAACTGTATGGAGTAAGTGCCCTTTGCTCATCGTGGTAATAGATTTCGCCAAATTGGTTCAAATTCTCGTCAAAATGCGTGATGTATATATTGTTGATGCTGCCATAATCCATATATCCACACATATAGACGCTGCCATCACTGCCGTAGTCAATTGCCTTGCGTAAGGCGCGTTCATCATTGAGGTCGGTGGCAGGCCCAAGACAATATGCCAGTTGATTGAACTTGTCATCAAACGCGGTCATAAAGATGTCCTGCTTGATGGCGGGATTCCCACCAAAAGCAGGCATATTGAACGAACCAATTCCGTATGACCTGTTGTTATGAGGATTAAGCGAAACATACATATAACCCATAAGCATCTTCGGGTATGAAAGTGAGTTGATATGTTCTTTGACAAAAGCAATGTTGAGATCTTCATCAAGGACATGGCAATCCTCTTCAAGCGGTGGGTTAGGATTGGGCATGATGATGCAGCATCCCAATGAGTCGGGCGAAGAAAACACGGGATAGGCATCCTGCATGGGAGCGGCATCAAAAAGCCTTTCTGCAACCATATTGCCCTCTGTGTCAAATTTCAAGATACGGATGCCCTGGGTCAATGCCGAAAACAAGGTGTCCACCGAATATGAGAAGATGACGCTCCCGTCCTTACAGCAGACGGCCATCGGCTCAAACAGGGCATCATACCTGCGCACATCAAGTCCCGTCCAGTTGAATTGGCTTATGGTCATCTCCAACTCATCCGTAACGGAAACGGAGTAAAGCAAAGCCGCGTCATTTTCCCTCATCATATAGATGAAACCCGTGTTACCATCAGGACGAGTGAAAAACTCACTTTGCCAATCGTACTCCATAGTGGGATTGTCCAGAGGAAGCCAACACACCGAGCCAAGCGCCTCTCCTTCGTCATCGAATTTCACCATATACTGTCTATAAGGTTCCAGGCCATAGCCTTTGGCAAGGAACCCGCCGTCAATACGATGAAGGTATTGGATGGTCAGAGTGTCACTAACAAAGATTTCATTCATTTCTTGCGCCTGCATCGTCACCCCTCCCGCCATCATCAGGAGCGCAAGCAGGGCGTATAGTCTAATATTTCTCATCGTTTCGTGATTTTGTTAGTGTAAACTTTTCCTTCAGCATCCATAATGCGCAGCATAAAAACCCCTTCCGGCAAGTCTGCAACGGGGATTTCATTCGTCCCCCGCACGGTCTTCACCACCCGCCCAAGGGTGTTGTAAACTTGTATCTCAACAGCTTCAATGCCTTCAATTACAACTCTATCCCTTGCTGGATTGGGATAAACTGCGACCACCTGCGAAACGTTTTCTCCTGTGCCCATAAGCGTGAATTGGCGGCTTTTAAGGACATTTCCTCCGGCACACGAAATGTAGAAAGTGGTGTCGGTTCCGTCAATGTCATAAAGCCTGTATGTGGGAAGACCATATCCAGAATAAAAAGTCCATGACAAGCCGTCGTCTTCAGTATATGCGACACTTCTGCCGACTCCTGGCATATCTTCCTCCCATAGCATGGATACTCCCCACCCGTTCTCGGTGAACTTGGCTCTTATGTATTCTTCATAGAATTGGAAATATCCAGAGGTTTCACCACCTACCGTTTCAAAGGAGTCAAAACCGTCATAAGTATCCAGTAGGCCATAGCAGTTGTACTCGGAGACTTGAAATACGCCAAACAATCTTATGTGATTCTTGTCGTAAAAATGGGCATAGCTTATCCCCACCGTAATGTTCGTAACATCTTCTTTCAAAGTCCAAGTTTCCCCATTATCTTCCGATTGTGCCACACCTGGGTATCTTTCTCCTGGAGACATGAAATCTTCTTCTCCATCATCCCATAACAAATACCCCACATTGTCCTCAAAGAAAATCCCTCGTGTCTCATTGATAGTGAAATCATTGTCCAGTCTTCTCATGGTAAGACCTCCGTCGGTGCTTTTGTAGATGCCATCGAATGAAACAGCCACCACCAAATTATCGGTATCATTCAAAAACATTTCAGTACGGACAAATTGCCTGCTTAATGCAGTATAGCTCTCAACCCATGAGAAAACAGGATTTCCAACATCATTCCAAGTTTCGCCTCCATCACAAGTTTTCACCAAAAACCATTGATAGGAGTAATCATCTAACGTGGAATCGCATACTGCATATCCATTGTTTTGGTCAGCAAAACATATTTCCGTCATCTGGCAACCTGCTCTGCGATATTTTTCTACCCAACTGTCTCCACCATTGGTGGATTTGAGTATCACACCATTCTGTCCGCAAACGAAAATCGTATTGTCATCGATGCAGCAGACATTGTAAAGGTCTTCGACAACTCCTGTTTGGAGATACCTCCATTGTTGTGCCTTTGTCACCCCGTACACTAAAAGCAGGAGCGCAAGCAGGGTGTAAATTTTCGTTGCTTTCATTGGGGTTCGGTTTTGAAATTTTCGCAAAGTTAATGATAAAGATTACTTGTCAAGAGCTTTTCACGGGCAACTCCTGCCTTGTCCATACTTTTTCTTGTTGCCAACTCTTCAAAATATTGTTTTTCAATGATTTGAAAAATAGCAGTAAAACGGCTTGTCCCTATTTTTTTGACAACACGCAATCTGTTTTCATCCCTCCAAAGGTATTTTCATTCCTTAATCCACTTCCCAACTTCCGCTTCCTTCCCATCTACAATTACCTTCCAAACATAAACGCCCTCAGCCCAATCCGTTGCATCAATCCCCGTCACATGCTCCGTAATATCCTGTCTATGCACCAGCCTTCCATTCAAATCATACACTTCCACCCAAGCATCCCGGAACCCCGTGCGGATATTCAGCACATCCTTCCCTGGATTGGGATATGCCACCGCCACGGCAAAACCAGCATCGTGGGCTTCCTCAATGTCATCCAAGATGCTTTGGCTGACTTTGTAGATGACATTTTCTTGAGCCAAGGTTTCCCGATTAGAACCTGACGCCACCACAAGGCACCCATCTTTCGGGCAAGCATACACACTCACTGGATACAAAGCCCTCTTGTCATTGTGATAATAGATTTCACCTTTCTTGTTCAAGTCTTCGTCAAGCCATGCAAGATAGAAATTATCGTAGAGTTCTGAACTTCCCAACATGTTAAAATCCATGTCCGCAATCATGTAAACATCTCCGTTTTCCGAGAAGTCGATGGCATTTTGCTGGGCACCTTGGCAATCGACTAACCGATGCATGCCCCAAACATAGTTTTCCTCCACGAAATTCTCGTCCATCACTGACATCACAACCTCGTCGTCAATCTGTTGGGGATACACGCTGGACACGCTGCCTATGGTGTATATCTTGCCGTTGTACGGGTTGCTATGGTAAGAATCAGGGTCTTCTATCATGGCCGGATAAATTTGACTGGTGATGTTGTCACGTATCAGCACCGTGTTCAGTTCTGAGTCAAGCACATAACCATTGAGATAGACGCCAGAATAAGTGCCATAGTCGTTTGTCTCCGCCACCACCAATCGGCATCCCAAGGAATCAGGAGCTGGCTCAAGCCAAGGAACGAAAGGATCGGCACTCAAATCTCTAAAGACTCGTTCCGTAACCAACTCGCCTTCAGGATCGAATTTCATTATCCTGATGCCCTTATGGGTTATGAACCCATTCTCATACACGAAGAGGCTGTCGGAGATATAAGCGATGAAGGAGGATCCGTCCTTG